>ERZ1740070.418-NODE-418-length-29843-cov-6.330032_pt1 | contig 29843 bp, 32 predicted proteins | sample MGYA00581734_ERZ1740070 | MGnify/ENA primary metagenome ERZ1740070 (study PRJEB43018, sample SAMN04849744) | marine metagenome | isolation source: floating plastic debris | place: Pacific Ocean | collected 2008-09-01 | study: EMG produced TPA metagenomics assembly...
CCCCTCGTTCTGTTTTTTTTTTCTTTCCTCTTCCCCCGGGGGGGGGGTCCCCCCCCCCCCCCCCACGTGAGGCGACGCGCGAAGCGCGGCGCAAAACCTTCGCATCAAATACCCTTCGCACGATAGCTTTGCGCAACCTTGTCGATGGACACCAAATACGCCGCTGTGCGCAGATCCGTCACATCTTCGCGGTCATGCCAGACATCGCGCATGGACTGGTATGCAATACGCATCGTGTCATCCAGCCCCGAGCGGACCAACTCCAACTCATCGGCCCCGCGCAGATATTTCGATTTGAAATCCGGCGTCATCGACCACGCATCCCCCAGATGATCCGACAGCCGCTCTAGTTCATCGACCACAAGTTGGTGGCGCGCTTCTTCCTGGCGGCGCTGCATCCGGCCAAAACGGATATGGCTCAGGTTCTTGACCCATTCAAAGTATGACACCGTGACACCACCTGCATTGGCATACATGTCCGGGATGATGACACAGCCCTTTTCGCGCAGGATCTGATCGGCACCTGCAGTCACCGGTCCGTTCGCCGCTTCGATAATCAAGGGCGCTTTGATCCGTGCGGCATTGGCAAGGTTAATCACCCCTTCCAAAGCGGCGGGGATCAGGATGTCGCAATCCTGCTCGAGCACGCTGGCACCATCGGGCACATAGGTCCCAAAAGGACAGCCCGCGACGCCGCCATGCCCGGCAATCCAGTCGCGCAGACCATCCACATCAATGCCGGCTTCGTTGACAATGGCGCCGTCCCGCTCGATCACGCCGATGACCTTTGCGCCATCCTCCTCGCGCAGGAATTTGGCGGCGTGATACCCCACATTGCCCAGACCTTGCACCACAACCGTCTTTCCATCCAGCGTCCCGGTCAGGCCGGCTTCTTTCATGTCGCGCGGGTCGCGGAAAAATTCGCGCAACGCATATTGGACCCCGCGCCCGGTCGCCTCGACCCGGCCATGGATGCCACCCGCGTTCAAAGGCTTGCCTGTGACACAGGCGCGCGCGTTGATGTCTGTGGTGTTCATGCGCGCGTATTGATCGGCGATCCACGCCATCTCACGCTCGCCGGTGCCCATATCGGGGGCTGGCACGTTCTGCGATGGGTGGATCAAATCTCGCTTGGCCAATTCATACGCAAAACGGCGGGTTATCAGCTCAAGCTCATGTTCTTCATAGTCGCGCGGATCAATGCACAATCCGCCCTTCGAGCCGCCAAAAGGCGCCTCAACCAGCGCGCATTTATAGGTCATCAGCGCGGCAAGCGCCTCGACCTCGTCCTGATTGACCGACGGCGCAAAGCGAATACCGCCTTTGACAGGCTCCATATGCTCGGAATGCACGGATCTGTACCCGGTGAGCGTCACCACCTGCCCGCGCAACCGCACGCCAAAGCGCACCGTGTAGGTCGCATTGCAGACGCGGATCTTTTCCTCAAGCCCGGGAGGCAAGTCCATCAGCGCAACGGCGCGGTTGAACATCAAATCGACCGATTGGCGAAAGCTCGGCTCGTTCACAGGTTTGTTTATGTTCATCTGGTGCCTCCCTGGCAGTTAGCGGCACGACTCACGCCGCCATCGCACCCAAACCTAAGCGCGAAAGCGTCACAATTTCATTAACCAAAGTCGCGGCAGTGCAGCATAAAATTCGGCGGGAAAGCCCAAAAAATTCACCGAATCGAAGGCGTTACCACACGAACGCGTGATTGTTTCGGCTCTATCGACAGTTAACCTTTCAGTAACGCCTTCCTCCACAAAACGGCTTAAAACAGGCACATTTTCCACGGTTTTCGCCTTATTCACGCCCTTTTTCCCAAGCAAACAGACTGTCGAGAGACTCCAATTAGGGAGCCGTGCGCCTTGTGCGCTGGGAAAGGGATTAAAATGCGGTTTGGTCAGAAAAATCTGGAACAGCCGGGGGCACTGGATACGACTTTCTTCGCGCGCTTTGCACGTGAGGAAGACGGTAGTTTGACCATCTTCAGCATGTTTTTGATGCTGGCGATGCTTGTCACGACGGGCCTTGCGGTCGATGTGATGCGGTTTGAAAATCAGGACACGCTGCTGCGCAACACCGCAGACAGTGCCGTTCTTGCCTGCGCCGACATGCAACAGGAACAAGAGCCCACACAGGTCGTAAAAGACTTCTTTGAAACGCGCGGGCTGTCACATGTTATCAAGCCAGGCGGAATTGTCGTTGAAGAAGGGCTGAATTTCCGTCGGTGCGACGTGGAAGTTGCGGCCAACATGCAAACGATGTTCATCGACGCCGATATCTTTTCGAACGATGGTTATGATGGAGTAGAGTACCTCTCGAGCGGCAAGGAATCTGCAGCCGAAGAGCGGATCACCGATATTGAAATCTCATTGGTGCTGGACGTGTCCGGTTCGATGGGTGGGTCGAAGATCCGCAAACTGCACTCGGCCGGTAAGGACTTTGTCGACGATGTCATCAAGCCCGAATATCAAGGCGTGTCTGGCACAACCTCGATTTCGGTGATCCCCTACAACGGTAAGGTGAATGCCGGTAAAGACTTGGCCGATGCGTTTGGCGTCGCACAGCAATACAGCGACGGGACCAGTGCGTCACATTGCGTGCGCTTTAAGCCCGAGCATTTTCAATACACGAACTTCCCCACCGGGACAGTGCGCCGGATCGCGCATTATGATGCCGACACGAACAACTATACAGATCGCAACAACAATGAAGAGCGTATCTTGCGCCCGCATTGCCAGACCGACCCGAATGATCGCAACAAGATCATGGTCCACGAGATTGATCCCGAAGTCCTCAAAACCAAGATCGGCCGCCTGACAGCTGGTGGCTGGACGGCAACGGATGTTGGCACGAAATGGGGTACAATCCTTTTGGATCCAACCTCGCAGGGCAATATCGCCCCCCTTGTGGATGCATCCGTAAACACCCGTCCTGAGCAGTTTCTGGACCCAGAGACCATGAAGGTCATGGTGATTATGACGGACGGTGACAACACACGTCAGTACGATCTCAAGGACGAGTTCAAGACAGGCATGTCGCATGTCTATTACTCGGCCAACAGGGATCGCTACATCGTCAATCTTGACTGGAGAAACTCTGGCGAAAGGCAGTGGTATCTGCCCCATAACAATCAAGAGCGTTGGAATGTGCCCAATAACATGTCCGATATCGTCCAGGTGTCCTGGCCTGATCTCATGCAGCGCTACAACCTCGAATACATCTCGGAATACTTCTACGACAATTACAACACTTGGGAGAACCGGGTCCGCTGGGCGGAAGATGAATTCACCAATGACACCAGTGGTGCGGGCAACGCGCTTGCAGACTCGAACCTTTTGGCAATCTGCGAAAAGGCACGCGACCAGCAAGTCCTGATCTACACCATCGCCTTTTCGGCACCGACACATGCGCAAAACATTCTGACGCAATGCGCCGGCGCAAGCGGAAATGCCTTCAATGTCGGCTCGAACGAACTTGATGATGCGTTTGACTCGATCGCGAGCAAAATCAACCACTTGAAGCTGATCCAGTAATGCGTTTTTTCCGCAATATCACGCGCCGCATCCAGCGGTTCCATCAGGACGAGAATGGCAATGCGACAGTTGAGTTCGTACTGCTCTTCCCGCTCTACATGTGGGTCTTCATCTCGTCGATTGAATCGGGGCTGTTGATGACGCGCAATGCGATGCTGGAGCGCGGCGTTGATCTTGTACGCCGGGAAATCCGGCTGAATGCGGCATGGCAGCCGACTGAAGAGCAGTTGAAGCGTGAGATTTGCAACGTGGGCGGAATGTTCGACAATTGCGAGCAAAATCTGCGCATCGAGATGACCCGTATCGACCCGCTGAATCCGACATTCCCGCCCGCGACAGCGCCTTGCGTGGATCGCGGCGATCCTGGTGCGACGCCATCGGTGATGTCGTCCAACGTCCAGAACAATCTGATGCTGCTGCGCGTCTGCGCCTTGGTTGATCCGGTCATCCCGAACTACAAATTCTCAAGGTTCTTCCACCAGCAGACCGAAGACTCGCAAACTCGGCTGTCGATGATGGGTCTTGGATCCATGGTCCCCCAGCAAGATGGCGGCGGCATCGCGCTTGTGGTCTCGACGATGTATGTTGTGGAGCCTTTGTGATGTTAAAATCTCTTCGCCTGCGCGCCCTGCAATTCGGATCTGACACGTCTGGCAGCATGTCTGTGGAAACCGTCCTGATTTTTCCGCTGTTGCTGTGGTTTTACCTGAGCACGTTCACCTATTTCGACGCCTATCGAACACAAGGCACGAACATCAAAGCAACCTACACAATTGCCGACGCTATCTCGCGCGAACCGGATGGTATTTTTCCAGAGCATCTTGATACGATGTACACGATGATGCAGTTCTTGAATAACTCGTCGCACAACGCCCGCCTGCGTGTGACAGTTTTTTCGCGTGACACCGACAATCCGGACAATTTTATCCTGGGCCCAACAGGTTGGTCATGCACGCGAGGGAGCGGAAGCGCGAACTTCCGCAAGCATAACGCAGCCAGTCTGAACGCCATGAAATCGATGATCCCGCCTTCACCCGCGCCAGATCAGCTTATCATGGTCGAGACATTCATTGACTACGCGCCGCCATTTTTCGCCCGTCTGTTCGACGATGAAACCGCCGAAGAAGGCATGATCCGGAAAGGCAATCCCGACGGGATCATGATCGGGCTTGCGCCCTCAACCTTCAGTCACCGCGAAGTCCTTCGCCCGCGGTCCCAGGCGGCACAGGTTCCGCTAAGGCCAAACGGCAACTGCACCTAACGCCGCTTAGGTTCCTGGGCCCGCGCGCTCTGCAAGAACCGCACTTATCACCTCGGCCATATACTTCGCCTGAGAGGCGGCTGTCGCGCCGCCGACACCCAGGCGCCGACCGAACCGCCAGTACATACCGGGCGCCCAGACACGGGCGCCCTTTTCCTTGGTGCGCAAGAGAAACCCGTTTGAGGGTTTGAACGCAAAGACACCCCGGTCGACCGCGTCGATATCCTCCATCGCGACAAGCATCTCACCGCCGCGCACGCGCAAGCCCGCGCGCGTCAATTCAAGCGCATCTTCGGTGGCCCGCCACAGCCGCCGCGCTTCCCAGACGGCCAGCAAACCGATAACCATCAAAAACGCCTGATACACAAACCCCGCCTGTGCGGTGTTGAAGCTGAGCACAACCAGCATCACGCCAAGGACAGACAGCACACCCACCGCAAACCAGCGGCGTGGGCCCGAGGCTTCGAGCGTGGCAAGGATTTCTGGATCGGACATCATTGAAGCTCCGCAATTAATTGCCCGCCTCTTACTGTGTTGCACGCTGCTTGGCGAGGCTTGTTCATGCGCGCACAGACCCCCTGCTTTGCCAAACGGTTCGCGTGATTGTGCGAAGGAGGTGCCCGCCCTATCTGCCGTTGGGAAAGGAGAACGATCATGTCTCTTAGACCTACTTTGGAAACACGTCAGGCCATCCCCACGATGGAAGGCGCTGGCGTTAAACTGCACCGGGCGTTTGGCTTTGCCGATCCCAGTGAACTGGACCCGTTCCTACTGTTTGATGATTTCCGCAACGACCGCCCTCAGGATTTCGAGGCCGGTTTTCCGTGGCATCCGCATCGCGGGATCGAAACGATCACCTATGTGCTGAACGGCACCGTGGATCATGGCGACAGCCTTGGCAATGAAGGCACGCTTGGCGCTGGCGATGTGCAATGGATGACAGCCGGATCGGGCATCTTGCATCAGGAGATGCCGCACGGAAACGCGGCGGGGCAGATGCACGGGTTTCAGCTTTGGGCGAACCTGCCCACATCGCTGAAGATGACCGCGCCGCGCTATCAGGACGTGAAAGGCAAGGACATTCCCGAAGTGATCGACGATGACGGCACACGTGTGAAGGTGATTGTCGGTGCGTTCTGGGGCAAGTCCGGCCCGGTCGACGGCATCGCGGCGGACCCGCAATATCTGGACATCTTCGTGCCAGCAGGTGTGAAGAAGACGTTCAAAATCGATACGTATCGTCGGGCCTTTGCCTATGTCTTTGAAGGCGCGGGCGCGTTTGCCGATGCGTCAGACCCGCAGGGCGTACTGCTTGAGAAAGAAGTGGCGGGTGAAGAGCTCAACATCCGCGATCTATCGGGCAATCGGACGCTGATCCGCTTTGGCACCGGCGATGAAGTGACCGTGCAAGCGGGTGCGGACGGCGTGCGCTTTTTGCTGATCTCGGGCGCACCTATTCAGGAACCCGTCGCCTGGCACGGCCCTATCGTGATGAACACGCAAGACGAGCTGCAGACTGCCATGCGCGAGCTACGCAATGGCACGTTCATCAAGCCTGCACATTAAAACAAATGGCAGCGCCCTTTGCTGGGCGCTGCAGCCTCTGGCAGGCGTATTTGTGCAAAGATGAAGCAGCGCCTCAGGCTGCGACTGCCCGGCGCACAAGCGTCCAGTAGAGATCGGCCAGATCGGTTTTGCTGAGCGGGCCGTCTTCGCGGTACCAGGTGTTCACGCCAGTCAGCATGGCGATAACCGCGAATGTCGTCACGCGCGCATCATCCAGCGCGAAATGGCCTGCGGCTTGGCCGTCTTTGAGGATCGCGTCGAGATGGCTTTCATAGCGGCGGCGCAAGGCTTCGATGGCGGCAAAGTTGTCGGCAGAGAGGTTGCGCAGCTCCATATAGGAGATAAACACCTCGTCCGGGCGTTCGATATGATAGGCAATGTGGAACCGGCAGAACGCCTCGAGCCGGGCCATCGGGGTGCCGGTTTCGGGCAAGGTCCCCAGTGCGTTCAGCAGATGCTCCATATGCGTGCGCAGCAGATCAAACAGCAGCGTCTGCTTGTCATTGGTATAGTTGTAAAGGGCGCCGGCCTGTACGCCGACCTCGGCCGCGATCTGGCGCATCGAGACGGCGGCAAACCCGTGCTGCGCAATCAGCCGCAGCGCAGCCGCCTGCACGCGCGGGCCGGTGATTTCCGAATGAGAGCCCGTTTTCCGTGCCATGACGTGGTTGATAACTGAACAGGCATTCACTGCAAAGCCCCGCTTTGCAAGCGCTGCGCAGAGGGGTAAGGTGCCCCCATGATGATGCGACTGATCCCTGTGGCCCTTGTGACGCTTGCCGGATGCGGTGAGTTTCCAAAGCTGGAAACGCCGCCCCCCGAAGATGCCCAGCAAGGATATCTGCAGCTTGCGCCGATCAACCAGCTGAGCGCCCGAGGCGATATTTTGACCGTGTCCGAGGACACGACAGAAACGCTGCAAGACCGGGTGCAAGGGCTGAAAGACCGCGCGGATACGCTAAGCGCGCCTGTGCTGAGCGACGCGGAAAAGGATCGGCTGGACAGCGATCCTTTCGAAGGACTGCCCGAAGACGGCTAACGACGGTTGCCGCGTGCGCATGGACGCGGTAGACGCCCAGTGATGAAAAATGCAGTTGAAGGGCGCGCCATGACATCTCCGCTACGTTTGGGAATTGCCGGTCTGGGAACCGTTGGGGCCGGGGTCGTCAAAATCATTCGTGCCGAGGCCGAATTGCTGGCCGCGCGCGCAGGCCGCCCGGTGACGATTTCGGCGGTGTCCGCGCGTTCCCGCGACAAAGATCGCAGTGTACCCTTGAAGGATTATGCGTGGGAAGATGACCCCGTGGCCCTGGCCAAGCGCGATGATGTGGACGTGTTTGTTGAACTGATGGGCGGCTCGGACGGGCCTGCGAAAGCGGCCACCGAGGCCGCGTTGGCGGCAGGCAAGGACGTTGTCACGGCGAACAAGGCGATGCTGGCGATCCACGGTCAGGCGCTGGCCGAACAGGCCGAGGCCGCAGACCGCGTGGTAAGGTTTGAAGCGGCGGTCGCAGGGGGCATCCCGGTTGTGAAATCGCTGACCGAAGGGCTGGCGGGCAACAACATGACCCGCGTCATGGGCGTGATGAACGGCACCTGCAACTATATCCTGACGCGGATGGAAAACGCGGGCCTGCCCTACACCGAGGTGTTCGAGGAAGCCAACAAGCTGGGTTATCTGGAAGCCGATCCGACGCTGGATGTGGGCGGGATCGACGCGGGCCATAAGTTGGCGTTGCTGGCCTCTATCGCGTTTGGGACCAAGGTGAATTTTGGTGCGATGCAGTTGGAAGGGATCGAACGGATCTCGATCGATGACATCACCCGTGCGGGCGATATGGGCTACAAGGTCAAGCTGTTGGGTGTCGCGCAAATGACAGGCCGCGGGCTGGAGCAACGTATGTCGCCTTGTCTGGTGCCTGCGACCTCTGCGCTGGGGCAGTTGGAAAACGCGACGAACATGGTTGTGCTGGAAGGCGATCAGGTGGGCCAGATCGTGCTGCGCGGTGCGGGCGCAGGCGAAGGGCCGACCGCCAGTGCGGTCATGTCGGACGTCATGGATATCGCGCGCGGCATCCGGGTCAGCACTTTTGGCCGCCCGGCGGACACGCTGGTCGAGGCACAAGCCGCCAATGAGCTACAACCCGCCGCCTATTATTTACGCATGGAGCTGCAAGATAAGCCAGGTGCCCTTGCAAAGATCGCGACGCTTCTGGGCGAGCACGGCATCTCGATCGACCGGATGCGCCAGTATAATCACGAGATGTCGACCGCTCCGGTGCTGATTGTGACCCATAAGACGACGAAAGACGCATTAACCGTCGCTTTAGACGGGTTCAGCGCCACAGGCGTTGTGGCTACGCCACCGGTGGCAATCCGCATCGAAGAAGTCTGACCCCTTCGCATTCCCGGCCCTGCACGGTAGATGTGGGGCATATTTTACTGACCACAGGATTCCCCCATGACTGCCACGCCCGATTTCAACGACCGCATGCTCTCGCTCGGTCTGGCCCGTGTTTCTGAAGCCGCCGCGCTGGCCTCTGCCAAGCTGATCGGGCGCGGGGATGAAAAAGCCGCGGATCAGGCAGCGGTGGACGCGATGCGCACGCAACTCAATATGCTGGATATCAACGGCGTCGTCGTGATCGGCGAAGGGGAACGGGACGAAGCGCCGATGCTTTATATCGGCGAAGAGGTCGGTACGGGCTCTGGCCCCGGGGTGGATATCGCGCTGGACCCGCTGGAAGGCACGACGTTGACGGCGAAAGACATGCCCAACGCGCTGGCCGTGATCGCAATGGGCCCGCGCGGATCGATGCTGCACGCGCCGGACGTCTATATGGAAAAGCTGGCCATCGGGCCGGGCTATGCGACGGATGTTGTCACGCTGGATATGTCCCCTGCCGAGCGGGTTGCAGCGCTGGCCAAAGCGCGCAACTGCAAGATGGACGACATCACCGTTTGCGTGCTGGAGCGCCCGCGCCATCAGGATATGATCGCCGAAATCCGCTCTACCGGGGCGGCGATCCGGCTGATTACCGATGGTGACGTCGCTGGTGTGATGCATTGCGCCGAAGCCGATGTCACGGGCATCGACATGTATATGGGCGAAGGGGGCGCGCCTGAGGGTGTGCTGGCCGCGGCTGCATTGAAATGCATGGGCGGGCAGATTTACGGACGGCTACTGTTTCGCAACGATGATGAGCGCGGACGCGCTGCGAAGGCCGGGATCACCGATTTGGACCGGATTTATGCACGAGACGAGTTGGTGACCGATGACGTCATCTTTGCGGCCACCGGCGTGACCGACGGCTCGCTGGTCGCTGGCATCAAACGCGAGGTCGGTTACCTGACGGCCGAGACGATCTTGATGCGGTCGAAAACCGGGTCCGTGCGGCGGATGATCTACCGCAACCCGACCGAGTAACCTTATGACATCAAGCGCTTTTCTGGGCGTCGAGGCATCGTTGACAGGCCGCCGCTGGGTAGGGTTGGATGCGAATGCAGACCGCTTGGCCGAAGCGATGATGCAAGCGACCACCCTGCCCCGCGCGCTATGTAATGTGCTGGTGCGACGGGGTGTTCCGGCGGATGACGCGGCGCAGTTTCTGGAACCGCAGTTGCGCGATTTACTGCCCGATCCACGATCTTTGCGCGATATGGAGAAGGCGGCGACGCGATTTTTGGACGCTGTTCGGGGCAGACAGAAGATCGCCATTTTCGCCGATTATGACGTGGATGGCGGATCGTCCGCAGCCTTGCTGATCTGCTGGCTGCGCGCGCTGGGACGCGAGGCGACGCTATATGTGCCCGATCGGATCGATGAAGGATATGGACCCAATGATGACGCAATGGCCGAACTGGCCGCCGCGCATGATCTAATCGTTTGCGTCGATTGTGGAACGCTGTCGCACGGGCCGATTGCAGCGGCCAAGGGTGCGGATGTTGTGGTGCTGGATCACCATTTGGGTGGTGAGACCCTACCGCCCGCCTTGGCCGTGGTAAACCCGAACCGACAGGATGAAAGCGGAGATCTTGCCCATCTTTGTGCCGCGGGCGTCGTCTTTCTGATGCTGGTGGAAGCAAACCGACAGCAACGGGAAAGCGGCGGGCAAACACCTGATTTGATGAGCCTTTTAGACTTGGTGGCCTTGGCGACCGTCGCGGATGTCGCCCCTTTGGTCGGCGTGAACCGTGCGCTGGTGCGCCAAGGGCTCAAGATCATGGCGCGCAGACAGCGCCCCGGGCTGGTCGCCCTTGGCGATGTGGCGCGGATGGACGCGGCGCCGAACTCGTACCATTTGGGGTTCATGCTTGGCCCCCGCGTGAACGCCGGTGGGCGGATCGGCAAAGCCGATCTGGGCGCCCGGCTTTTGGCCACGGATGACCCAAATGAAGCCGCGGCAATGGCCGAACGGTTAGACCTGCTGAACACCGAACGGCGCGACATTGAAAACGCGGTGCGCGCCGCCGCGATGGAACAGGCTGAGGCGCGTGGGCTGGACGCGCCGCTGGTCTGGGCCGCTGGCGATAGCTGGCACCCCGGCGTCGTGGGAATCGTCGCCTCGCGATTGAAAGAGGCCACCAACCGACCCGCCATCGTGATCGGGTTTGATGGGGATGCGGGCAAGGGATCGGGACGCTCCATCAGTGGCGTCGATCTGGGTGCGAGCATTCAGCGGTTGGCTGAAGAAGGCCTGCTGGAAAAAGGCGGCGGCCATAAGATGGCGGCGGGTCTTTCGCTGAACCGCGCGCAGTTGGAACCGGCAATGGCGCGGCTATCCGACCTGATGGCCAAGCAAGGAGCGGGCAACGCGGGACCCAAAGACCTGCGGCTGGACGGCATGCTGATGCCTGGCGGCGCAGGGATTGAACTTGTAGAACAGATTGAAAAGGCAGGACCTTTTGGCGCTGGCGCCCCTGCCCCACGCTTTGCCTTCGCCGATGTGCAAGTGCTGTTTGCCAAGCCCGTTGGGGAAAGCCACCTGAAGCTGAGCTTTGGCGATGGGCTGGGTGCAAAGCTTGACGCCATCGCCTTCGGCGCGTTCGACACCGCCCTTGGACCCACGCTTTCGAGCCTTGATAAAGGCGCGCGGGTGCATCTGGCGGGGCGGCTGGAAATCAACACATGGGGCGGGCGTCAATCGGTGCAGCTGCGCCTAGAGGACGCCGCGCTGGCCCATTCATAAATCGTCACGATTGGTGCAAAAACCCTCTTGCCACCGCCCGGCACTTTGCCTAGATAACGGCGCACTGAGAGTGGCCCGTTCGTCTATCGGTTAGGACGCCAGGTTTTCAACCTGGAAAGAGGGGTTCGATTCCCCTACGGGCTGCCACTTCCCTTACAGCGTTGCGTCGCCAAGCGATTCCAGAATCGGACAGTCTGGTCTGTCGTCGCCCGCGCACGCGTGCACAAGACTGGACAGCGTATCGCGCATCTCTTCCAGATCAGTGATCTTGGCTTCGATCCGGCCCAGATGATCCTGCGCAAGGCTGCGCACATCGGCACTGGCGCGCTCTTGATCTTCCCACAGAGCCAACAGGGTGCGGCAATCTTCAATCGTGAATCCAAGCGCCCGGGCGCGCCCCAGAAATGCCAGCTTGTGCATGTCTGTTTCCCGAAACGCACGGTACCCATTGACGTCGCGCGGGGGCGCGATCAGCCCAATCTCTTCGTAATACCGGATGGTTTTGGCGGGCAATCTTGTGCGGGTTGCAACCTCGGAAATGTTCATGCGGGTATCTTTTTCAAAGCTGGCTGATCCGGATCAGCCGGACGCGCGGGGGCGGCTGCAAAGCGCAAGCGCAAAGCGTTGCCCAAAACAAACAGACTGGACAGGGTCATCGCCCCGGCCGCCAGGATCGGCGACAGCATCATGCCCGTTGCCGGATAAAGCGCACCGGCGGCAACCGGGATCAGCAGGACATTGTATCCAAAGGCCCAAACAAGGTTCTGGCGAATGTTGGCAAGGGTCTTGCGGCTGATATCAAAGGCGTTCACAACGCCGTCTAACGCACCCGACATCAGCACCACATCCGCCGCCTCAATGGCAACATCCGTGCCTGTCCCGATCGCGATGCCGATATCAGCCGTCGCCAAGGCGGGCGCATCATTGATGCCATCCCCGACAAAGGCGACAGGGCCATGCGCTTGCAAGGCCTTGATTTGCTGCGCCTTTTGATCCGGGCGCACATCAGCGATAACGGTATCGAGCTCCAGTTCCCGAGCAACCGCATCGGCCACGGAGCGGGTGTCTCCGGTCACCAATGCGGTGCGCAGTCCTTTGGCGTGCAACGCTGCGATCGCGGCTTTGGCGCCACGTTTGATCGGGTCAGACACCGAAAATGTTGCCGCAAATCGCCCGTCCACAGCCATGTAAACAGGCGTTTTTTCGTCCTGCACGCGCAGCGCGTCCGGGATCGCGATGTTCGTACGCTCCAACAAACGCGCAGAGCCCAGCAAGACGGACTGCCCGTTCACCTGCGCCTCAAGCCCGTAGCCTGGTATCGCCTGCACATCAGCATGGGGCGCGGGCGCGATATCATTTGCGGCGGCGTGGTCGAGAATGGCATGTGCACTCGGGTGATCGGATCTGGCCTCGGCAGAGGCAGCGAGGCGCAAGATGACATCCGCTGCATGATCCGGCGCAACTTGAAGCTGGGTCACCGCCGGGCGTCCTTCGGTGAGGGTGCCGGTCTTGTCAAAGGCGATCAGGCGAGTTGCCTGCAGGCTTTGCAAGGCATCCCCTTTGCGAAAAAGGACGCCCAATTCTGCCGCGCGCCCGGTCCCCACCATGATCGAGGTGGGCGTCGCGAGGCCCATGGCGCAGGGGCAGGCGATGATTAAAACCGAAACCCCGGCGACCAGCGCAAATCCCAGCGTGGGTGGCGGACCAAGGATCAGCCACATCAGAACGGTCAGTGTGGCGATGGCCATGACCGTTGGCACAAACCACAGCGTGACACGGTTCACCAATTCCTGAATCGGCAAACGTGCCGCCTGCGCCTGGGAAACGAGCCGAATGATTTGCGCCAGCGCGGTTGCGTCCCCCACCGCTGTCGCCCGGATATCAAGCGCGCCTGCGCCGTTAAGCGTGCCGCCAGTCACTGGATCGCCCGGGCCTTTCGCCACAGCCGCGGGCTCTCCGGTCAGCATCGCCTCGTTGACAAAGCTGGTGCCGGTTTCGACGTTTGCGTCGGTGGGGATCGCGTCACCCGGGCGCACACGAAGCAGATCACCGACGCGCAGTTCTGCCACGGGCCGCTCTATGGCCTTGTCGCCCTCGATCACCGTCGCTGTTTTTGGGCGCAATGTCAGAAGCTTACGGATCGCTGTACCGGTTTGCCCTTTTGCGCGCGCCTCAAGAGTGCGCCCCAAAAGGATCAAGGTGACGATGACGGCGGCCGCTTCGAAATAGACCGCGCGGGCGCCGGGTGGCAGCACGTTTGGCGCGAAAAGCGCGACGGTCGAAAACCCCCATGCAGCCGACGTGCCCAGCGCGACAAGTGCGTTCATGTCAGGCGCACGGCGCAACAGCGCGGGCACACCGAGGCGGAAAAACCGGGCGCCAGGCCACAACAAGATCAGGGTGGTGAACACGAACTGGATCAGCCAACTGGTTTGCTGGCCCAGATTGGCGAGCGTCCAGTGATGGAAAGACGGGATCAGGTGGCCACCCATTTCAAGGACAACGACCGGCAGGCTAAGTGCTGCAGCTGTCCAGGTGGCCCGTCGCAGATCGGCGCCTTCGTCGCGCGGTGCGGGTTGCGGCGTCTCTTCGGTTTGGGCGGGATATCCGGCCTGTTCCAGATGCACAGCAAGTGCCGTAGCATCAGGCCCGCCTACCAGCACGGTTACAGTCACCGTTTTCATGGCAGGATTGGCCTGCGCCGACAGCACCATCGGAACCTCGGACAGCGCCTTTTCGATCCGGGCCGCACAGGATCCGCAATGCATGGCTGCGATGGTAAAGCTAAGCGTGTTGCGGCGCGCGGGCGTGCCGGCTGCATCAAGCGCAGTCAGGATATCGCCCAAGGGCCGCGCGTTTTGCGTGGTGATCCCCACCGTTGCAGTGGCCAGATTGACCTGAGCGGCCGTGACACCATCAAGCGCGCTGCCCGCCGCTTCGGCACGCGCGGCGCATGCACCACAGTGCAATGCATCAAGATGAAGGGTGTGAGTCTGCTCAGCCATATCGTGCCACTTTTCTAAGATAGAGCCAGATATAAGGCTTCCAGTCACTGGAAGGTCAAGCGAGAACCGCTTTTATTTCCGTATTAGCGGTTCAACCGGCACTGATCTGCTATGCGGATTGCCGCGTTTCTGCTTCGCATGCCCCATCGCGCAGATCGGAGCTGTAGAATGTGTGGCATGCACGCCCTGCCCTTTTGGACGCATAAAGAGCGACATCCGCGTCATCCATCATGACCGCCGCCTGAGGATCGTCATAATCGGCGCTGATCGTCGTGCCCGCACTGGCCGATATGCGGCAATCCTGACCGTTGAAACGGATCGGCTTTTCCAATTCGGCAATCAGGGTCTGGGCGATGTCGGCAATGCGAGGGCGGTCTGTCAGGTTTTGCATCAACAAGACGAATTCATCACCGCCAACACGGGCGATGGTGTCACCGGCCCGCGTTGCTGCAAGCAATGCACGCGCGACGACCTGCAAAACATGATCACCAGCGGCATGACCTTTGGTGTCGTTAACAGCCTTGAAATAGTCCAGGTCAAGATGCATCAGCGCAAAGGGGGTTTTGTGATCTAGCGTGCGGTCCAGAACATGATCCATCGCGCGGCGATTCTTAAGACCGGTGAGCGTGTCGGTAAACGCCTGCTCTTCTGCGGCGATCTTGGCGCCTTGCAGGCGCAGATTCAGATCGCGCGATTCCTCCATCACGGCGGATTTGGCTTCGACCAGATACAGCATCTCGACCGTCAGATCGGTCGGTGCAAAATCCGCGTTGGTCAGACTATAACGCCCCACAGCTTCAATCACCGAGATGCCGAAAGACAGATTTATGATGACGCCCTTATTATCAGGTTGCGGCACAAGCACACCTTTGAAGCTGGTATGCTCCCCACCCCGGAACTGAAGATGCAAAGGCCGCCCGGCAAGGGACAACAATCCCGCCATGGACGGCGCCGAGCGCGGCCTACGGATGTCAAACACCTCAAGGAAGCGGCGCCCCACAAGATCTTCGTCGACAAGTTTACCCAATGTCGGACCCGCATGGCTGATATGCCCAGTGGCCGCGACCAGCAGATGCATTGGCATCATCGTGTCGAGGAATTCGTTCAGATCGGCACTTTTCTTCATGAGGCACCTGCCGAAACAGTCACAAGTTCAAAACTGCGCCCTTGCGCAAAAGCGGCCTCCACAACGTCGATGGCAAGGGTTTCCATGGTGCCGTTCAGGCTTTGGTATTCCAGCAGCACCAGCGCGCCATAATCATCGGCCATGGCCCTTAAAACGCCCAGCAAGACATAGCCAAACCCCGGCGTCGCGCCGTGGCATTCCAGCGTGAAACGCGTCGCCGTGTGATCGCGCAGCACAAGGCGCGGCAAGCCCAGATCGGGGACTGCAAGGCGCGCCCGGTCTGGCAGATCGTCAAGCGAATGTATGAAGTCGATAAAGTCGGCACCGCTGAACCGTAAAAGCCGCCGAACAGCGCCTTGGGTCGGGTGCGAGACCAGATAGGTTCCCAGATCCTCAAGCAGTTCATTGCGCGGTTTGCCCAGCAAATCCACTGCCGCCTTCATCACCGCCTCCGTGATGCCCGGATCATATTGCAAAAGTGCCTCGAACGCGGTGAAGCCCAGATCGGCGCGGCGGGCAATATCTTCCCACGCCGCATCACCATAGGTATCAAGCACGAAACACTGGATCGCCCTGTTCACCAAACCATGCATACAGTCACTCCTTACCGGCCTGACACTGCGCATAGGAGTGTTAAGAAACGCTCAATATCTCTAATTGAAGGGATTAAATGTCATATCGCCGACGCGCAGCGCATTAACGTCTGCGGGGGTCACCTCAAAACCCTGTTCAAGCAATTGCGCGACAACCGCAGCGCTTGAACTGTCCAGACGCGGTTGTTGGCGGCGCAGGAAACCGGTCTCGGACAGCCAGTAAATCACAATGCGATCGCCCGGTGTGCGGGTCATCAGCGCGTATTCCGCACCCGGCTGCGCGGTTAGAAAATCGTCCTGCACGATAACGCAGCGCGGCGCAGCTTGGGCATCGCTTTGCGCACAGGCGGCGCGGATTTCATTGATTTGCCAATCGGTCAACTGCAAGAAAGCAGCGTCAGGAAACGTCATGTCCTGCGGGCGTTGTGCGATATGCGGACGCAAAGCCGTCATGGCGGCTGCACGGCGCGCCTCGCTTGGGGCGCCGGTATTGTCCAGATCGGCGGCCGTCAGTGCAGCTTGAACAAGTGGATCATCGCTGTCCGACAAACGCGCAAATGCAGCGGCCCCGACCTTGCCCCAGTCATCGCGCAACTGCTTGAAAGGCAGCTCATCCGCGGTGATCGCACCGCGTTCAAACCGGGCCAGCTGCGAATGGGTCGACAGCTTTTGCGGGTGGATCAGCGGCGTCATGCACAGTGCCAAAGCAACCATCACACCCAAAGCCAGCCAGACATTGGCCCGCCGCAGGCTCGCCATCCAATCCGGGCCGCGCAGGATCGTCGTAGCATATGCAATCCCGTAGGCCAGCGTCACGCCCGCAATGAAAAGCGCGGCAAACCGCGAGGGTGTCACGCCGTATTCGATGATGCGGATCCCAACCGCGTAAACCGCAAGCCCCGTCAGCAGCACCAGCAAGCCACAGGCAATTCGGGTCACGATCTGCATGACAGGCCCTGCGACCGCATCCTCATCATCGCGTTCCACAGCAACAGAGATGAGCGAGATCAACCCAATGGCCGTTGCCATCTTCACCAATGCAGGTGAAAGCGTGTCGAAAAGGTTCGACAATCCGCGAAACGGCAGTGCCAATAGAAAGATGGAGACGATCACAGTCAGCGGGATCAGCAAAAGACGCAGAAGGCTCAGCACCAGATACGGCGAGATGTAGTCTGACAGCTCAAAGATCACCGCAAGGCCAAGGCCCACCACGATACCCGTGAACAAAAAGACGAAGACCGTTTCGTTGATAAGGTCCTCGATCAGATTGATGCCCACCAGATCAAGCAGCACATTCGATAGCACCAGCATCGCCCAGCACAGGCCTGCAAAAATCCATGCGGCGGTGAAATGCACAACCAACCGCCACGAGGTGTCGAAAAGCGCGGTGTACTCCCGCCAGCGCCCGTCGCGCAGCGCACAGATCACAAATGGCAGCGCCAATGCGATCAAGAGCAGCGTAACGACCACCAGATGCCCGCTTTGCAACGTGTCATCAAGGCTCGCAAAGCGCAGGCTGGCCAGGCTGACAAGGACCGCAATCGGCACGCTGACGATCAACCCGGTGGTCACTGACATCCGCGCGGTCAACGGCCCCATTGCTGTCATGGCACTGACGAAAAAGCTGACGGCGAGCGCCCAAAGACCCAGCACAATGGAATGGTCCAGATCGAGGTGCGGCAAGGGATCGCTGCGCGCCCAAAGCGTGAGCCCACCCAGGCCCCCCAACCCGGCGAGGATGCTTCGGAAGACGGGTTTGGACGGCTCGGTCATGGGGGCCTCGTTGGACAAGCTGCTCTTGCAGATCAACGTAACCTGCAGCGATTGGCGATGCCAGAGCCAGGGCGATTTGGCCGCAGCACAGGCAGGTCAGGTCGGCAGGGCGGTGGTGTCTTTGATGTCGTCCATCACAAAGCTGGCCGAGATTTCCGCGACCGGCACGCGTTCGATAAGGCGCTGATAGAAGCGGTCATAGTCTTTGACGCTGGCCACACGGACGCGCAGGACGTAGTCCAGATCGCCGCTCATCCGGTGCGCGCCGATTATCTCTGGTAGGGTTTTGACCGCAGCCTCAAAACGCTCCAGCCACTCAGGTTCGTGCGAGGCCGTACGGATCATCACAAAGACCGAAAGGCCAAGGCCAAGCGCCTCCGGGTCGACCAGTGCGACGCGGGCTTTGAGGATGCCCGCTTCCTCCATCTGTTTGACGCGGCGCCAACAGGCATTGCGCGACAGATGCACCAGTTCGGACAGCGCATCCATGCTGATAGTCGCATCCCGTTGTAGGACAGAGAGAATACGGCGGTCTATATCGTCGATCATTTGATTCATTCTTGAGATGATATCCCATATTATTCGTAAATCACAGTGCCTTTGGGACATATTCTTTCGAGCGTCGTGCTAAATTGCACCGAGACAGATGAACAGGAGGCACCCCATGTCCGCATCCCAAACAAACTCAAGCCGCACGGGTTTTCTGGCATCGTTCAAAGCGCATCCGGCCAGCGTCGGAGAAAGCTATTTCGGCCATATGTTTTTCGCGGCACGCTTTGCGGCAAGGCTTTTCCTTATCGCCGCTGCCGCGTTGATCCACGCGATTGTGCCTGCGTGGTTTGAAACGACCGCGAGCGATCAGATCAAGGCCATGGCGGCTGAAATGGCGGCGCGCAAGGCGGGCTAGACACACAAGTTTGACAGAGTATAATTAAACTATTATTCTAGAATGATAGTTTAATTAGGATCTACGCCATGCTGTTGATCGAAGAAGCCTGTCAGGGATTTGCCGCCTTCGGGGCCGTGCCGCGCAGGTGCTTGCTGGTGGCTCTCGTTCTGTCCGGACATAAAGGCCTTCCCTTTCGCGATGTGGCAGAGCGCACGGGGCTCCCCGGTTCAACCCTCTCGCACCATCTCCGCTTTTTAGCAGCGGCCGAACTCATCACTCAGGAACGCCGCGGACGCGAGACGATCAATCGCCCGAATTTCGAACGGCTGGAGCACCTGTCCTCGTTCATCCTCGCCACCTGCTGTGCGGCCGTTCCAAAGGCTGAGCTGTCAGTAGAGGCGCAAGCCAATGACTGAGCTTCTGGCCCGCCTCAACACCTCCCTCACCCTGCTCCTGACAAGCGTTTGGGCGGTTCTGATCGCTTTATGCCTGCTGTTGGCGCTCGTCGCGCCTGACCAGCTGCCCATATCGCTGCGGTTCACGGCAGAGGCCGTCTGGGCCACCCTGCCCTTCATCCTCTTTGCCGTCGCCCTGATCGCGGGACTGGAAGCGACCGGAGCCGCCTCGGTCCTGTCGAAAGCCTTTGAAGGGCGCGAAGTCCGGATGATTTTTCTGGCCGCCCTTTTCGGCGGGCTGGCCCCGTTCTGCTCTTGCGAGGTGATCCCCTTCATCGCAGCCTTGCTGGCCGTCGGCACGCCGCTTTCGGCAGTGATGGCGTTCTGGCTGGCCTCGCCGCTGATCGACCCGCCGAGCCTTGTCATCACCGCCGGGGCAATCAGTTGGCATTTCGCAATCGCCAAAGCCGTGGCCGCAGTTGGTATCGGACTGCTAGGCGGCTTTGTCACGAAGTGGATTGTCTCGACCGGAGCACTCTCCGACCCGCTGCGCGCTCGCAAAAGCGGGGGGTGCTGCAACAGTAGTCCATTTGCAGACCGCCCCGTCTGGCGCTTTTGGACAGCCGCCGAGCGGATGGAGCGGTTCAAGACTGCGGGCCTACACAACCTCGTCTTTTTGCTGAAATGGCTGACCTTCGCCTATTTCCTTGAAAGCCTGCTGATCGCCTATATCCCGGCGGAAACCATCGCGGGCATTGTGGGCGGTGACGGGCTTGGGCCGATCATTCTGGCGGCTTTGGTGGGCGCACCGGCCTATCTGAACGGCTATGCCGCCCCACCCCTTGTGGCCGGGCTGATGGAGCAAGGCATGACCGCAGGGGCCGCGATGTCGTTCATGGTCGCAGGGGCCGTCAGTTCAATTCCCGCAATGACGGCGGTTTTCGCATTGGTCCGGCGCGAGGTCTTTGCGCTTTACGTCGCCCTTGGCTTCACCGGCGCGGTGCTGAGCGGTGTGCTTTATAGCCTGACCTGAATACGCTCAGAAGTCCGTTGGCGCCCCGCCCTCGGCTTTGCGTTTCTCGACGAACTCAGCCAGCTCTTGCCGGATCGCGATATCCATCGGCGGCGCTTCAAACTCGGCGATGATCTGTTTGAAGATCTTATGGGCGCGCTCGGCCGTCCAGACGCCGCCTGCCAATTCCCAACCTTCATAGTTGCGCCAGTCAGACAGGAAGGGCTGATAGAACGCGGTCTCGTAGCGGTCCTGCGTGTGCTGGATGCCGAAGAAATGGCCGTCGTTGCCGACATCTGCGATGGCATCCACAGCGATCTCGTCAGGGCCGGTGTCCCAGATAACAGGCTCCATATTCCGCTGGATATGCTGGATCACTTCGCAATCCATGATGAACTTTTCGGGACTGGCGATCAGGCCACCCTCAAGCCAACCGGCAGCGTGATAAACCACATTCGTGCCCGACTGAACCGACGCCCAAAGGGAGTTCGACGTCTCCCACATGGCCTGTCCGTCGGGCACATTCGCTGCGCAGACGCCGGACGAGCGCATGGGCAACCCGTAAAACCGTGCCATTTGGCCGGTCATCTGCGTTGAACGCATATATTCAGGTGTGCCAAACGCAGGCGCGCCTGATTTCATATCGACATTGCTGGTGAAGGTTCCTCTCACGCTAGGACACCCCGTGCGTACGTACTGAAACAGCGCGTTGGCCGAAAGCGCTTCGGCCAGCGATTGCGCCACAGCGCCTGCCATGGTCACAGGCGCCATCGCGCCGGCCAAGGTGAACGGCGTGACGATCACCGCCTGACCGCGTCGGATTAGCCGCAAACAACCGTCAATCATCGGGATGTCATGCTTGAGCGGTGAGGTGGAATTGATGTTGGTATACATCTTCGGCGAGGCGTCAAATTCCTCATGGCTCCATCCGCCAGAGATGCGCACCATCTCCATTACGTCTTCAACGCGCTCAGCGCCCAGCGAATAGGCATGGGCCACCTTGTCACACAGCGTCAGCTTGTCATAGAGCACATCCAGATGCCGGACCGAGGCGTGGATATCCACCGGCTCCACCGGGTAGCCACCGACAAAATGAATGCAGTTGAAATATTGCGACAGCTTGAGCAGATTGGCGCATTGCGCGCGGCTGCCGGACACTTTCGTGCCGATCTCAAGATCCATATAGTTGGGCGGTGAGGAGACATTGCCAAACAGAATATGCTTGCCGCCGATGGGCAAGGCGCGGTCCGGGTTGCGCGGGGTGATGGTGAATTCAGAGGGCGCTTTAGCGACCATCTCCATCACCCAGTGGCGGTCCATCTTGACGTTGGCGCCGTCGATCTTGCAGCCTGCCTGACGCAAGATCTCAAGACCTTCATCATTCAGAAACTCGATGCCGATCTCTTCGAGGATCCGCATCGCGCCGTTGTGGATCGCCTGCACGCCCTCTTCGGAAAGCGGTTCAACCGGAGCGTCCAGATTGACAGGGATGCGCCAGGGCATCTGGCTGATCGCCGCGCCGCCTGCGCGGTTTGCGTGGCCTTTGCGACCGCCTGAGCGGCGTCTGCGAGGGGCGGCGTCTTGCATGGAGGTCTCCGAAGCGTTGCTGTTGGCTTAGCAAACACCGCGAAGACAAAGGGTGGTTTCAGAAAACCGACATATTCTGTCGCTTTTCAAAGACGGGCGTTATTGAGCAGCTGTGCTCACCTGATCGAGATCGCTCAGCCATCCCGGTAACGCGCCGATATCCGGCAAGACCAGATCGGCGAGAGGCGCAAGTTCGGTTTCGGTCGCCAGCCCGGTCAGCACACCAACCGCAAACATGCCAGCCGCGCGGGCTGCAATCAGATCATGGCGACTGTCGCCCACCATCATGACCTCGTTAGGCTGCAGGTCCAGCCGGTCACAAAAGCCCAAAAGCGGGCCTGGTTCCGGCTTGGCGCCATAACCGCTATCAAACCCGACCACATAATCCAGCAAATCGCAGATGCCGGCCGACTTCAGATGCGCCCGTGCAGGTGCTTCGGCATCGTTGGTCACGCAACCCAGTTTGATCCCGTTGCTGCGCAACCGTCCCAAAAGCGGCAACAGCGGCGCGGCCTCGGTCTGCGGGGCTGTCGCAGAGGACCGATAGATATGGGTAATCAGCGCAGACGGTGTGGTGCCCGGCAAATGCGGCAATAACCGTTCGGCGATTTCACCAGGCGTGCCCGCCACTGCCGGAGACCCGGGCAAAAAGCGTTTATGACCCGCGTCATAGTCAATCGCATTTGAAAGCGCCTGCATCCGCAATGGATCGCCGCCCGAAAGCTCCATCAAAAAACCATAGGCCCACTGGCCCCATGTCCCGTGGAAATCAAATAACGTACCGTCTTTATCAAACAGCACACCTGAAAAGTGCATGATGCGATCCTCCCTCGCCTCTCTAAAATGGAGCGTGACGTGATCTTATGCAATAGTCTGCAACAAAGCTGCGACAGTCGGGCTGGCCCGGGCTGACTTTTTTAGTCAGCGTTGCCGCATTTTCGGGCAGATTGGTTAACGCCCGCCACAGGACAAGGCTGTTTGTGGGCCGCCGCCGGGGTCAGGTCCAATGCACCTGGGCACCACCGGGCAACGCCTGCCGGGCCATCTGTGTGACGGTGTAATCCAACCCGTGGCCATCGCAAAACCGAATGACCCATGCGTCATCCATCATCAGGAAGTCCAAAACAGAGATCAGAAATTCGGGTTCTCCGGCCCGGCTGCGCAGATCCTCGGCACTGACACCAGAGGCGCCCATGAAGACGTCGCGCAGGTCTTCTTCCGAAATCAGGAAGGCGAGCGCTTGCAGCGCGATGGTTTCGGCGGATTCTTGCTTCATAGGACGCAGGGTTAATAGATCGGGAACCTTTTATTAACCCTTTTCCGCGCAAGTTTGGCCAAGTCTTTCAGAAAAGGGTTCCCAATGCCGGGACGTATCCTGATTATCGATCCGATCGCCACCAACCGTATCCTGCTCAAGGTGCGGCTGGGGGCCTCGAATTACCGTGTGCTTCAGGCCAGTTCGTTGAAAGAAGGCCTGTCGCTCACCCATTCGACCGCGCCGGACCTGATCGTGATCGACGATACGCTGATCGCCCCTGACATCACCGCGCTCGCCGCACTGAATGAAGCGCACCCCTGCCCTGTCGTCGTGCTCACCCCGGGGGAAGAGCCGAATGCGCGGGCGCGGCTGCTGGCCGCGGGTGCCGCGGATTGCCTGCAAAAGCCGGTAAACGATGCGTTGCTGCTGGCGCGGCTGCGCAGCCTCATGCGGTTCGAGACGACCCGCCGCGAAACCGGGTTGCGCGATGATACCAGCCGCGCGCTGGGACTGGCCGAGGATGGCGTGGGCTTCGCGCCGCAAAGCCAGGTCGCCGTCATTGCCGCAACGCCCAGCCTCGCCAAGGACTGGAGCCAGCAACTGCGCGGTGAAACCAGCGCGCAGATCACCGTGCTTAGCATCGACGCCGCCCTTGAGCTGACGGACGCAGACACCGCGCCCGATCTGTTCTTGATGGCGGTCGCCGAAGAGGCGACGTCGCTGCATCTGCAGGCCATTACCGAGTTGCGATCACGGGCAGCGACCCGCAGCGCGGCCATCATCGCCATCACCCCCGAGGAGGCCCCCGTAACCGCGGCCATGGCCCTTGATCTGGGCGCCGATGATATCGCTGTTTGTCCGTTCAATCCCGCCGAAGTGGGGCTGCGCATTACAACGCAGCTGCGCCACAAACACCGCGCCGATCAATTGCGGGCAACCGTACAGCACGGGCTGCAGGCCGCCGTTACCGATCCGCTGACGGGCCTTTTCAATCGCCGTTACGCGTTGGCCCACCTCAAACAGATTGCCCAACGAGCCGCCGATGAGGGAACACCCTACGCCGTCATGATCCTGGATATCGACCGGTTCAAGCTGGTCAATGACAGCCATGGCCACGCCGCAGGCGACTGCGTCTTGCGCGCGCTTTCGGCCTGTCTTTGCGACAACCTGCGGTCAATCGACATGGTCGCGCGTCTGGGGGGCGAAGAATTCGTGATTGCCCTACCCGGCACGGGCGAGGCCGAAGCACGCATCGTGGCCGAACGGTTGCGCAAGCTGATCTCGGACATGCCTGTGGTGATTGATGCGAAAACCACGCTGACCATCAGCGTCAGCATCGGGCTGACCATCGCACCGGCTGAAACACCCGAGATCTGCGATCCGACAGACCTGCTCAAACAAGCCGACAGCGCGCTTTATGGTGCCAAAGGCAACGGACGCAATCAGGTCATTATGAACCCGAACGCGGCCTAGGGCCGCTTTCCCGAACCGCGCTGCAAGACCTCTTGGAACCGGTCCGCAAAGGCGGCCCGGCCAGCAGGGCTCATGGCGGCGATGTAGTCTAGTAAGGCCGCTTTTGTGACCGTTTGACGGCTTTGCGCCATCTGAACCTGACGCTCAAACAGGCGCGTCATCTCGGCGACATCCAGCGGCTCGGTCCGCACAACAGTCAGAAACGCCTGAAAATTATCGCGCCCGGCCGCGCGGTCGGACGCGCTTAAATCGCCACGGATCTTTTCACGCAACGCCCGGCGATCTTCACGGCTCAGCGCAGCCGTGTACGGGCCAAAGCTGGCACCGCCCATCCGTGGCCCGCCCGTCTTTCCGTTAGAGACCGCCCCAATAACCGCCCCGACGATAAGCAGGTTCAGCGCCAAAGACAGCACCAGCGTCACCCGCATCCAACGCGGCGCGCGGCGTTTGTTTGTCTCGTCCGACATGGATTACCCCTCTTCCAGCAAGGCATCAAAGCCCGGCAGATATTCGACTGTTTGGGTCTCGATCAGCGTCTCGACCATGGCTGGCGGGCTGATGCCGATCCACACACCGGCCAGCGTCGCAGTGGCCAGCCCGGCCATGGCAGGCCAGCCCCCGACCGCCGCCAGAAAAGCATGCAAGCGCCCGGGAGGCGCCTTGGCAGGCGCACCCGCCGACGCCAGGACCGCATCTGCATCAGTCAGGATGCGGGCCTGCAACGCACCGGATGGCTGCGGAGCCTTGGCCCGCGCGGCATCGAAGTAAGCGTCCAGCGGATCGTTCTGTTCAGTCGTCATATCCCAACTCCTCGCGCTTGGGCGATAAAGCCGCGCTCAGCGCACGTTTGCCACGGGCGGTCAGGCTTTCGACCGCCTCAGTGCTGATCTCCATGATCTGCGCAATCTCGGGGTTCGCCAAGCCCTCGATATGGCGCAGGATAACGGCTTCATGTTGCCGGTCCGGCAACTGGTTCAGCGCCAGTTGCAGTGCCGCGGCCCGGTCTTGGGCGATCAACGCCGCCTCGACCGAAGGCGTGCCGTCTTCGGGCTCGGCGATCTGGTCCAGCCCCACCCCGCGGGCCTTGCGCAACCGGTCGATACACAGGTTGCGCACCACGCGGTAAAGCCATGTGGCTGGTTCGGCTTCACCCTGCCGCCACTCAGGGGCGATCTTCCAAAGCCGCAGCATCGCGTCTTGCGTGACGTCCTCGGCCTCGGCCGCGTCCCCCAGCATGCGCGTCGCAAAGCCAAGGGCACGCGGGCTCAGCCGCTGGGTCAACGCCACAGCGGCCAGCCGGTCACCATTGGCAAACCGGACCAGCAGGCCAGTGTCACTGACATCTGACATGGCATCGAGCGGCATGTTCATAGCTCACGCTTAGTGCGAAACAGGCGGCGGGTCACCCCGCCCCCCTTGGCGCATCTTAACCGTCATTCTGACCACGACGATGGCCTGAATGCGCCCGACGCTTATCTTGGGCGGCCTCAAATTCAGCCTGTGAGATCGACCCATCGCGATCCGCGTCCATGCGTTCAAAGCCACCACCGCGCCGTTTGTCGCGCATCGCAGCAAGCTCTTCGGCGCTCAGTTCACCGTCGTCATTCGTGTCGATCCGTTCGATCATGCGGGCGGCGCGGTCTGCTTTGCGCTGTTCCGCAACAGCCGCCAGTTCCGCCGCGTTCAGGCTACCATTGCCGTCGCTGTCCATCGCTGCAAAGCGTACCGCCCGATGCGCATCCAACTCGGCCTCAGTCACGGTGCCGTCGCCATCTGCGTCCAGTTCTTCAAAGCTGATCCCGCGTGCGCCGGGCCCGCCTTCGGCGATCGCCATGGGCGCTGCGGCCAGCGAAGCACCAAGAATGATTGCACCTGTGAGAATGCTCAATTTGAGGGTCTCGGACATTTGCTGTTTTCCTTCCATTATGTACCACAACCAGCACCGCGCTGCCCGTGATCTGAGCGTTAAACGGCAGCTCCGCTGTTTTCCGTCGCGCTTTGCGAAGACAATCTGCGGCATGCAGCCGCAAGGGCGCTCTGACCAATGGGAAAGCTCGATGAAAAGGCGCACGGTTACTGCGCAAAGGAAAAATCATGTCCTCATCCCCCGATCCCCTTTCAGAACGGCTTCTCCGCCCCGCCATGATGCGCGGCTGGCGGCGCAAGTGCCCATGCTGCGGCACTGGCCCGATGATGGGCGGCTATCTGAAAGTGCGCGATCATTGCACCGTCTGCGGCGAAGAGCTGTCGCATCACCGCGCCGATGATGGCCCAGCTTATCTGACGATCCTGATTGTCGGGCATATCATGGCACCGCTTATGCATATCGCCTTTGTGCGATACCGCCCCGACCCTTTGCTGATGGCAACCGCCTTTACCATTGGCTGCGTGGCGCTGTCGCTTTACCTTCTGCCCCGACTCAAAGGGGTGGTTGTGTCGTTGCAATGGGCCAAGCGCATGCATGGCTTCGGAGCCGCCCCCTCCACCTGACAGGGGCCTGATGGACAAATCCGCAATCAGAGACGCTGCAACCGTGATCGTGCTGCGCGATGCCGCAACGCGGCCCGCCGTGTTGATGGGTCAGCGCGGCGCGACCGCTGCATTCATGCCGAACAAGTTCGTCTTTCCGGGCGGCGCGGTGGATACGGGCGACGCGGACGTGCCGTTTGCCGCCGCGCTGAACATGACCTGCGCGGATCGGTTACTGGATCAAAGCACGACCCCTGTGCCCGCTCTGGCAGGGGCCGCGATCCGCGAGCTTTGGGAGGAAACCGGTCTGATCCTTGGCGCGCCAGGCGATTGGCCGGATGCGCCGCTCGATTGGCAGAACTTCGCCGCGCAAGGCATGCGCCCCGATGCGAGCGCGCTGAAATTTGTCTTTCGCGCCATCACCCCGCCCGGCCGTCCGCGCCGCTTTGATGCAAGGTTTTTCTTGGCCGATGCCGCAGCGTTGCAAGGCGACCCGGATGATTTCACCCATGCTTGTGACGAGTTGAGCCACCTGCAATGGGTGCCGCTTGACCAAGCCCGCAGCTTTGATCTGCCGTTTATTACCGAGGTCGTCTTAGCCGAAATCACCGGCCTTTTGCCCGCATTGGACGCCCCCGCCTCCGTCCCGTTTTTCAAGAACGACGATGAGGAAAGCCTGTTCCTGCGCCTTAAAGCGACAAGATCAGCACCAGGATAGAGAGCACGATCAGGCCCACGCCCAACACCTCGCGCTTGTCGGTCTTCTCGCCAAAGAAGAACTGCGAAGCCAGGAAGGCGAAGACGAGCTCTACCTGCCCCAGCGCTTTCACATAAGCTGCGTTTTGCAAAGTGAAGGCCGTGAACCAGCCCAGTGATCCGATCATCGAGGTCAGCCCAACCCAGCGCGACACGCGCCAGCTTTTCAGCACCAACAGGATTTGCCCGCGCTCACGCAGCGCCAGCCATGCGCTGAGCAAAACGGTTTGGGTGACCGTGACCAAAGCCAGCGTCATCATCGCCGCCAAAAACGGATCGGGCTGCTCCAGCGACAATGACGCGCCGCGATAGCCGATGGACGACATGCCGAAAAGCAGACCCGACAGCAGCCCCAGCCCCGCTGCCCGGTTCCAAATACGGTCGCGCCAGCGGCCTTCCGCTTGCGGCGGGTCCGACAAAACCAGAACGCCCGCCAGACCGACAAAGATCGCGACCAGCGCCAGCGGGTGCAACCCTTCGCCGAGCAGCACAAAGCCGATGATTGCGGTCTGGATGACTTCGGTCTTCTTGAACGTGATCCCGATGGCGAAGTTGCGATGCTGAAAGATCGACACGACGCACATGGTCGCGATGATCTGGCTGACCGCTCCGGCCAGTGCGAAGGCCCAGAAGCGCAGGGAGGTTTCGGGCAGCGCCTGATCTGTCAGGCTCGCATAGCTCAAAACCAGCACGGCGGCCAACGGGAACGAATACAGGAACCGCGACAGCGTCGCCCCGCCCGAACTGAGCGAGGTGTCCTTGAGGTGCTTTTGCAGCATAAAGCGCAGATTTTGCGCGAAAGCCGCCAGCAAGGTGATCGGGATCCATAAGGCCATGGCGTCGCTATCTGCCGCAACGCCCTGTTTTGCAAGGCCTATCTACGCCAAAGCGGGTGCGCGACCGGGTCCTTGGCGCGCCAGAAATAGCGGCGGAAGACCTCGCCGTAAGAGGCGTAGCGATAGCCATCATTGCGCTGCAAATAGCGATCCGGGTTGCCGAAATAGACCCCCGGCAAGCGATACCACGGCAGGCGCGGATGCATGTGATGCACCACGTGCAAGTTATTGTTCAGAAAGAGAAAGGCCAGCGGACCGCGATCTTCGATGATGACTGTGCGGCCACGGGCGCGCTCGTGGGCCTGATGCTCAAGAAAGGTGCGGATTTTCAGGATCGCCAGGCCCAGATAAGCCGCGATCAGGTAAGCCCAAAGCGGCATCGCCGCCATCCACACCCAAGCTAACACCAGCGCGATTGACGGCAGATGCCACAGCCAGCCGCGCAGCACAGCGCGGTCGCCTGCGCGGGCGGCTTGCCAATCGGCGCGCATGAACGCGATCTGCGCAATGACCGGTCCGATCACCAGACGCCCAAAAAGCGTATTGTTGAACCGCAGGGTCGCGCGGGTCGCCGGGGCCAAGACATCCCAATCTGCGGCGTCCAGATAATTGCTTTCCGGATCGTCATAGGGATCGGTCAACAAGCTGTCGGTGTGATGCGCCAGATGGGTTTCGCGAAAGCGATGATAGGGGATTGCAAGGCACAGCGTCGGAAAGACCAGTGCCTCATTCAGCAGGCGATTGTCGAACGGATGCCCGTGGATCACCTCGTGCTGGAGCGAGCAGAAGAGCGCGATGCACAGCGCCGTGACGACGATGGCCAGCGGCAGGGAGAGCGCCACCAGCCATGTCGTCGCCACCGCCCAGACCGCAAGGCAGCCCAGGATCAGCGCAAGGGTCGGCCACTCAATGCGCGGCATGACGCCCCCACCGGATATGCGCCCAAACTCGTTCGTAAAGGATATACATCGTCAGACCGAGGATCGCGTTGATAACGGCCATGCTGCCGCCCACGCTCCATGATCCGGTCAGCAGGAAGCCGACAAGTGCCATGACAGCAAGGCCGATCAGGTTCCACAGCACTGCTTTGACAATGGTGCGCGTTCGCGTTTCGCT
>ERZ1740070.419-NODE-419-length-29837-cov-5.859512_pt1 | contig 29837 bp, 25 predicted proteins | sample MGYA00581734_ERZ1740070 | MGnify/ENA primary metagenome ERZ1740070 (study PRJEB43018, sample SAMN04849744) | marine metagenome | isolation source: floating plastic debris | place: Pacific Ocean | collected 2008-09-01 | study: EMG produced TPA metagenomics assembly...
TCCGCGAATAAACCCCGCTTGGTCCCTCCAGATCAGCGCCGCCTCTTCGAAATCCATCAGCGGCGCCGTCGCACGAAACGAAAACCAGCGCATTTCGGGCAGTGCCTTTTGCGCCGCAAGCATCAGGTGTTGCGCCAACAAGGGCCCGTGCACAACCAACCCTGCATAGCCCTCCCTCTCGATAGCATAATCGCGATCATAGTGAATGCGGTGTCCGTTGAAAGTTAACGCCGAATAGCGAAAAAGCAGTGTCGGGGAAAAGTGCAAGCGCTTGCCTTCGCTTGGATCTTGTGTGGTCGGTGCAATGCGCGCAGGCTGGTTTGGATCATGGGCCTTGCGGTAAACAAGGTCCTGCAGATCGGTTACGCACAAAGCGCCCTCTTGCCAGATCTCATGCCGCAAGGTGACGAGGGCCAATGGCCCACTGCGCCCGTCCTTTCGCTTTGATGACACGCATTCCGACCGCTTTTCGGCCGGTAATCCGCACCGCAAAGGGGCATGAAAGTCCAACCGTCCGCCAGCCCACATGCGCCGCGGTAACCCCATATCGGGGATCAGCCCCCCGACGCGCGGGTGCCCATCCTCCCCCAACGCGTGGGCCGGGTGTGGATCCCAGAAATACGCCTGATGAAAGAACGGTGGCAGAGGATCGCCCGACGCAATGATGCCGCGCAGGCCAAGCGTCTGTCGTAACGCGTCGGCTCGTGCAGGATCCATTACATCGTGCAAGACGTTCAGCGGGATACCTCTGCTTTCAGCGCGTCCATCAATTCTTGCAGGAGCTTCACGTAAAGCTCCCCTTTCAGCTGCCCGTCTGCGTCAAAGGCCTCATGGCTTGCGGCAACCATCACTTCGGGGCCCTGCAGGATACGCGGTCGAAAGGCCTGCATGCAAAGACGCAAGGCGTATTGCGCACGCGCGCCACCAGAACGCCCCGCCGCCGCTGACATGATCGCGACAGGTTTGTCTGCCCAAGGGGCGCCATCTGTTCGGCTGACCCAGTCCAGCGCATTCTTCAAGACGCCAGAGATCGACTGATTGTATTCAGGCGTCGCAATCACAATCGCATCGGCATCTTTAATCTGCCCAGCCAATGTGGTCACCGCCTTGGGTATGCCTTCTGCGCTTTCAAGATCACCATTATAAAGCGGCAGACCAAGATCCGCTTCGACATAAGCGGAGGGCGCAAACAACCGCTGCGCCTCGCCCAACAATTTGCGGTTCGTGGCATCTTTGCGGAGCGAGCCTGAGAGACCCAATAACTTCATCGTAAATCCTTCCATTCCATCGCTTCATGCCAACCTAGCGTTGCCCCTCTTGCTGCACAGGTGTCTTTCGCCCAAGGTGCCAGAAAACGAAAGGACACTCCGATGCGCCACGGCGGACAAATCCTCGTAGATCAGCTGAGCAAGCGTAACGTGCGTCGCGTGTTTTCGGTTCCCGGTGAAAGCTTTTTGGGAGCGCTCGACGGTCTTTATGTCTGCGGGATCGACATTTTCGTTTGCCGTCACGATGGCGGCGCCGCGATGATGGCCGAGGCTTATGGCAAGCTGACCAACACGCCCGGCGTCGCCTTTGTCACGCGTGGACCTGGGGCGACGAATGCCTCAAGCGGCATCCATATCGCGCGGCAGGACAGCACGCCAATGGTGATGTTTGTGGGCCAGATCGCGCGCGGGCACCGCGACCGCGAAGCCTTTCAAGAGGTTGATTACCGCGCCATGTTCGCCCCGCTCGCAAAGTGGGTGGCCGAGGTCGAAGATACCGCAAGGCTTCCCGAATACATCAGCCGCGCGTTCAGCGTTGCGATGTCGGGGCGACCCGGCCCGGTCGTTCTGGCCCTGCCCGAAGACATGCTGAGCGCACAAGCAGACGTGCCCGATCTTACCTTGCCCACATCGACAACGGCCGATCTTGCTGCACCGGCCCGGACGATCATGGCGTATCTCAACACGGCAAAATCCCCGTTTGTCATCATCGGCGGCCCCCTCTGGACAGCTTCGGCCAGCGCGGCCTTGGCACAGTTTGCCGAGGCCGCAGCACTCCCTGTGGTGACGACGTTCCGGCGTCAGGATTACCTCGACAACCGGCATCCGAATTTCTGCGGCGACCTGAATGTTGGCCTGAGCCCAAGCCTCGCAAAGCGCCTGCAAGCGGCCGATTGCATCCTCGCGCTCGGCACCCGTCTGGGCGATATCGCAACCCAAGGCTACAAGCTGCTCGATCCTGCGGGGCACGGCAAAGCGCTGATCCACGTGCATGCGGACCCCGACGAATTGGGGCGCGTCTACACGCCGACGCTCGCCATAAATGCACCCGCGCCCGCACTGGTCGAGGCGCTGGCACAAATCAAGCCAGACCCAATCGCACCCGATCTCACCACCACAATGCGCGCCGAATATGAGGCATGGCGCACGCCCAAACCCACCCCCGGCGACGTGCAGCTAGAGCAAGTGATCGCTCATCTGTCTGAAACCCTCCCCGAGGATGCGATCCTCACCAACGGCGCCGGCAACTACGCGGCATTTCTGCACCGCTATTTCTGCTACAAAGGTGCCAAAACCCAACTTGCCCCGACCTCGGGCAGCATGGGATATGGCACTCCCGCCGCAATCTCCGCCGCGCTGGAACACCCGGATCGGACGGTGGTGTGTCTCGCTGGGGATGGTTGTTTTCAGATGACCCTGAACGAGCTTTCAACAGCCGCACAATACAACGCCAAGGTCATCTTTATCATCTGCAACAATGGTCAATACGGCACCATCCGGATGCATCAGGAAAAGACCTACCCGGCCCGCGTCAGTGGCACCGCTCTTTTCAACCCCGACTATGCTGCGCTCGCAAAATCTTACGGAGGCGTGGGTTTTACCGTGACCAAAACCGCCGACTTCCCCGCAGCGCTTGACGCCGCCCGCGCTTCAAACTCGCTCGCGGTGATTGAACTGCGCCTCGACCCCGAAGCGCTCTCTACCGGTGCAACCCTGACCCAAACCCGACAAGCCGCCACCAAACCCTAAACTGTCGTTAAGGTTAACGCGCGCCGTCGGAACTCGCTTGAAAGGTCCTTCGGGGGACACCCGTAGTTCCCCCGAAGTATTAGAAACCACGAGGTTTCACCTTTGGCGGTCATCGGCTTCCCAGCCTGTACCGCGCCGCTTTTGTGCAACGATTCTACTTTCACCTTTGTTAAAATATCCACTGCGGCGCCTGCTGCAGCCGCGAAATTTTGGATATTTGTGCAAAGATGAAACTCAAAACTCTACCCCGATCTGAGCTTTAATCCCGGACCTGAACGGATGCTTGACCAGCTCCATTTCCGTGACCAGATCAGCGATCTCAATCAGATCGTCCTTAGCGTTGCGCCCGGTCAGGACCACGTGGGTCATGTGTGGCTTTTCGGTCGCGAGAAATTCGACCACCTCATTGATATCGATATAATCATAGCGCAGCGCGATATTGAGCTCGTCGAGCAGAACCATCTTGTGGCTCTCATCCCGGATCAACTCTTTCGCCTTTGCCCAAGCCGCCTGCGCCATTTCGGTATCGCGCGCCTTGTCCTGAGTTTCCCAGGTGAAGCCTTCGCCCATCGTGTGGAAGGAACATGTGTCGCTGAACTTGCCTAGGATCAGGTCGCGCTCGCCAGTGCTCATCCCGCCTTTGATAAACTGCACCACCGCGCATTTCATATCATGGGCGATGCAGCGGAAAATCATGCCGAACGCGGCAGAGCTTTTGCCCTTGCCCTTGCCCGTGTGCACGATCACCAGACCCTTTTCATCGGTCTTGGTCGCCATGATTTTGTCACGCGCGGCCTTCTTCTTGGCCATCTTCATGGAGTGGCGTTCCAGGTCTGCGTCTTCGGTCATGATCGGGCCTCCTCAAGTGTAGGGTCCATTGGTTTCGCGCCCTTTGCAAGGGCTGCGATCCGCGCGCGGGCGGAGTTTGAGCGGGGCGTCCACAGCCCGCGGTCGATCGCTTCGACCAGCCGCTCGGCAATTTCTTTCAGAGCCGGGGCGTTCGCGTCTTCGATAAAGTCCCGCGTGTCGTTGTCCGCAAGGAACGCGTCTTCCACCAGATCGAAATGGTGGTTCTTGACGGCTCCGGTTGTTGCGGCAAATGCGAAAAGGTAATCCACCGTCGCGGCCATCTCGAACGCGCCTTTATAGCCGTGCCATTTCACGCCTTCGATCCATTTTGGGTTCACTACACGTGCGCGCACCACGCGGCCAATCTCGTCATCCAGCGTGCGGATTACGGGGCGTTCTGGCCGCGAATGATCGTTATGGTAAATGGGTCGGTCTTGTCCTTGCAGGGTCGCGACCGCAGCAGCAGCCCCGCCCTCGAACTGGTAGTAGTCGTCACTATCCAGCAGATCATGCTCGCGGTTGTCCTGGTTCTGCACGATTGCCTCGACCTGACCTAACCGCGCCTCAAATGCCGTGCGCGCAGGCGCGCCATCACTGTCCTTGCCATACGCGTAGCTGCCCCATTCCAGATAGGCCTCGGCAAGGTCTGCCTTGTCCGCCCACAGCCGCTCGTCGATCATCGCTTGCAGGCCCGCGCCGTAAGCTCCGGGTTTTGAGCCGAAAACGCGGTGCGGCGCACCGCCGGCGGCTTTTGCAGGGTTCTGATCGTCTGGTTCGTCCATCGCCATGACAGCGCGCGCGGCGCTATCCACCAGCGCCATCTGCTGCGGAAACGCATCCCGGAAAAACCCCGAGACGCGCAAGGTCACATCGACCCGTGGCCGCCCAAGAACACTCTGCGGCAGCACCTCAAACCCCGTCACACGGCGGTTTGCGCTGTCCCATTTCGGCTTCACGCCCATCAGCGCGAGGCATTGTGCGATGTCATCGCCGCCGGTGCGCATATTCGCCGTACCCCAGGCGGTCAGCAGCATCGCGCGCGGCCAATCGCCATGGGTCTGTAGATGTTTCTCGATCAGAAGATTGGCCGATTTCCATCCCAAGGCCCAAGCCGTTGGCGTCGGCACGGCGCGGCTGTCGACTGAGTAGAAGTTGCGCCCCGTTGGCAGCACATCCAACCGCCCACGCGTGGGCGCACCGGAGGGGGCGGGGGCGACGAAGCGGCCCTCTAACGCTGTCAGGAGGCCTTTTCCTTCCTCAAGACCGCAAGCAGAAACGGTCGGTGTCACCTCTGTTTTCGCATGTTCCAGAACGGCCTGTGACGCTGGACCTGGAGCCTCTTGCCCGTCCAGCAAGGCCGCGCTGAGCAGTTCCAACCGCTCGACCGTGTCCCCCGTCGAACGCCATGTGTCGGTGCTGATCGCGGCCAGCGCCTCTGGTCGCGCGCTGTCCCACGGGGCCGCCATATCGCAATCCAGAGGGTCGAATGCCAACGCCAGGTCACTGGTTAAAGCGCGCATAAGCGACGCGTTTGCGCCCGTTCCATCCCCGCGCGGCACCCGCAGCAAAGCTTGCACCAAATCGCGCTGTAGACGGCCTTCCGGAGACTGCCCGAAGACATGCAAACCATCGCGGATCTGTGCCTCTTTCAACTCGCAGAGATAGGCGTCGAGCTTGGCCATATCGGCCTCTTCGTTTGCGCCGCCCATGCCAACGTCAGCTGCCAGTCCGGTCACCTGCGATAGCGACAGGATCTCGCGGCGCAGGTGGTCTATCCGGCGAGGGTCCACGCCCGCCGCCTCATAATATTCGTCCACCAAAGCCTCAAGATCGCGTAGCGGTCCGTAGCTTTCCGCGCGGGTCAGCGGCGGCGTCAGGTGGTCGATAATGACCGCCTGCGCGCGGCGCTTGGCCTGCGTGCCTTCGCCGGGGTCATTGACGATGAACGGATAGATATGGGGCATTGGGCCAAGGACGGCTTCGGGTAAACAAGTCTCTGATAATGCGATGGATTTTCCGGGTAGCCATTCAAGATTGCCATGCTTGCCCATATGCACAATCGCATCCGCGCCGTACGCCTCGCGCAGCCAGATGTAGAAGGCCAGATAGTTGTGCGGCGGGACCAGATCGGGTGAGTGATAGGTGTCCGTCGGGTCGATGTTATAGCCACGTGCGGGTTGGATGCCGACGACGGCATTTCCATACTCCAGCACGCTCAGCTTGAAGCCTGTGCCGTCGAAGAACGGATCTTCTTCCGGTGCGCCCCAGCGGTCGGTGATGCGCGATTTGACGTCCCAGGGGAGGGCGTCGAAGGCAGCTTTGTAAGCGTCCATTTGCAGCGTCACGCCGCCTGATTTCGACGCGCGATCCGTGAGCCAATTCGTCGGCCCGGCCATCACTTGGTCCATCAACGCGGCGCTGTCCGTGGGGGCGTCTTTGATCGCATAGCCGCTCGCCTCCAGCAGCTCCAACACATGCACGGTTGCCGCTGGTGTGTCCAAGCCAACGCCATTGGCAAGGCGTCCGTCCTTGTTTGGATAGTTCGCCAGGACCAGCGCGACCTTACGCTCCGCCGCCGTTTTTCCGCGCAATCCGGCCCAGCGTTTCGTCAACGCTGCAACGAACGCAATCCGGTCGCCGCGCGCGCGGTAGGTGGCGATGGGGCACTCGGTTGCCTCGTCGAAAAACGCCTCACCCTTGAAGCTGACAGCGCGGGTCAGGACACGGCCATCCACCTCGGGCAAGGCCACGTTCATCGCGATGTCGCGGGCGCTCAATCCGGTCAGGCCTTCGCCCCACGCGGCCTCGGTTGATCCCGAAAAGACCACCTGAAAGACTGGCGCACCGTTCGCAGCGCCCATCGCGAGCGGGTTCGCGGGGCCATCATCGCCATGGGCTGACCCGACCGCGAAACTGGTGCAATTCAGGATCACAGATGGTGGCGCGGTTTCGAACAGCCGCTCCAGCGTCGCCACGCTCACCGGGTCCTTCAACGACGCCACGAAGATCGGCAGCGGGTTCAAGCCTTCGCGCAGCAGAGCCTTCACCAGCCGGTTCACCGGGTTCAGCCCCGCGCCTTGCACAAGCGCGCGGTAAAACACCAGCGGCACGACAGGCGCGCCCTCGGTCCAAGCCTCCGTAGCCGCTGCGATCTCGGCCACGCCTGCACCGGGCCAATACACCCCCGCCCGTAACAGCGGAGAGGCCGCCATCGGCGCCTCGCCCCCATCCAGCATCATTCTGGTATAGCGCAAAAAATTCGCCGCGTTTTCTGGCCCGCCTTCGACCAGATAGGCCCAAAGTGCGTCGTAATCCTCGCTTGCGACAGTAGAGAGGTCCCGCAACTCAGGATCCGGTTTGTCGTCGCCGGGCAGCAAAGCCAACGGCACACCTGCCTCATGCAAATGTGCCGCGTATTGCTCTACCCCATATCGCCAATATCCCGCGCCACCCAAAGCGCGCACGATGACCAAACGGGACTTCGTAGCACAGGCCTCGATATGCAAATCAACCGACATCGGGTGCTGCAAATGCATCATGGAGGCCAACCGCAAGGTCGGCGCGTCCTCCATCTCGGAGCGCGCCTCCGAGAGCGCCGCCAACTCGGTATCAGCTGCCGAAATGACCACGACATCCGCAGGCGTCTGCCCCAGATCAACCGGTTCTGATCCGTCGTCAATCGCACCGGGCGTGGCGGCCAGAAGGTGCATCTAAAGCGCCTTTTCCATAAAGGTGCTTGCCTCGGCCTTTTCGTAATCGCCGAACGGCCCACGCCGCACATAGCCAATCCGCTGATAAAGCGCGCAAGCTGAGATCAGCAGATCGCCTGTCTCCAACCGCACCATGCTATGCCCCGACGCTTTCGCCTCCGCCTCCAGATGCGCCATCAGGGCGCGGCCTAAGCCGGTGCCTTGTGCGTCGGGGCTAACGAACAAGCGTTTCACCTCGATATAGTCGCCCATATCCGCCGCCGCGACGCAGCCCATCGGCGCGCCTTGATCGTCGCGTGCGAGGTAGAACCGCACGTTCGGTGCCGCCAATTCCTTGGGCGAATAGGCAAAACACTCGTGGGGGGTGTAAACCGCCCGCAGAGCTGCCTCAGATCCGTCAATCAGCTTCAACGCGTCCTCTGTCAGCGGGTCTTCAACGGCGATCTTCATGCGGCCAGCGCCGCTTCAATCGCGGCGCGGTCCAGTCCGGACTGACCGATCACGACAAGGCGCGTCTCACGTGGCGCCATGCCGAAAGGTTGGTCGAAATAGCTGTCCACACGCGGCCCCACGGCCTGCACAGTCATCCGCATCGGTTTACCTTCTACCGCAACGAAGCCTTTGAGACGCAGGATATCATGCGCCCGGATCACGTCTGCAATCTGTTCGGCAAACGCCTTGGGGTCAGCCACTTCCGCGCGGGTGACGACGAAGCTTTCGAACTCGTCATGGCCGTGCTCATGCTCATGATGGTGGTCGTCATGAGGGTCATCCTCGTCATGGTGATGGTGGTGATGATGCACCTCGTGGCGGCTCTCAAGATCACCTTCTGCGCCGACGCCCTGACCCAGCAGCACATCCACCGGCATCCGCCCCATCGCGGTTTTCACAACCTGCACACCATCGCGCGCCTCGCCCTTCAGCTTGCCAACCAAAGCGCCCGCTTCGTCTTCGCCCAGAAGGTCCGATTTGTTCACCACGATCATGTCCGCACAAGCGACCTGATCCTCGAACAACTCAGATAAAGGCGTCTCGTGATCCAGGTTCTCATCCATCGCTCGCTGCGCATCCACCGCAGCGACGTTATGAGCGAACCGCCCCTCCGTCACCGCTTTGCCATCGATCACGGTCACAACGCCATCGACGGTGACTTTCGTCGAAATCCCCGGCCAATTGAACGCGCGCACCAAAGGCTGCGGCAGCGCCAAGCCAGAGGTCTCGATCACGATGTGATCGGGCGGCGTCTCCCGGTCCAACAACTTCTCCATCGTCGGAATAAAGTCATCGGCCACGGTGCAGCAGATGCAGCCATTCGACAGCTCCATCACGTCATCCTCGGTGCAGGTCTCATCCCCGCAACCTTTCAGGATGTCGCCATCAACGCCCAGATCGCCAAACTCATTGATAATCAAGGCAATGCGCTTGCCCTCGGCGTTTTCCAGCATGTGCCGGATCAGTGTCGTCTTGCCCGCGCCCAGAAAGCCGGTCACGACAGTTGCAGGTATTTTCCCAGCCATATTATTTCCCTGAAAAGACAAGTTGCAGAACGCGGGGCCAGGAGTATCCGGCCCCGCAGGTCAGAAAAGATGTGCTCTATTCAGCCGCATGTAGCCGCGGCGCGACAAGGCCCGATCCTTCAAGCCCGCGCAGCGCTTTCGCTCCTGCCAGAACCGCCAGATCGACAATCGGCTCAAGCAGCAGGATCAGCATGTAGGCCGCGCCGAAAGTCAGCACGTTCGACATGTTCTCCGCCCCGAAGCCAGAGCCATAAAGCGCCCAGAACGCCACCCAAATCACGACACCGCCCTGATAGGCCGCCGACAGTTTCAGCGCTTGCAGATAGGTCAGATCCACATAAGGCGTGTGCGGCGCGATGATCTTTTGGGCCAGCAGATGAATGCCGAAAAGCGGCACCAGCAGCGTAGTAAGGTTCATCGCGTATTGCGGCAGATCCGCGGGCGCAAAAAACAGACCTTGCGCCAGAAGCCCCAGCGCGAGGCCAATCGCGGCGGGCGCAGTGCCAAGGATCAGCAAAAGCGTCGTACCAAGGATGAAATGCACCTCCGACACGCCGACCGGGAAGGTTGGCAAGACTTCAAAAAAGAAGAACACCGCCACGGTCGCCATGGCCGCGCGTGCGGTCAACGACACCATGCCTTTCTCGGCAAGGCTCTCCCAGATCAGTTTTGCGGAGTAGGCCACAGCACCTGCTGCGGTTGCGTAGCTCAAAGCAAGTTTGGCGCCTGTCACGACGCCTGGTTCAATATGCATAGTCTTTCTCCATCCTGTCACACCCGACAGGTCAGGGGTTAGTGTTATGCAAGGCTGGTCTCCTGGCTTGCGGGTCGATGCATCCGGCCGCCTTCCCGGATCGCTCCAGTGGCAATTGGCCTGACACTCTCCGCTTACAGTCGCGGGGGCGGCTCCGGTTTTGCGTCCTTATTGGGTCACGCGCACCGTATTCCCATTTGATCCCCGACGCTGTGCGCCATGGGGAACCATGCCCTGTCTTAGTGCGCCGCTGCATGGAAACGGTCAAGAACGATTACGTCGCATGATCCGCATTTCCCGACGGCATCCCGGCAAGGCCTTCAATATCTTGGGGATAAGTCTGCTCATTTCCCCATATGCTGCGTAGGGCCTGTTGACTCAAAGCGACACTCTGCCGTCAACTTGGTGCCAACACGGAATCACCAAGGACAGCGCTTTGCGGTTTTCTCGCCTGCGTCTCAACGGCTTCAAAAGTTTCGTCGACCCGACCGATCTTGTGATCGCGGACGGGCTGACCGGCGTTGTTGGGCCGAACGGCTGCGGCAAGTCCAACCTGCTCGAAGCGCTGCGTTGGGTGATGGGCGAAAACCGCCCCACAGCGATGCGCGGCGGCGGCATGGAAGACGTGATCTTCGCCGGTGCCGCCACACGCCCTGCGCGCAATTTCGCGGAAGTCTCGATCCATATCGACAACTCCGACCGCCTTGCGCCCGCGGGTTTCAATGACAGCGATGTGCTTGAGGTCGTCCGACGCATCACCCGCGATATCGGCTCCGCCTACAAGGCCAACACCAAAGACATCCGCGCCCGCGACGTGCAGATGCTGTTCGCCGATGCCTCCACCGGCGCACACTCGCCCGCGCTTGTGCGGCAGGGTCAGATTTCCGAACTGATTAACGCCAAGCCAAAGGCCCGCCGCCGCATTCTTGAGGAAGCCGCCGGGATCTCCGGCCTATACCAGCGTCGCCATGAAGCCGAGCTGAAACTCAAAGGCGCGGAAACCAACCTTGCCCGCGTTGACGACGTGATCGAACAACTGGCCAACCAGCTTGCCGCCCTCGCGCGGCAGGCCCGCCAAGCCGCACGCTATCGCGAAATCGGCACCGATCTGCGCCGCGCCGAAGGGTTGCTTCTCTATCGTCGCTGGCGCGAAGCCGACGAGGCGCGCGCCGCCGCCCAAGCCACGCTGACCGAGCGCACAAGGGAAGCTGCTCAGGCTGAGACCGCCGCGCGAGAGGCCGCGAAACTACGCCAGCGCGCTGAGGATGTCCTCCCGCCCTTACGTGAAGAGGAGGCGATTGCCGCTGCCGTCCTGCAACGCCTGCAGGTCCAGCGCGACACGCTCAACGATCAGGAAAGCCGCGCGCTGCAAACCATTGAGACGCTGCAAAATCGCATCGCGCAACTGACGCAGGATATTGACCGTGAAAGCAGTCTGAACAAGGATGCGGGCGAGACGATTGACCGTCTGGAATGGGAAGCCGCCGAGATCGCGAAAGCCTCTGAAGGCCACGAAGATCGTCTAACTGCCGCCAACGCGGAAGCCAGCGAAGGTGCGCAGGTTCTGCAACAGCGTGAGGCTGATCTGAGCCAGCTCACCGAAGACGTTGCCCGCCTTGCCGCCCGCCATCAATCTGCGCAGCGTTTACTGGAAGACAGCAAGAAAACACTCGAAAAGAATGATTTTGAGGCCCAAAAAGCCAAAGATGCATTGTCTGAGTCGCAAGCGGCATTAACCAAGGCCGAAGGCGATTTCGCCACCGCGCAAACCGCCGAGAAAGCCGCGACTGATGCGGCGCACGCCGCCGAAAAAGCCCTCGCCGATGCCGAAGCCGCCCGCGCTGACACCCAGTCGCGCGAGGCTGACGCCCGTGCCTTGCGCTCCGAAGCGGAAGGCGAAGCCAACGCCCTGCGCGCCGAAGTCGCCGCCCTTGCCAAACTGGTCGACCGCGACACGGCCGAAGGTGGTCAGGTGCTTGACAGCATCCGCGTCGAACCCGGGTTCGAGAAGGCGCTGGGCGCAGCCCTTGCCGATGATCTGCGCGCCCCGGAAGTCGGCGATGACGCCGCTTCTGGCTGGACGACGCTGCCCAGCTACGGCACCTCGCAACCGCTCCCCGATGGTGTCACGTCACTGAATAACCACGTCACCGCGCCTATCGTTCTGGGTCGCCGAATCAGCCAGATCGGCCTTGTTGATGCTAGCGATGCCGCGCGTCTGCAAGCCGATCTGAAGCCGGGCCAACGCCTCGTCTCTCTCGACGGGGATCTGTGGCGCTGGGACGGGTTCCGCGCCGGTGCCGAAGACGCACCGTCCGCCGCCGCCCTCCGCCTGCAACAACTCAACCGTCTGGTCGAATTGAAACGCGATCTGGAAGAGGCCGCTGCGAAAGCCGACGGGGCGCAACGCGCCCACGAAATGCTGACGGCGCAACTGGCCGACCAGACCCGCGCCGACCAAGACGCCCGCGCCGCGCGCCGCGCTGCAGACGCCGCCGTCACCGACGCCTCCCGCGCGCTGTCACGGGCCGAGGCCGACAAGTCGCTCGCCGCGGGCAAACTGGAGTCGCTGACCCTCGCCCTGACACGTTTTGAAGAAGAAGCGATGGGCGCGCGCACTCGCTTGGCCGAAGCCGAAGCGGGCCTTGGCGATCTCGAAGACCTCGACGCCGCCCGCACCCGTGTCGAAGACATCAAGATGACAGTGGAGGCCGCGCGCATGACCATGATGGCGCGCCGCTCTGCCTATGATGAGCTACGCCGCGAAGGCGAAGCGCGCCTGAAGCGTAGCCAGGAGATCACCAAGGAAATCAGCGGCTGGAAGCACCGTCTTGAGACCGCTGAAAAGCGGATCGGCGAGTTGAAAGAGCGCAAGGAAACCTCAACTCAGGAACTCAGCGCAGCCCAAGCCGCCCCCTCTGAGATCGCGGCCAAACGCGAAGAACTGGCCGACGCCATTGGCGAGGCCGAGACCCGCCGCGCCAAAGCCGCTGACACGTTGGCAGAGGGCGAAACGGCCATGCGCGACGCCGTCAGCGCCGAGCGCGACGCCGAGCGCACCGCATCGGAAGCGCGTGAAGCCCGCGCCCGATCCGAAGCGCGCGCAGATGCCGCTAAAGAGACGGTCGCCTATGCCGCCGAACGCATCATCGAAGAGATGGACACGACGCCAGAGCAGCTGCTTGAGACACTTGATGCGGACCCTGAAAAAATGCCCGCCGCCGAGGCGATCGAGAACGATGTGAACCGTCTTAAACGCCAGCGCGATGCCCTCGGTGCCGTGAACCTGCGCGCTGAAGAGGATGCGAAAGAGGTCCAGGAAGAGCACGACGCCCTCGTCACCGAGAAAGCCGATCTGGAAGAGGCGATCCGCACGCTGCGCTCCGGCATCGCGTCGCTGAACAAGGAAGGCCGCGAACGCCTGTTAACCGCGTTCGAGCAGGTGAATTCCAACTTCTCCCTGCTCTTTACCCACCTCTTCGGGGGCGGCGAAGCCAAGCTGGTTCTGGTCGAGTCCGATGACCCGCTTGAGGCCGGTCTGGAGATCATGTGCCAGCCGCCGGGCAAGAAGCTCTCGACCTTGTCGCTACTCTCAGGCGGTGAGCAAACCCTGACCGCGCTTGCATTGATATTTGCTGTTTTCCTAGCAAATCCCGCCCCAATTTGTGTGCTGGATGAGGTTGATGCCCCCTTGGACGATGCCAACGTCACCCGTTTCTGCGATCTTTTGGACGAGATGACACGCCGTACCGAGACGCGGTTCCTGATTATCACGCACCACGCCGTCACGATGTCGCGGATGGATCGTTTGTTCGGCGTGACGATGGCCGAACAGGGAGTGTCGCAGCTGGTATCTGTCGATCTGAAAAAAGCGGAACAGATGGTCGCCTAGAGGGATTGCGCTTTGGCTTTGCCAAATCGCTACGCGCGGATTTGCTACGCAAACCCGCGCTGCCTCCGGCGGGGATATTTTTACAAAGGTGAAACCAAAGGAGCGCCTAGAGCTTGTTGAGCAGCGCGGGTGTGGGCCATGCATCGGCGGGCATCCCCAGGCGTGCCTGTTCCATCTGGACGGCCCGCCGGGTCTTTGCGCCCAGGATACCGTCGATCTTGCCCACATCATGCCCGCGTGCGGCCAGCTTTTTCTGCAGCGCGACCATCTGGTTGCCGCCCAACCCCTTGTCTGGATTTCCGGCGGTATAGACAGGCGCGCCCTCAAGCCGGGTTGCGAAATAGGCAGCGGTTGTCACGTAGACAAAGCTTTTGTTCCATTCGAAATACACGCGGTAGTTCGGATAGGCGAGAAAGGCTGGGCCATTGCGCCCCTGGGGCAGCAAAACTGACGCCTGCAGATTGCCCGAGGGCAGCTGACCCGCGCGAGGCTTCACACCCATGGCGGTCCATTGGTTAACGCTTAGCTGCGTATCAAGACCGGTTTTGCCCCAGTCCAAATCAGCGGGCACCTCGATTTCCTGCAGCCATGGTTCATTCGCGCGCCAGCCCAGATTGCTGAGCATCCGCGCCCCCGACATCAGCGCATCCGGCGGTGAGGTTTTCAGCGAAACTTTCCCGTCGCCATCGGCAGCTACACCGCTGCGCAGGATGTCTTCGGGCAGCATTTGCACCATGCCGATCTCTCCGGCCCAAGCGCCTTTAGTGCGGGCGGGATCGAACTCGCCGCGTTCAAAAAGTTCAATTGCAGCAAAGACTTGCGGGCGGAAAAGATGGGGACGGCGGCAATCATGGCTAAGCGTGACCAATGCGTTCAGCGTGTTGAAATTACCCTGCACAGCGCCATAATCTGTCTCAAGCGCCCAAAAGGCCAGAAGGACGCCAGGCGGCACGCCATATTGGTTTTGTGCTGCTTGGAACACGCTGCGATACGTCTTGCCGTTTGCGATACCATTGGTCATCCGATTGCTTGAAATAAGCGAACGCGAAAAGTCGATGAAGGTCTTTCGGAATACCCCTTGAGAGCGGTCGGCCTTAATAACATTCGGGTCCTGCCGGACCCCTGAAAAGAACTGATCGACGGTACTGGCCGCATGCCCTTTGGCGACGGCATCTTGCTTGAGTTGCTTGACATAGCCAGAGAACGAGCCGCCGCAGGGCGTCTGTGCTGCGGCTGTGCTTGCCATCAGACTGGCAACAAGGAAAAGGGTTAACCGTTTCATCAAGATCTCCGTTTCACCACCGACAGTTTAACAGCCACCCGGACCTTCGCAATATCACAGCATCGCGATGAGCACGGCGCCAACAAGCACAACGATCCAAGCCCGCCAAAGGGCACGTACAGATGCTTCGATCTGCTCTGGCCCAATGTCTTTTTGTCCGCTGGCGTTAACGAAAGGAAAGTCCTGCACCTGCCCGTCATAAGACCGCGGCCCGGCCAAGGCGACACCCAACACACGGGCCATCGCAGCCTCTGGCCAGCCCGCATTGGGCGAGCGGTGCAAGACGGCGTCCGCCCGGATTGCACTCAAGCTGCCAAAGTCCAAATGACTGACCGCGATCAGGGCGGCTGTGATCCGCGCGGGTATCCAATTTAGGGCATCGTCAAAGCGCGCAGCGGCCCATCCGAACTGTGCATGGCGTGGCGTTTTATAGCCGATCATGCTGTCTGCGGTATTTGTGACCTTGTACAAAAGCAAACCGGGTAAGCCCCCGATTGCAAACCAGAAAACAGGTGCGATGACGCCGTCGCTAAAATTCTCGGCGGCGGATTCGATGGCCCCGCGTGCAATCGCGGGTTGGTCCATCTCTGATGTGTCGCGCCCCACGATCCGCGCAACCATCCGGCGCCCTTCGGCAAGTGAAAGTCGCATACCATCGGCGACGTCCAGAACATGCTGAACGAGTGATTTATGCGCGAACAGAATGACTGCTAAAATCACATCAACAAACGTGCCGGGTACGGCTTGCAACGCAAAGCCCAAAGCAAGCGCAGCACTGCACAGCAGCGCAAAAGCAAGCGTGCCACGCAGCCGCCTTGCGCCGCCTTTGTTAACCTTTTTATCGATCCAGCCGACCGCACGCCCCATCAAGACAGCGGGATGCGGCAGCCTGTTCCACAGGGCTTTTGGCTCTCCGAAAAGCGCATCAAGACAAAGCGCCAAGACGAGGCTCATAGGGCGGCCTCAAGCTGTGACCAACCTTTGGAAGATGGTAAACCAAGGCGGATCCAACGATCGGAGTAAGGGAAAATACGCGACCAAATATGGGCCTGTGCCAACCGATTTTGAAATGCGCTGGCGTCTTCGACAGCATAGAGGCGGAACAAATCGGTCCCGCCAACCAGGGAGCCATGCCGTGTCATCAAACGGTCCAATCGCTGCGCATCCTGTGCCAGACTATCGCGTGTTTCATGCGCCCAGGCAAGGTCTTCAAGGGCGCGTGCACCGATTTCGAGCGCCGGGCCGGATACAGGCCACGGACCCAATTGATCCCTTAACGGATTTATTAAATCGGTGGGGCCAATCGCAAAGCCAAGCCGAAGGCCCGCCAGCCCCCAGAATTTACCAAAACTTTTAAGGACAATGCGACCGGGGTTTGATGACAGGGTGATCAAGGACTGGTTTGGGGCGATGTCGCAAAAGCTCTCGTCAATCAGTGTGAACGGCGCGGTAAGGTTACTTTTCACCCAAAAGCGTCCATCGGGGTTGTTTGGATGCACCACAACCATCGCATCGCCTGTGCCTTGCGTCCAGCCGGCGATGTCGAACGCGGCGGCGTGTTCGTTATAGGTTGGCGCGTCGATCCGCACCTTTCCGCGCGGCCAAAGCGATGGGATTTTGGCGATCAAGGCAGAGGCCCCGGGCGCGGCCAAAAGAGCCGCATCATCCGGCACCGACCAGAACCGGCGTGCGGCCATATCCAACCGGTTCTGAGCGGCTTCATCGGGCAGGGCTGTCCACGCATCGTCAGGTAGTGCGCCTACCGGGTATGGCACCGGATTGATGCCCGTCGACAAGTCCAGCCAACTGTCGCGTGTGCCGCCCCAACGTGCGATGGCAGCGTCCAGACCGCCTCCGTGATCCCTTTGATTTCGCTTCATTTTCCAGATGGCAAAGGGGGATGGCGCGTGATGAAATGCCCTTTGATTGCCTGTGGCCATTCCCGGTAAGGCACCTGCCCTGTTGCGCTTTCGGCGTGCAGTTTGGCATATCCAACGATGCCTTCTGCAGCCTCTTGCTCGGGTGCGAAATCCCCTAGTGTGTAGGCCAGCTTTCCCTCACTTTGGATCGCCACATTGCATCCCCGCGCGCAGCCCATCAAGCACGAGACACGGCGCGTTTTGACGGCACCTTCGGCCTCCGCTTCTATAAGAGTTGCCAGACGCTCCCCATCGGTCAGCGCCATGTCGCCCTGGTCCCAGCCATCGCGTTTGCAGGTGTCGCAGATCGTAATCCAGGTGGTCATGATGCCCTCTCAATTGGCTGTCGGCGGATTAGTGCCTAACCTCGCCGCCAAGGGCAAGATGTTGAGCGAAGTTAACGATAGTTAAGGGTTTGTTAATACTTTCAGAGTTACGTTGGCGTCAGGGAAGTTTGGGTCGGTTCATCGAAAGATCGAGAGCCGGAGGACAAATGCAAGTACTTATAATCGAAAGCCGGCGCCCACTTGCCGAGCTGTGGATGCGCCATATTGAACGTCAAGGCGTTGACGTCTTCCTTGCGACCAGCACGACGGAAGCGATTAAAATCGTACGCCAAAACGCCATTGATGTCTTCATTCTTGATCTTGTCCTGGAAGAGGGGAGCGCCGTGGCCGTTGCCGACTATGCGTGTTACCGGCGCCCCGATGCCCGTGTGATTTACGTGACCAGCACGACGTTTTTTTCGGACGGCTCGGTTTTTCAGCATATGCCGAATGCCTGCGGCTATGTGCAGACATCGACACCCCCCGCTGATCTTGCCGCAATGGTCGAACATCTGGGCGTTAACTAACTTGATGATTCTTATTATGGGCAGATCGCAATCTGAAACGGGGTTAACGGGTTTGATCTGATCCGGCCGAAGCCGGGCGCATTGCCCCTTTTTATCTCCATTCGAAAATCGCTCTGGCCCGACGTCAGACAAGTGGTTTGTGCATGCTGCATTTACCACGCGACACTGCGCCGTCTTTGCGTTTGCAAGGGGGTGACGCGCACCTTATACCTCGCTCGACGACGCCATTTGGCCAGAAAGGTTGGCAGCCGGAGATTGACCCAAACAGGGGATCTGACGCTGCATCGTGTCCTCCGCTGTCGCGCGGCCACCTGCTTTTTTGTGCCGTAGCCACATCATAGGAGGCAGCCATGCCCAAAACCGGAGTGATGATTTGCGGGCACGGTTCCCGCAGTCAGGCCGCTGTTGATGAGTTTTCGGTTCTTGCCGAAAAGCTGCCCGCCTATTTGCCTGCTGATTGGTTAACGGAATACGGCTATCTCGAGTTTGCAAACCCCGTCATTCGCGACGGCCTCGACAAGTTGCGCGACGCCGGATGTGATCGCATTCTTGCGGTGCCGGGCATGTTGTTTGCGGCGATGCATGCCAAAAATGACATTCCCACCGTTCTAAACACATACGCGGCCAAGCATGGGATCGATGTGCATTATGGTCGTGAGCTGGGCGTTGATCCCAAGATGATTTCTGCCGCCGCTGGACGCGTCCAGGATGCTGTTGATCGCGCCAATGCCGAACATGGAGAGCTCGCCTTGAGCGAGACATGCCTCGTTGTTATTGGCCGCGGTGCGTCTGACCCGGATGCCAATGGAAATGTCTCTAAAATTGCGCGGATGTTGCAGGAAGGTATGGGATTTGGCTGGTGTGAGGTCGGGTATTCCGGCGTCACCTTCCCGCTTGTTGAACCTTGTTTGCAACATGTCACCCGCCTTGGTTACAAGCGCGTCATCGTTTTTCCGTACTTCCTGTTCACCGGCATTCTGATTGACCGGATTTATGGGTTCACCGATCAGGTTGCGGCGGAATATCCCGATATTCAGTTCGTCAAGGCGGGGTATCTCAACGACCATCCTGATGTGCTGCGTACCTTTGCTGAACGTATCACCGAACAGGTCGGTGAGGTGCCTCCTCCCAATTGTGCGATGTGCAAGTACCGCACTCAAGTCCTTGGCTTTGAAGCAGAAGTCGGTGCGATCCAGGAAAGTCACCATCATCATGTCGAAGGTCAGGGCGCCAGTGCGCCGGGCTCAAATGTCGAGGATTGTGAGCTGTGCAGCACGTTCTGCACAGGCGTCTGCCGGCTTGAGGCCAACGACGCGCATCACCATCATCACCACCACGATCATGGGCACGGCCATGACCACGATCACCATCATCACCACCACGCGCCATACCCCCATGCCAATCATCCGCATGGTCCGGAAAGCGCGCGAAAAGCCAAGTAGCGGGCGTATAAAGCGTCATGCGCCCCTATGAAAAAAATCCTCTCGCAATTTACGCAAAAAGTTTCTCCACCGTCCGTGAAGAAGCCCGGCTCGAGCGGTTTTCCAAGGGGATGGAGGCGCTGGCGATTCGGGTTATCCACGCCTGTGGGATGGTCGAAGTCGCCGACAGGCTCGCCTTTTCCGACACCGCATATGACGCAGGAAACACCGCATTACTGAACGGTGCGCCAATCCTGTGTGATTGCGAAATGGTCGGGGCAGGCATCATCCGCCGCTATCTGCCGGCCGACAATCAGGTCATCGTGACGCTGAACGATCCCACGACGCCAGCCCGCGCGAAAGAGATCGGCAACACCCGTTCTGCCGCCGCTGTTGAGGCGTGGAAGCCCCATCTTGAGGGTGCAGTCGTCGCGATCGGCAATGCGCCAACAGCGCTTTTTCACCTGCTTGAATGTCTTGATGAAGGCTGGCCCAAACCTGCGGTCATCCTTGGCTTTCCGGTTGGCTTTGTTGGTGCGGCCGAATCCAAAGCCGAACTTGCGGCCAACCCGCGTGGAGCTGATTTCATCGCATTGCGCGGCCGCCGAGGTGGCTCGGCGATTGCGTCTGCAGCCGTGAACGCGCTGGCCGCAGGTCTGCCGGAAGACCCCAAATGACCGCGCCTTGGTTGCACATTGTCGGTATCGGCGAGGATGGCATGGCCGGTCTCGCACCAGCGACCCGCGCGATCGTCGAGGCCGCGGAAATCGTCATTGGCGGTGATCGCCATCACAAGCTTTCGTCGGGCGTCACGGCGACCCGCGTCGCGTGGCCATCCCCTTTTGATGCGCTCATCGATACGCTGCGGGATCTTAAAGGCAAACGCGTCGTTGTGCTCGCAACCGGAGATCCGCTTTGGTACTCGGTCGGTGCCCGGATTGGGCGCGCGATTAACCTTGATGAAATCACATATCATCCGCAGCTTTCTGCCTTTCAGTTGGCCGCAGCGCGCATGGGATGGTCTCTCCCGGATGTCGAAACGCTGACGGTGCATGGGCGCCCCGTCGCGCAAGTGATCCCAGCGATACAGCCGAATAGAAAGTTGCTTATTTTGACAACTGGTGCAGAAACACCGCTAGAAATATGTGATTTTTTGATGGATCGTGGATATGGCGCCAGTAAGGTTACGGTTTTGGCCGCCATGGCTGGACCGTCAGAACAGCGGTTTGATGGGATTGCTCGGACCTGGGATCATGACGTTCCGGCCTTCAATACGATGGCCGTTCACTGCATCGCCGGGCCTGATGCGATGGTGCTTTCGCGGGGTCCGGGTTTACCGGATTCTGCCTTCCAACATGATGGCACGATGACCAAGCAAGAGGTCCGCGCCGCGACCCTTGCCAAGCTGATGCCAATGCGTGACGCGCTTTTGTGGGACATCGGTGCAGGCTGCGGATCGGTTGCCATCGAGTGGATGCGCGCTGCGCCCGAAGCCCGTGCAATCGGGATTGAACAGCGCGCAGATCGGCGCGCTTTCGCGGCGGCCAACGCGCAGGCTTTGGGCACGCCCAAGCTGGAATTGATCGACGGGGCGTCACCTGACGCGCTTACGGATCTTGCCGCACCGGATGCCGTTTTTATCGGCGGTGGGCTGACCTTGGAAACGGCGGCGTTGGCGTGGTCGGCGTTGAAACCGTTTGGTCGTTTGGTCGTGAACGCCGTGACGCTCGAATCCGAAGCGCTCGTGATCCAACTGCACGCGAAGTATGGCGGTGATCTTGCCAAAATCATGGTTAATCGAGCCGAGCCAATAGGTCCGAAAACGGGCTGGCGCCCCTTGATGCCAGTCACACAATGGAGCGTGATGAAGCGATGACCGGCACTTTGTATGGCGTTGGCTTGGGTCCCGGCGATCCAGATTTGTTAACGCTGAAAGCACATCGGTTAATTTCCACAGCGCCTGTTGTTGCCTATCCGACCCTGGCGGGTGGCGACAGTTTCGCGCGCGCCATCGCGGCCGCTGTGATCCCGCAAACCGCCCGTGAAATCGTCATGGATGTTCCGATGACGACAGCCCGCGAACCCGCGCAGGCGGCATATGACGCGGGCGCTAAAGAAATCGCGGCTGAACTTCAAAAAGGACATGATGTCATCGCGTTATGTGAAGGTGATCCGTTTTTTTACGGCTCGTTCATGTATCTTTTTGCCCGTCTCTCAGATCGTTTCTCGACCGAAATTGTCCCCGGGGTCACGTCAATGACAGCCTGTGCGGCGGCCCAAGGCTTACCGCTCGCCGCGCGCAATGAAGTGCTCACCGTTATCCCGGGCCCGCTTGATGAAGCGACGATGACCGCACGCGTTGCGCAGGCCGATTCGTTAATCATCATGAAGGTCGGGCGCCATTTGCCGAAAATTCGGAGGGTCCTTGAGGCCGCCGGTTTGACAGAACGCGCAGCCTATATCGAACGCGCGACCTTGCCCAATGAGCTGCGCATGCCGTTAACCAAAGCCCCGGAAACGGCGCCGTATTTTTCGATGATCCTCGTGACCAAAGGAGCCGACCCATGGCTTTGAAACCCATCGTTTTGGCGCTTTCCAAATCCGGTGAGCCGGTCGCGCATCGCATCGCGGCGGCCTTGAACTGTCCGGTGCATGGCCGTGACGGCAGGGTCGAAAAGGCAGACGTTTTCTTTGCCAATGCCTTGGACCACGCGCGGACGCTTTTCGCAGCGAAACACGCGATTATCGGGGTCTGTGCTTCGGGCATTTTGATCCGCGGTGTGGCGCCTTTGCTTGCCGACAAAACTGCTGAACCACCGGTGATTTCAGTGTCGGATGACGGGGCCATCGTGGTCCCGCTTTTGGGAGGGCATCGCGGCGCAAACCGTCTTTCTAAACAGGTCGCCGAGGCTCTTCAGGCGACTGCTGCTGTGACAACCGCTGGCGATGTTGCCTTGGGCGTCGCCCTTGACGCGCCGCCCGCTGGCTATCGCCTGGCCAACCCCGAGAACGCCAAATCCGTCATGGCGGCGCTGCTGAACGGGGCCACGGCCCGCATCGAAGGGCAGCCCATTTTCGACCTGCCCCACGATCCCGACGGGGACGTGCGCCTTGTGGTTTCGGAGGCGCCGGTGGAAGCCGATACAAACACGCTTGTCTACCATCCGCAGCGCTATGCTTTGGGCGTTGGATGCGCCCGAAATGCAGACCCTGCCGAACTGTTAAGCTTGGTTAAAACGACACTGGCCGAGGCGGGTATTGCACCGGGTGCAATTGCGTCTGTCAGCTCGCTTGATCTAAAGGGCGATGAGCCCGCGATGAATAGCCTGGCCGCTGAATTCGGCGTGCCGTTCCGTCTTTTCACAGCTGATGAACTCGAAGCGCAGACGCCAAATCTGGCCAATCCATCGGACGTTGTTTTTGCCGAGGTCGGTTGCCACGGAGTGTCCGAGGCGGCCGCCCTCGCGTCATCAGGTGGCCAGCTGATCGTGCCCAAGCAGAAGACCAAGAATGTCACATGTGCGGTCGCCAAAGCCGCATCACCGATCACTGATCTGAAGGGGCGCGCCCGGGGTCGATTGTCGATTATCGGGATCGGTCCGGGCCAGCATTCTTGGCGCACGCCAGAGGCAAGCCAATTTGTGGCAGAGGCTGATGAACTGGTTGGATATGGCCTCTATATCGATCTTCTTGGGCCGCTTGCCCATGGCAAAACCCGCAGCGATTTTCCATTGGGCGGCGAAGAAGATCGATGCCGTTTCGCGCTGGAACAGGCAGGGCAGGGTAAGAGCGTCGCGCTGATTTGTTCAGGCGATGCGGGTATTTACGCGATGGGCGCGCTGGTGTTCGAGCTGCTGGACCGCGGCCCGGATCAGCACGGCGTCACCGACGCTGCGCGCCGTGTCGAGGTGGTGTGCACGCCCGGCGTGTCAGCCTTGCAAGGTGCGGCGGCGCGGGCTGGCGCCCCCCTTGGACATGATTTCTGCGCGATCTCTCTTAGCGATCTGCTGACCCCGCGGGAGGATATCATCAAACGTCTTCACGCAGCGGCCGAGGGGGATTTCGTCATCGCGTTTTACAATCCGGTTTCGCTGCGACGGCGCACGCTTTTGGCCGAGGCGCGGGATATCCTGCTCAAGCATCGCCCGGCTGAGACACCAGTGATGCTGGCCTCTTCGCTTGGTCGTCCGGAAGAGCATATCCGCTACCGCAACCTTGCTGATCTTGAGGTCGACGAGGTCGATATGCTGACGGTCGTTCTGGTTGGATCGAGCCATTCGAAACTGGCTGAACTGGGCGAAGGCCCACGCATGTATACACCCCGTGGATACGCTCGAAAGATCGACGGCGATCTGTCGGAAACTGGTTAAGGAACGGGTCATGACTGTTTATTTCATTGGAGCCGGCCCCGGCGATCCAGAGCTGTTGACGCTTAAGGCCCAACGCCTGATCGCGGCGTGCCCGGTTTGTCTTTACGCAGGCTCTTTGGTGCCTGAACAGGTGGTCGCCGAAGCGCCGAAAGACGCGCGTGTGATGGACACGGCACCCATGACACTGGACGAGACCCACGCAGAGATTCTGCAGGCCCATAAAGATGGCAAAGACGTCGCACGGGTGCATTCCGGCGACCCGTCGCTTTATGGTGCAATCGCAGAACAGATCCGGCGGCTGAAGGCTGACGGGATTGATTACCAGATTGTTCCGGGCGTGCCCGCCTATGCGGCGGCTGCGGCTGCTTTGGGGCAGGAATTAACCATCCCCGAGGTCGCGCAGTCGATCATTCTGACGCGCGTTTCGATGAAATCGACCGGCATGCCGGAAGGTGAAACGCTTGAGAATTTTGCTCGCACGAAAACCACCCTTGCGATCCACCTTGGCATCCGTGCCTTGCGCGATATCGAACGCACCTTGATCCCGCATTATGGCGAGGACTGCCCGGTGGTTGTCGCTTACCGCGTCGGCTGGCCTGACCAGGCCTTTTTCCGGGGCACCCTTGGCACGATTCGCGCCATCATCCGTGACGCCAAGATCACGCGGACAGCGCTGATCCTGGTCGGTCCGGCGCTGGGTGAAATTGATGATTTCCGCGATAGTGCGCTTTATGATCCGACCATGCCGCACGTGCTGCGGCCTGTTGCGGACGACTGACAAAATCCGCCGAAACAGACTATTGCGCATAATTCACTTGATTTTGGACGCCCTGCTTCCGACCTTGGACGCATAAGGTTTATGGAGGGCAAAATGTCCACGTTCCTGTCAGACGAAGTGAAGGCTGGTCTTGAGGCCGCGCGCAAGGCTGCGGCGCGAAAGGGAACGCGTTTGCGTGTGCATGTCGGAGAGCAGACGTTCCCTGTTTTGCGCCTGTCCGAGACCGGGTTCGCGATGGATCTTGAAAGTGCTCCCAAGCTGCGGGGTTTGGTCGATCTGTATCACGGGGGTGTGCATCTCTATCAGTGCCTGATCGTGGCGTCTTTGGAAGAGGGCGATGAAATGCAGTATGAATTCAAGCGCAAAACAGCGGCTGCCGAGGCCCCCGCGCTTGACTATTCGCGAGATCCCGACGCCCCGGTCGCGCTGCTGCCCCGTTAACCGCGTTTCGCGTGCGAAACCTATTGCAGATCGGCAAAGGCGGCTTGCAGACGGCTGACCGCCTCTTCGACATTGGCGCGTTGGGTGCCCAGATTAAAGCGCAAGAACGTCTCTCCGCCTGTCCCAAGCGTGTGTCCCGGCGTCGCTGCGATCCGGGCTTTTTCAGCGACGCGGGATGAAAACTCGGACCGGTCCATCCCGGTCCCCGCAAAATCCACCCAGGCCAGATACGTTCCTTGCATGGGCATCGCACCCAGCCCCGGAATTGCATCTATGCCATCTTTGAAAAGCTGATAGTTCTGCTCGAGATAGGGCTTCAACGCATCAAGCCAGGCCGCACCCGCCGGGGAATAGGCCGCTTGTGTCAAACGCACCCCCATGAGGTTCGGCTGCATGTCCAGCCCCCGGAAGAACGCTTCGAACCGGGCGCGCAGTTTGGGGCAGGGGATCGAAACGGTCCCTGTGCGCGACCCTGCGATATTGAAAGACTTCGAAGCCGAGGTCGTTATCACAAGCCTGTCGACAACCTCAGGGGCGGCAACAGGCATCGGGACATGCTGCTGGCCGGAATAGGTCAGGTCCATATGGATCTCATCCGAAATCAGCAACAGATCGTGTTTGATGCAGAACGCCGCAAGCTCTTTGAGCTCTGCCGCGGTCCAGACGCGCCCGGCCGGATTGTGGGGCGAGCATAGCATGACCATCCTTTCCCGCCCCGAGAGCATCGTCTCGTAGTGCTCGAAATCCATGCGGTAGAGGCCGGTCTCGTCGGTGACAAGCGGCAACTCTTTGACGACCCGTCCCGTCTTGCCGATCTTGTTGGCGAACTCGTGGTAAACGGGTGTGAACGTGATGATTTCATCACCGGTCTCTGTCAACGCTTGCAGGGTGATCGCGATCCCGTTGCCCAGACCATAGGTGGTGAACATCGCCTCAGGGTCAGCGTCCCACTGATGCCGTTCTTTCATCCACCATTGAATGGCTTGGGTGAACTTCTCCAACCCGCAGAAATAGCCATAATCGCCTGTGTCCAGAAGGCCCTTCATCGCGTCCTGAATAAAGGGCGGCGCCTTGAAATCCATGTCTGCGACCCACATCGCAAGGCCATCCTCGGCAGGCACCCCGAAAAGCGGCTCCATCATGTCCCATTTGGAACAATCTGTGCCGCGGCGGTCGATCTTTTGGTCGAATGACATGGGGGTTCTCCGGTGCTTTTCCGGCAGGCTATCTTACCGGGGCGCAGGCGCAAGGGGCGTTGCCACTGACGCCTCGCTGCCTTACATGAAAGCCATGACGATACGCCCGATCCTGATCCATCCCGACCCGCGCCTCAAGAAGGTGGCAGCGCCTGTGACTGCGGTGACAGAGGCCCATCATGTGCTGGCCAAGGACATGCTTGAGACGATGTATGATGCGCCGGGTATTGGTCTGGCCGCGACACAAGTCGGCGTGATGGAACGGATTTTGGTGATGGATTGTATCAAGGAAGACGGCGCTGATCCGCGCCCGATGGTTTTGATGAATCCAGAGGTTGTCTGGGCCTCGGACGAGGTGTCATCCTATGAAGAAGGGTGCCTGTCGATCCCTGAGCAATACGCTGATGTTGAGCGTCCGGCAGAGGTCAAAGTGCGCTGGCTGGGCCTCGATGGTGCGATGCATGAAGAGCAGTTTGATGGGCTTTGGGCGACATGCGTGCAACACGAGATTGACCATCTGGACGGCAAGCTTTTCATCGATTACCTGCGCCCGCTCAAGCGGCAGATGATTACGCGCAAGATGCAAAAGCTCAAGCGCGAACGGGCGCGCGTCTAGCCTTTTGTCCCTTGTGATTATCCCCTGGCCCGACAAACGGCTGCGCGCGATCGCAGATCCGGTGGATGCCGTGACAGACGATATTCGCGCGCTTTGGAACGATATGATCGCGGTGATGGAGGCCATGCCCGGCGTCGGTCTGGCAGCCCCCCAGCTGGGGGTTTCGCTGCGAATTGTCGTTGTGGATGCGTCCGACACACGCGGTCAGGTGGTACGCATGGCAAACCCCGAAATCCTGCACAGCTCGATCGAACTGCGGCCCCATCAAGAGGCCTCGCCAAATCTGCCCGGTGTGTCGGCTGTGGTAAAGCGGCCTCGTGCGGTGACCGTGCAGTTTCTGAACGAAGACGGTGCGGCAGAGCAGCGGGATTTCGTTGGGCTTTGGGCCACCAGCACGCAGCACCAGATCGATCATTTGAACGGCAAGATGTATTTTGACCGGCTGTCGAAAGTGAAGCGCGATATGCTGCTGCGCAAGGCGCGCAAGGGGGCCGCATGAGAGTGGTGTTCATGGGCACGCCAGCATTCTCTGTCCCCGTCCTTGAGGCGTTGGTTCAGGCTGGCCATGACGTTTGCGCGGTCTACACACAACCGCCCCGACCCGCAGGACGTGGCAAGAAAGAGCGCCCGTCCCCTGTTCACGCCCGCGCGTTGGAGCTGGGGCTTGAGGTTCGCCATCCCGCGCGGCTGAAAGCGGCGGAAGATCAACAGCGTTTCGCGGATTTGCAGGCGGATATCGGCGTCGTCGTGGCTTATGGTCTGATCCTGCCGCAAGCGATCCTGGATGCACCAAAGCTGGGCTGTCTGAATATTCACGCCAGTCTTTTGCCGCGCTGGCGCGGGGCTGCTCCGATCCACCGGGCGATTATGGCGGGCGATACCGAGACTGGCATTTGCATCATGCAGATGGAAGCCGGGTTGGATACCGGGCCGGTCCTGCTGCAAGACGCAACGCCGATCACGGCTGCGGATACAACCGCGCGATTGCACGATCGGCTCAGTGAAATGGGCGCTGCCCTGATCGTTCAGGCTTTGGCGCAGTTACCCGATCTGACAGCGAAACCACAGCCTGAGCATGGCGTGACCTATGCCGAAAAGATCGACAAAGCCGAAGCGCGGGTCGATTGGGCGCGCCCTGCGGCTGAGGTGGATCGACTGATCCGGGGCCTTTCGCCCTTTCCGGGCGCATGGTGCGAGATTGGGCAGGAACGGGTAAAGCTGCTGGATGCAGAGCGGGCAGACGGCACTGGTCAACCCGGTGCTCACCTGGGTGGATTTGTGGTAGCATGCGGCGATGGCGCGGTGCGCATCACCCAGGCGCAACGTCAAGGCAAGCGTGCGGTGCCAGCGGCTGATTTTCTGCACGGAACAGATATGCCAAAGACTTTTAACTAGCGGGTTTCGCATGCGAAACCGGGTTTTCAGACAACGGGCGTTGATTTCATTCAAAGTCTTTTTGCGACATTTACCATAATACCAAGACACCTCGCAGCGTCCGTATTCTAAAGGGATTATTAAGGTTAACATGTCCGCAAAGCCGCTTTGGACCACCCGCTTTGTTAACCAGATTTTCAGGGCAAACAGGGCTCATTCTGCTGAATATCGCGCGGTAACCCTAACGCTTCAGGGCATCGCAATTTACGCGGATCCTTGTGTCTTCTTTTGTCTCTAAATACCGAAAAAGACCTCAACACCCGACACAGCGCTCGCCGAAGGTCCAGACGGGGCGCAGCCCCGCACGGGGCGACGCGCAAAGCGCGACGCAATCCCTCAGTCAGGCTTAAACGGGGCCATTCCGGCACGCGCCAACTCATCCGCGCGCTCGTTCTCTGGATGCCCGGCATGACCTTTGACCCATTCCCATGTCACGGAATGGCGGGCAGCGGCCTCATCCAACCGCTTCCACAAATCCTCGTTCTTCACGGGTTTCTTGGTCGAGGTCTTCCAGCCGTTGCGTTTCCAGCCATACATCCATTGGGTGATGCCGCCTTTGACATAGGCACTGTCGGTCACGACGGTCAGGGTCGAAGGCCGTTCAAGCGCCTCAAGCGCATGGATCGCGGCCAAAAGCTCCATCCTGTTATTTGTCGTTTCGGCCTCGCCACCCTTCAGGGCGCGTTCTTTCAGAACCTCGTCGCCGTCGCGCGCGATCAGCAAGGCGCCCCAGCCGCCGGGGCCGGGATTGCCCGAGCAGGCGCCATCGGTATAGGCGAAAAGCTCAGGCATAGGCTTCAATCGCAATCCATTCGGCCATGTCACCCGATAATCCTCTATCGATCCCTTTAAGGTGTCCTTGGACACGAAAGCCCGCGGCAGCGATCAGCTTTTCAAGCTCGGGCTGGGTGTAATAGGCATAAAAGCGCCCGATGCTATCGGTCTCTTCGCCCTCGCCCATCTTGACCGAAAGGTGCAGTCGCGCGCCGGGTTTGGCGGCTTTGTTGAGTGCCGCAAGATGTGTTGGCATCTTTGCTTTGGGTGCGTGCAGCAGCGAAAACGAGGCCCAGATGCCGTCATATAGGTCAGTGCCGGTAATGTCTTCAAACCGCGCGTGGCGGGCGGTCACGCCGGGCAGAGTGTTGGCGATCGCGACCATTTCCTCGGACGCATCAAGGGCGGTGACAGCGCATCCGGCCGCGACCATATGCACGGCGCTGTTGCCCGGACCGCAGCCCAGATCAAGGACATGCGCGCCTTTGGGGATCGCAGCGATGAAGGCGTCCAGGCCGTCCATCTTGGTCTCGCGCACCAGATTGGCATAGTCCTGCGCGCGGGCGTTGTACGTGTCGATGGTGCGGTTGGTCATATGAACGCCGTGACAGCCAGGCTGGCGATGACCAGCGCGGTCAACAAGACGCGCAGTTGCATCCACCATGCCGGGGCCAGTTTCCACTGCCAGAACATATAATCCAGCGCCAGCAGGCCAGCGAATCCCGTCATTAGGTTGATGGCCGACGATACCGGCCCGCTGCCAACCATGAAGAATGCCCAAAGTGCCGGAATGACCGAAAGGGTATAGCACGCCGCGGCCTGCGCGCCTTTGGTTTTCGTGGCAAAGCCCCAAAGCACGCCGGACATGAACGCCAGAATGATCGTGCCATATGAAAGCTGGACATACGGCCCGACAAAGCGTGGCCCAAGGGCCCGGATGCTCCACTGGGCAAGGTCTGTGCTGACCAATGTCAGGGCGCCCCAAAAGAACGGGATCAGCCCGGCAAGGCCAAG
>ERZ1740070.420-NODE-420-length-29755-cov-7.199697_pt1 | contig 29755 bp, 26 predicted proteins | sample MGYA00581734_ERZ1740070 | MGnify/ENA primary metagenome ERZ1740070 (study PRJEB43018, sample SAMN04849744) | marine metagenome | isolation source: floating plastic debris | place: Pacific Ocean | collected 2008-09-01 | study: EMG produced TPA metagenomics assembly...
ATACGCCACCAACGGCAGAGGAGCTAGCCTATCAGCAGCAGCAGAGCCAGCGTCGACAGCGCCCTGATCGCTGCCAAGAAAGCGGAACGCATGGCCGAAACGCTTGGTTTGCCGGAACCGCTGACCAAAGGCAGCGCTGTCGCCTCAGATGCGTTCTTTCCATTTGCCGACGGCTTGCTTGAAGCGGCTTCGGCAGGGGCCACATCTGTCATTCAGCCGGGCGGGTCTATGCGCGATGATGAGGTGATCAAGGCCGCAGATGAGGCTGGACTGGCGATGGTGCTGACGGGAATGCGGCACTTCCGGCACTGATTTTACCATCTGGTCAAAAAACTGGGCGGGCGAGGTAGGAAAAGCACATGCGCCTTGTGGCAATCATTGCAGTGGTGATCTTTATGATCGACCAACTTACCAAATGGTGGGTCGTGCATGTGATGGAGCTTGCCCGGGTGGGCGCAATTGACGTGTTTCCGCCGTACCTCAATTTTCGCATGGCATGGAACTCCGGCATCAACTTCGGACTGTTTTCCGGCAACGCGGACTGGACACGTTGGGTCTTGATCTCGGTCGCCCTTGGCATCGTTTTGTTTGTGCTCGTTTGGATGCGCCGGGAACCACCGGGCCGTACTGGGTTAATCTTTGCGGGTCTTTTGATCGGTGGCGCATTAGGCAATGTGGTGGACCGTTTGCTTTACGGGGCTGTAGCGGACTTTCTCAACATGTCGTGCTGCGGCATCAACAATCCCTATGCCTTTAACGTGGCCGACATATCGGTCTTTATCGGAGCGATTGGGTTGGCGATTTTCTCGGGCGGAAAAAAGGCTGCGTGACGCGCGCCGCTGGATGGGGTAAAGCAGTGCTGAGGCGACTACGGAGACGGGCAGACACAATGCCGCGCGCAATCATTATTCTGGCACTTGTGGCTTTGACCGCATGTGGATCGCGTCAGGACGAGGGTCCGCGCGATACGAACCTCAAGGTTTTGCGCAACCTTCAAGGCACACCCGAAGAGTTCGGTATTATTCCTGCCAAGCGGTTGCAGCAACCAGAGACCTTTGCGGAATTGCCAACCCCAACACCCGGCGGATCCAATCGGACGGATCAGACGCCATTGAAAGATGCCGTGGCCGTTCTTGGTGGGTCGCCGTCGCGGCTTGATCCGCAACCGGGTATTGGTGCAGGAGATCAGGCACTCGTATCTCGGGTTTCCCGCTTTGGCGTCACTCCCGGCATTCGAGAGGAACTTGCGGAAGAAGACCAAAGAATTCGCGAACGGCGGTCTTTGTTCAATTGGCGGCTTGTGCCCGAAGACACATACAACCGCATTTACCGCAACCAGACGCTTGATCCGTACGCATCGCTTGAGGCCGCACGCCGTGGCGGTGCGCTTACACCGTCTGCGCCACCCGAGTGACCTTTCGGAAATGCTCATGCGTGTTAACGGTTACCCACGGATAACCGTAAATTCCTGTTAATCAGTCTGTCGCTTCCCCCTCACGAAAGTGTTGGTTCGCTTGAAGTCGGTGACGTGCACCGTACTTTAGAGACGAAACCAAGGAGAATCTGCCGAGGCGTCGACTGATGGCCCTAGCCGTGGCATGCCTTCTTGCCGCCGCTCCCCTGCGCGCGCAATCCATTGAAGATCAGGTCTCGACTTTTCAACTCGACAACGGGATGGATGTAGTCGTGATCGAAGCCCGCCGCGCCCCTGCTGCGGTGCATATGCTCTGGTACCGGGCAGGGTCTGCCGATGAAAAACCGGGTGTGTCTGGTGTGGCCCATTTCCTCGAACACTTGTTGTTCAAAGGCACCGACAAACTTGAAGCGGGCGAATTCAGTGAAATCGTCAAGGCTAACGGCGGACGAGACAACGCATTTACCAGCTTTGATTACACCGCGTATTTCCAGCGTGTCGCGGCCGACCGGCTTGGTTTGATGATGGAGATGGAAGCAAACCGGATGAAAAACATCCGGCTGACCCCGGAAGACATCACGACAGAGCGTGGCGTGATCATCGAAGAGCGCAACCAACGGGTTGAAAACGATCCGGGTGCGTTGTTCCGCGAACAGCGCATGGCGGCGCAGTACCTGAACCATCGCTACGGTTCCCCGATCATCGGCTGGCAGCACGAGATGTCGGTTCTCGGCATGGACGATGTTCTCGCGTTCTACGATGAGTTTTACTCACCCAACAACGCGGTGCTTGTTGTGGCGGGCGACGTCGATCCGCAGGACGTGCTCGCGCTTGCGCAGGAACACTACGGCCCGATCCCGCGGAATGACGATCTGCAACCACGTGTTCGTCCAGCCGAACCCAAGCAGATGGCTGAACGGCGTATATCGTTCAGCGACCCGCGCGTCGCGCAACCCTACGTGATGCGGTCCTACCTCGCGCCCGAACGCGATCCGGGCGATCAGCGCAAGGCGGCGGCTCTGACAATGTTGGCCGAGGTTCTTGGCGGCTCGCAAACCTCGGTCATGCCACAGGCGTTGCAATTCGAAGAAGAACGGTCGGTCTATGCTGGCGCGTTCTATAGTGGGTTGTCTCTGGACGACACGACGTTTGGGATCGTGAACGTGCCGGCAGAAGGAGTGACGCTTGAGGAAGCCGAAGCAGACATGGATCGCATTATCGCGGAATTCATCGAAACCGGTGTGGATGAGGCCCAGCTTGAACGCATTAAGTTCCAGATGCGCGCATCACAGATTTATGCGTTGGACAGTTCGAATTCATTGGCGCGGCGCTATGGTGCAGCTTTGACATCCGGGCTTACCGTTGATGACGTGCATGCATGGCCCGAGATTTTGCAATCCGTTACGCCCGAGGAAATCATCGCCGCGGCGCGGGATGTGTTTGACCGCGACAATGCTGTGACTGGCTTCCTGCGCGGGTCCGAGGAGGTGACACAATGACCATGATGACAAAACTCTTTGCGCCATTGGCCGCTGCTGTGGTGTTGGCATCCCCTTTGCGTGCGGAAATCAACATCATTGATGTAGAAAGCCCCGGCGGTATCAACGCGTGGTTGGTCGAAGAACAATCCATTCCCTTCGTTGCGCTTGAACTCCGGTTCAAAGGCGGCGCGTCGCTTGATCTACCAGGTAAGCGGGGTGCCACCAATCTGATGGTCGGTGTTCTGGAAGAAGGCGCCGCAGATTTGGATTCGCGTGCCTTTGCAGAACGCGCGGAAGAGCTTGCGGTGAGCTTTGATTTTGATGTCGGTGACGACGCGGTTTCGGTGTCAGCCCAGTTCCTTACGGAAAACCAGGATGAGGCTCTGGCCCTTTTGCGCGATGCGCTGACACAACCGCGATTTGACCAGTCTGCAATTGATCGGGTGCGCGCGCAGGTGGTGTCTGGCATCCGGTCGGATCAGCAAGATCCTGACCATCTTGTGGGTCAGGCCTTTGACGACATGATCTTTGGCGATCATCCATATGGGTCGCCCATTGAAGGCACCGAAGACAGTGTCACAGCCTTGACCCGTGACGATCTTGTTGCGGCGTATCAAGGCGCATTGGCGCGCGACCGTGTCTATGTCGGTGCCGCGGGGGCCATTAACGCCGATCAGTTGGCGGCGGTGCTCGACAAGCTGCTGGCGGATTTGCCTGAAACTGGCCTGCCGCAAGCCCCTTCTGTCGAGGTCAGCACAGAGGCAGGCGTGTCGGTCGTGCCCTTTGACATCCCGCAATCCGTTGCGATCTTCGGCCACGAAGGTCTGGCACGTGACGACCCTGATTTCTTTGCAGCTTTTGTGCTGAACGAGATCCTCGGCGGTGGCGGATTTGAGGCTCGTCTCATGGAAGAGGTGCGCGAAAAGCGTGGTCTGACCTACGGCGTCTACAGCTATCTCGTCCCCAAAGACAGGGCAGCGTTGTATCTTGGACGTGTGTCCAGTGCGAATGATCGCATTGCGGATGCGATTGACGTGATCCGTGACGAATGGACGAAAATGGCAGAGCAGGGTGTGACCGAGGAAGAGCTGGCAAGTGCCAAAACCTACCTCACCGGAGCCTATCCGCTGCGGTTTGATGGCAATGGCAACATCGCCAATATTCTTGTGGGAATGCAGATGGACGATCTAGGGATTGATTACGTGGTCACCCGAAATGACAAGGTTGAGGCCATCACCTTGGAAGACATTCAACGTGTCGCGGCACGGGTGCTGCAACCTGATGCGCTGCGGTTTGTTGTGGTCGGTCAGCCCGAAGGACTAGACGTTCCTGGCTGACACTTACTCAAACTGAATACGAAAAAGGCCGCGCCAGAGATGCGCGGCCTTTTTCGTTTCACGTAACGGTTAGTTCAGCAGTCCTGCGTGGCGTAGTCCGTCGTCAATCATGTCACGGGTGGGCTGTGACACTGGAAAGAGCGGCGACCGCATTTCTTCTTCACACAGACCCAAACGGTGCATCGCATATTTTGCCCCGCACAGACCGGGTTCTGTAAAGATACCGTGGTGCAGTGGCATGAGGCGGTCTTGCAGGTCTAAAGCCTTGCCGAAATCACCGGCGAGGGTGGCCTCTTGCATGTCAGAGCACAGTTTCGGCGCAACATTCGCGGTGACCGAAATCATGCCAACCCCACCTTGGGCGTTGAACCCATGCGCGGTGGCGTCTTCGCCAGACAATTGGACAAAATCCTTGCCGCATGTGATGCGCTGCGCACAGACCCGCGCCAGATCGCCGGTCGCGTCTTTGACACCCACGATTCGGGGCAGCTTCGCCAATTCGCCCATCGTGGCGGGTGTCATGTCGACAACAGACCGACCTGGGATGTTGTAGATCACAATTGGCAGCGTGCAGGCGTCGTGCAGCATGGTGAAATGCTGGATAAGACCCGCTTGCGTTGGCTTGTTGTAATAGGGCGTGACCACAAGCCCGGCTTGCGCGCCCGCCTTTTCGGCATGCTGCAGAAACCGGATCGCCTCCGCCGTGTTGTTTGACCCTGCACCTGCAATAACCGGAATACGGCCTGCCGCCGCTTCAACCACGCAAGACACAACCTGTTCGTGCTCTTCATGGCTGAGCGTCGGGCTTTCGCCGGTGGTGCCAACCGGCACAAGCCCGTGGCTGCCCTGATCGACATGCCAGTCCACCAACCGTTTTAGCGCGTCAACATCCACTGAACCGTTTTTGAACGGTGTGATCAGTGCAGGCATTGACCCTTTGAACATTGTCGCGCTCCTTTTTTGACGTTGTGGCAGTATCGCCGGTGTTCTGTCCCGCTAATGTGAGTTGAAGGCCACGGGCAGAGGGTTATCGTTAGCGTGCCGTCTATCCTGTTTCAGTGGAGAAAATGCAAGCGATGTTTCGGTTCCGCACGATCCTGTCGGCCCTTCTTGTTTGCCTGCCAATCTTGGTGTCCGCTCAGAGCGATGACCGCCCGCTTGAACGTGCGATGGACCTTATGCGCGAGGGGAACTGGGCGGCTGCGCAAATCGAAGCGCGGGGTGACGGACAGGCGGCATTGGATGTGGTGCTGTGGCACTACCTGCGTGCAGGGCAGGGATCGCCGCGCCAGATACAGGACTTTCTGGCGCGCAACCCGGACTGGCCGGGATTGCCGTTCTTGCGGGAAAAAAGCGAAGCTGCGATGACCTCGGCCTCGGCAGAAGACATTCGCGCATTTTACGCAAACCATGTGCCCGAAACCGGCGCTGGCGCGTTGTCGCTGGCGCGTGCGCTTTTGGTGGCTGATAATCGCGAGGCGTCAAACGCGGTGGTCACTCAGGCGTGGTTGACGCTGAGCCTGACGTCAGAAGAGCAGGCTGCTTTTGTTGCGGCGTACTCTGACGTGCTGGTCCCACTTCACACCCAGCGTTTGGACATGGCGCTCTGGCGCGGCTGGTCGAGCAATGCGCGCGCGATGTTTCCGCTGGTTGATGAGGGCTGGCGGAAGCTGGCCAATGCGCGTCTCGGTTTACGGGCCGATGCCGGGGGTGTCGACACTCTGATCGATGCTGTGCCCGCCACCTTGAGCGCAGACGCCGGCTTGGCCTATGAGCGGTTCGCTTGGCGCGTGCGCAAAGGCCGAACCGAAGACGCCGTCGCGTTGTTGCAAGCCAGATCCACCAGTACTGGCACACTTGGCAAACCAGAGTTCTGGTCAGGCCAACGCCGCAACCTCGTCCGACAGCTGATGCGTGACGGTGCGCACCAGACGGCGTATGAATTGGCGTCTAGCCATCATCTGACCGAAGGATCGCATTTTGCGGATCTGGAGTGGCTGTCAGGCTACCTGTCTTTGCGATTCCTAGATGCACCGGACCGCGCCGTTTCCCATTTCGACGCGTTTCTTGGGGCTGTCGCCACACCCATTTCGTTGGGTCGCGCGGGGTATTGGTCGGGCCGGGCGCATGAGGCGCTGGGCAATGAAACAGCCGCCGCGCAAGCTTATGCTTTTGGCGGGCAATATCAGACATCGTTCTACGGGCTGTTGGCGGCGGAACGTGGCGGCATTGCCCCGGATGTGCGGCTGGCTGGAAATGAAAGCTTTCCAAACTGGGGCACGGCTGAATTCACGCAGTCCTCTGTGTACAAGGCGGCCATCCTTCTTCTTGATGCCGAAGAAGACGTGTTGGCAGAGCGGTTTCTGACACATCTGGCGGAAAGCCTCGACCGCACTCAGATCGGACAAATGGGGCAGATGCTGGAAGAGCTTGGGCAACCGCATATTCAGGTCATGCTGGGTAAGCGCGCGGCGCAATATGGGCATGAGGTGCACGGGCCGTATTATGCGCTGCATCCTGTGGCGGAGCTTGCGCACGGCGTGCCAACGGAGATGGTGTTGGCCATTGCGCGGCGCGAGTCCGAGTTTGACCCTGGCGTTGTGTCGCCGGTGGGCGCCCGCGGCCTGATGCAGGTGATGCCTGCTACGGCCCGTGAGGTCGCCGGATGGCTGGATGTTGAGTATTCAGAAACAAAGCTTTTGACCGACCCAACCTATAACGCGGTACTGGGCAGCACCTATCTTGAGCGGCTTGCCGAACAGTTTAACGGTAACCCTGTCATGATGTCGGCGGCTTACAATGCCGGGCCAAGCCGACCGCTGCGTTGGATGAACGAACGTGGCGATCCGCGCCGGGGCCAGATGGATGTGATTGACTGGATCGAGCACATCCCCTTCACCGAAACCCGGAATTACGTCATGCGGGTGACTGAAAGCTTGCCTATCTATCGCGCTCGGCTTGGGCGCAATCCCCACCCTGTCCCGTTTTCGCAAGAGCTTATCGGCTCAACCCTTTTGCCGCTGGCGCCATAGGGTGAACAGACCCGCGCCGACGATCAGGCTTGCGCCTATGACCACATTTGTGCGGACGGTTTCCCCGAACGCGAGGATGCCAAGGCTCGCTGCGAAAGGCAGTTGTAGATAAGCAAACGGTTGGACGGCGCTCGCTTCTGCAACGTCGTAGCATTTGATCAGAAGGTAATGGCCGGTTGCACCGGTGACGCAGAGCAGTGCCATCAATGCCCAATCGGGGCCTGACATAGGTTCCCAAAACCAGATGCCGGTGACTGTCATGAACACAGCGCCCACCGTTCCTGTCCAAAAAAAGCTGGTCGCTGCGCTGTCCTGTCGCGCGGCATATCGGGTGAGCAGACCATAGAGCGCAAACATGAGCGCAGAAACGGTTGGAATGATCGCCAAGGGTGAAAAGACACCAGCCCCCGGCTGAAGAATGATCAGAATACCGATGAAGCCAACTCCGATCGCCACCCACCTGCGCCAACCGACTTTTTCGCCAAGAACAGGCCCGGACAACGCAGCGATGAGCAACGGATAACACGCAAAGATGGCGTGGCTTTCGACCAAGCCGAGATAGGTGAACGCAACAACCATCACGCAAATCTCGGTTGCGAGTAAAAGGCCGCGAAACCCCTGCAGCAATGGCTGTTGCGTTGCAGCGGCAGCGCGCAGACCACCCGCGCGGCGGCTCGCCACCACCATCACAAACGCGGCAAAGAACCAGTACCGCACCATCACCACCATCATCACGTTATAGGTGCCTGCAAGGTGCTGAGAGAGACCATCTTGCATGGCAAACACAAAGGTCGTAGCGACCATGAGCCAGATGCCAAGCCGGTTGTTGGTCTCAGTCATCAGATGGTTTCCGCGCGATGGTCATGTGACGCTTGCGGCCAAAGCCTGGAACGCGTTGCGTGATCAGACCACCGGCGTCGAGCGCGCGGCGCACGTGACCTGCTGCGGTGTAGGTTGCCGCCGTTCCGCCTTTGGCCGTGATCGCGCCGACCTGGGCCAGCAGTGCCGGGTCCCAAAGTTCGGGGTTTTTGGCGGGTGAAAATCCGTCAAGAAACCAGGCGTCGACCGGTTTGTCCAAGTGCTGCAACGTCTCGCGCGCATCACCTTCGATGAGTGTGAAGTGCAGATCCGTCAAAGCGAATTCTTTTTGGCCCGCGGACCAAAACGGGGCGAGCTCTTCAGCGATCTCTGTAAGCTCGGGGAACGTCGCTTGCGCGCGGATCATATCACTTGCGGGGATCGGGAACGCTTCGAAACTGGTGAAGTGCAGAACACCCGTTTGGTCGCTGTCGCGCCACAGGTGCAGCGCTGCAAGCAGGTTTAGGCCTGTACCAAAACCGAGTTCGGCAGTGTGGAATCCGTTGCGAAACCGCTCCGGCAGGCCATTGCCTTTCAGAAACACATAGCGCGTCTCGGCCAAACCATTGTCGAGCGAATAGTACGGGTCATCAAACCGGCGCGAGACAGGCACATCACGGTCGCGCCACTCAAGTGGTTCTGTCTGGTGGTTCATGCTGAGATACCTTAACGACAGCGCGACATTGGCGAGGGGTGTGCGGATTGGCAATGGTCGAAATCACTGTACGGGGTGCCGGGATATTCGGTCTGAGCATTGCCTGGATGCTGACGCAGCGCGGCGCGCGGGTTCAGGTCGTAGCTCCCTATGGCGCAGGGTCGGGGTCGAGCGGCGGTTTGGTCGGTGCCCTTGCACCGCATGTGCCGGAAAACTGGAACGACAAGAAAGCGTTTCAACTCGATAGCCTGTTGATGACAGATCAGTTCTGGGCTGAGGTATACGAGGCTGGTGGTGTCGATCCCGGATACGCTCGGCTTGGGCGGCTACAGCCCATCGCTGACGATCACACGTTGGAACTGGCGCGTTCGCGTACCCAAGGGGCAGAAGAGCTTTGGCAAGGGCGCGCCATTTGGGAGGTGATCCCGGTCGAGGATGCGGGCGATTTTGCACCACATTCGCCAAGTGGTTTTCTGATCCGAGACACGCTGACCGGGCGAATGCATCCGCGCGAGGCATGTGCTGCGCTGGTGGCGGCCTTGCAGGAACACGGTGTGCAGGTTGTGACCGATGCCCCTGACCGCGGTGCTGTGGTTTGGGCGACCGGTTGGCAGGGCTTGTTAGAGCTGTCGGAGGTCGTCGGTAAATCCATCGGGGCTGGGATCAAAGGGCAGTCGGCAGCGTTTCAATTTGATGCGCGCACCGCACCGCAAGTGTTTGTCGATGGACTTCACATCGTGCCACATGCGAATGGAACGGTGGCTGTCGGGTCGACCAGTGAACGAGAGTTTGACGATCCAACTTCATGGGACGCCCAATGCGACGAACTGATCGCAAAGGCGGTTGCCGCGATGCCCATTCTCGCCGACGCACCCGTTGTCGATCGTTGGGCAGCGGTACGGCCGCGTGCCAGATCACGTGCGCCAATGCTCGGGGCTTGGCCTGGCCGGGCGGGGCATTTCATCGCCAATGGTGGTTTCAAGATCGGTTTCGGAATGGCGCCCAAGGTGGCGCAGGTCATGGCGGACCTGCTTCTTGATGGCGTTGATCAAATCCCTGACGGCTTCAGGGTTGCGGCGTCGATGTGACCGGAAAGGCTTGGATCGCGCGTGCGATTTCTGCAATGCCCGGGTCAATGCGAGCTTGTCGGATCGAACTGTAGGCAATGCGGTAATAATTGCGAGGCGGGGTGTCACCGTCGAAAAACGCGGTGCCGGGTTCGATCAGCACACTCGCCTCTTCACGCAACTGAACGGCAAGCTTTTCGCAATTCACATGGTCCGGAGCGCGCATCCAGAAGGACGACCCACCATGTGTGCCTTTGCCCGCGATGGTTAGGCCGTGCTTACGGATGGCGTGTTCCATGATTAAACGCCTGTCATTCAGCGCTTTCGCGGTGCGGCGGACGAGGCTGTCGTAATGCCCAAGCCGCAGGAAATAGGACGTGGTGCGCTGGGCATGACCCGGAGGATGCCGCAGGATGGATGCCCTGAGCGCGCGCACCTCTTTGATGAATGGCGCTGGTCCGACAAGGTACCCCAGCCGCAGACCAGGAAACAAAGACTTGGAGAAACTGCCGATATAGATCACCCGGTTGTCCGCATCGAGGCTTTTGAGCGCGGGCATGGGCGGCTTAAGGTGGGTGATTTCAAATTCGTAGTCGTCTTCAACCACCAGTGCGTTGATCTCTCTGGCGCGATCCAACAAGGCATTCCGTCGGTCCAAGGGCATCGTGTATGAGGTTGGGCATTGATGGCTGGGCGTTGTGAAGATGACGTTGGCGTCATCGGGGATCTGGTCTGGCGACAGCCCGTCCTCATCCACCGGAACCGCCTGCACGGCACACCGCGCACGCAATAGGATCTCGCGCAAAGCGGGGTAACAGGGGTCTTCAATCACCGCCAAACGACGCTCGTTCAACAGGGCCTGTTTGGTCATCCACAGCGCGTTTTGCGCGCCAAGCGTTATCAGCACCTCGTCTGGGGCAGCGGTGATCCCGCGGCGCGGCAGGGTATGGCGGAGGATGAATTCCACCAGTTGGGGATCGTCCTGGTCGTTGTAATCCTGTGTCATCGCCGCGAAATCGCGGGCACCAAGCGCTTGCAACGCGCAAAGCCGCCAGTTGGCATGATCGAAAAGCTCTGGGTCGGTTTGACCATACAGGAACGGGTAGCGGTAGTTTTGCCAGTCCTTTGGTTTCGACAGAGTGACGCCACCGGTGAACGTGCGACCCAAGGCCTTGGACCAGTCGATCCCTTCCTTGCGCTTCGGTGTTTCCTGAAACTCAGGCGGTTCCGGCGCGTCATCGGATACAAAGTATCCGGACCGGCCCTTCGACATGAGGTAGTCGTTTGCCAAAAGCTCTGTATAGGCGAGCGTCACTGTGATCCGGCTGACTCCGAGATGGCTTGCCAATTTGCGACTTGAGGGCAGCTTTTCACCCCGACGGAACCGTCCCGACAGGATGCCTTCGGCGACCATTTGCTGAATGCGTGCTTGTAAAGTGCCGTCGGGGGCAGGCTTCAGGAAAAACGTTTCGACTGGGATCGCCATTAGTCCAGGGTAAACTGGACATATGCAGTTTGCAATCTGGTCTAATTGAGGCGAGGCAGGCGGCGTTTGCGGTCTGCCTCGCGCATTAGGTCTTCAGACATTTTAGTTTGTCCAACGCACCCCGGTCAGGTCGGTCGCCTGCGTTGGAGCATTTTGCCAAAGCCCTTCGATCTGCGCGTCGGCAACGGTTGGGTAGGCAAGCTGGAAGAGGTAGCCGTTGACGTAATCATCAGCGATTGTCTTTTGCGCCTGAGCCAGCAGATCACTGCGCTTAGCCGGGTCGCTGGTTTCGCCTAAGGTGGTCATCAGCGCCTGAAACTCCGGGTTGTCGTATTGGAAATAGTAATCCGGGCGGGCGTAGATGCCGATGTCGAACGGCTCTGTATGGCTGACGATGGTCAGACCAAAATCCTTGCCGCGAAACACCTCTTCCAGCCACTGGGCCCATTCAAGATTGGTGATCTCGGTCTCAATCCCCACTGCCCGCAGCTGCGCCGCAATGATCTCTCCGCCACGCCGCGCGTAAGACGGCGGTGGCAGTTTGAGCGTCGTCGTGAAGCCGTCAGAAAACCCAGCCTCCGCCAAAAGGGCTTTGGCTTTTTCCGGATCGAACTGTGACTGCGCTGTTAGATCGACATAGTCCGGATTGTGCGGCGCAAAATGTGTGCCGATGGGCGTGCCAAGTCCGAACATCGCGCCGTCGATGATCGACTGTCGGTCAATCGCGTGTGCGACGGCCTGGCGGACACGGACATCGTCGAACGGTGGCATCTTGTTGTTGGTGCTAAGGATGGTCTCACCCTCTGTCGACCCGACAAGCACCTGAAAGCGCGGGTCGGCTTCGAACTGCGGCAGGTTTTCGGGGGCAGGGAACCCCGCAAAAGCATCCACATCTTGCGCCATAACGGCGGCAAAGGCGGCGGTTGGGTCCGAGATGAACTTGAACGTTGCGCTTTCTAAGGCTGGTGCATCGCCCCAGTAGTCTGGGTTGCGCGAAATCTCGATGCGGTCGCCCTGCACCCATTGGTCAAATTTGAATGCGCCCGTGCCGATGGGTGTTTGCTTGATGTCCCCAATGCTTTCCGGCGCAACGATGACGGCATCGCCCCATGCCATGTTGAACAGGAAATTGCCGTTTGGCGCTGATAGCGTCACACGGACTGTTGTTGGGTCCATCACAGTGACGTCTTCGATGCCGTCAAACAGGGCTTTCTGTGCATTTGCGCTGTCTTCGGCCCGTGCCCGGTCGAGCGAGAATTTCACGTCTTCGGCGTCCATGCTTGTGCCGTCGTGAAATGTGACGCCGTCTCTCAGATTGAAGGTATAGACCGTTCCGTCTTCGCTGATCTCCCAGCTTTCGGCGAGGCCGGGCACCACTGCTCCGTCGGACATAAACCGGGTCAGACCTTCGAACACGTTGGCGTAAAGAACACTGTCGATGGCGCCAGCCGCAGCACTTGTCGGGTCAAGGTGTGGGGGTTCGAGTTGCATGGCAATGGTCAGATCGGTTTGTTGTGCAAATGCAGGTGCGCACAGCAACACGGCACTTGCGACACCACTGAGAAAACGGGCGGTCATATATCCCTCCTGTTGATGGGCTGAACCCGGCGTGTTTGGCCAAGTGTCACGGCGAATCGTCCTGCAATCAAGTACATGCTGCAATTTGCGCAGTGCGACGCCGGGTGCGCGCTGCTATGCGGTGCCGACGTGACTGACCAAAAGGACGCTGACTGATGAGCGCCACTGCCCGTAAATCCGCACCTCTGCCCGATGACATTCGCGCGCGCAAAGGGGGCACGCCCTTGGTCAGTCTGACCGCCTACACCACGCCCATGGCCGAGCTGATGGATGCGCATTGTGATTTTGTGCTTGTCGGTGACAGTGTCGGGATGGTGCTGCATGGGTTGCCGTCGACCCTTGGCGTGACGATGGACATGATGATCCTTCACGGCCGTGCGGTGCGGCGCGGTTTGCATCAGGCGATGATGGTCGTGGACATGCCGTTTGGGTCATACGAGGAAAGCCCAGAACACGCGTTTCGCAACGCGGCGCGGTTGATGGCAGAAACGGAAGCCGGTGCTGTGAAGCTTGAGGGTGGGACCGGCATGGCGGACACCATCGCGTTTCTGGTTGCGCGCGGCATTCCCGTGATGGCGCATATCGGTCTCACGCCGCAGTCGATCAACACGCTTGGTGGCTACAAGGTGCAAGGGCGCGGTGATGCGGCTGCGCGTCTTTTGGCCGATGCAAATGCGGTTGCCGAAGCGGGGGCGTTTTCGGTGGTTCTCGAAAAGGTTCCAGAGCGGTTGGCCAATGAGATCACTGACGCCGTGCCGATTCCAACCATAGGTATCGGCGCCTCTGCCGGTTGTGACGGACAGATTTTGGTGGTGGACGACATGTTGGGGCTGTTCACAAAGTTCAAACCCAAGTTTGTGAAGCGGTTCGCCTCATTGGGGGAAGAGGCCCAAGCGGCAGTTGCAGCCTATGCTGAAGAGGTGCGGAGCCGCAGTTTTCCGGCGGCCGAGCATGTGTTTGCTGATACTGCGCCGGAGCCAAAATCGTGATTGCACCCATTGTTCGCGACAAGGCGGCGCTGCGCGCCATGATCACCCCCTGGAAACTGGCCGGTGAGGTTGTGGGCGTTGTTCCGACAATGGGCGCGTTGCATGACGGCCATTTGAGCTTGGTCGCTGCCGCAAAGGCTGCGTGTGACAGGGTGATCGTGACGATCTTTGTGAACCCCAAGCAGTTTAACAATCCCGACGATCTGGCGAACTATCCGCGCACCGAAAACGAGGATGCGCGAAAGCTGGAGCGGTTTGATGTCGATGCCATCTGGGTGCCGGATGGCGCGCAGATGTATCCCGAGGGTTTCAGCACAAACGTGTCGGTTTCTGGCCTGACAGATTGCCTGTGCGGCGCGACGCGGCCTGGGCATTTTGATGGCGTGGCAACGGTTGTCAGCAAGCTGTTTTTGCAAACACATGCCGACAAGGCGTTTTTTGGTGAGAAAGATTTTCAGCAGTTGCAGGTGGTGACACGGTTGGCGGCTGATCTGGATATACCGATTGAGGTGGTTGGATGCCCGACCATTCGGGAAGAAGATGGTTTGGCCATGTCATCGCGCAATCTGCTGTTGTCAGACAGGGCGCGCGTCTATGCGCCGGTGCTGAATGAGGTCATGGAAGAGATGGCCGGTCAGTTGCGCATGGGCGCGGATATGACAGCGCTCTTGCCTGACGCCTCAAACAGATTGGATCGGGCTGGATTTACCAGTGTCGATTATCTGGAGCTGCGATCTGCGACCGACTTGCGATTGCTTGATGCCTCGGACGGGAATGGACGTTTGTTTGCAGCGGCTTGGCTTGCCGGGGTTCGGTTGATCGACAACATCGCTGTCTGAGCAATCAGATACGGGGGATTTTCCTTGAAAGGAAAATCTTGGGGCTCTGCCCCAAACCCCGAGGTATTTTTGGCCCAAAGAAGCTTAGGGCAACAACAAGGTTTCAAGGCTGCGGGCCATGACTTTGGCGCTGTCCAGCATGTCCGTGATCCCGACCCATTCGTCAGGTTTGTGCGCCAGTTCGAGGACCCCTGGGCCGTAGGCGATACAGTTTTTCAACTTGCCGATGCGGTCGATATGTTTCTGATCATAGCTGCCAGGCGACGCAACATAGCTTGGGCTTTGGCCCAACACATCCGTGATCGCGTTATGGACCGTCGTGACGACAGGTGCGTCTTTGTCGGTCATCGACGGGATAACGCGGTTGATCTCTCGGATTTCGTAGTCAAAGGCGGGACGCCTCTTTTTGAGGTCTTCCAGAAGATCAATAACCTCTTGCCTGACGGCTTCGATGGGTTCTTCCATAAGGAAACGGCGGTCGATGACAATGCGACAGCTGTCCGGGACGCAATGGGCGGGAAGGCCGGTGTAGTCATCGCCTTGCTCTGGTTGGCCCCCATGGATCGAATTGATGTTCATCGTCGATTGTCGCGCACCTTCGGGCACCACCGGCATTTCGGTTCTGCGTGCCGCCATAGCCGGGAAAAGCTGGTCTTCAAACGCTTGCAGAATCGCACCCATGTGGCGAACGGCGCAGTCGCCCAGAAACGGCATGGAACCATGGGCAATTTCGCCTTTGGTTTCGATTTCGGCCCACCATCCCCCACGGTGGCCCAGACAGATGCGATCTTTGTTCAAGGGTTCGGGAATGATGACGTGTTGAACACGGTCCGGGTCAAACCAACCTTCCTGAGCCAGATGCGCCACGCCACCATAGCCGCCGGATTCTTCATCTGCGGTGCCGCTGATCTCAATCGCGCCTGCGTAGTCTGGGTGTTCTGCTGCAAACGCCTCGGCGGCGATGATGGATGCGGCCAACCCGCCTTTCATATCGCACGCGCCACGTCCGTAGATTTTGTTGTCTTCTACTGCGCCGCCGAATGGGTCGCGCGTCCAGCCTTGGCCCACCTCGACCACATCGGTGTGGGAGTTGAAATGCACGCAATCCCCTGTTGATTTGCCCTCATGCCGCGCGATGAGGTTCCAGCGGGGGTATCGTTCGCTGTCGCCCGGAGCGCCCTCTGCCCGCACCCAAGTTGTGTCAAATCCTGAACGGATTAGCCGTTTGTCGAGATAGTCGCAGATCGCGGCATAGTTCTCACCCGGAGGGTTTAGGGTGGGGATACGGATCAGGTCTTGGGTGAGCGCAACGAGATCGTCACGCGCGGCATCTATGCGCTGGAAGAGAGCGTCAGTCATGGGCACCTCATTGCACGCCAGTAGTGTCGCGAGGTGATGAGTGATTGGCAAGTGTCATGGCCAGTCAAAGGGCTGTAACTCACCAATCGGCAAAGGCCCCAGCATGACGCGCCCGCGATCAAGGCCAAGCGTGACGTCCAGCGTATCGCGATTGCCGTTGAGTGACGCAACCAGACCTAAAACGTCGCGCACTGTATCTGCGATCTCGGGCGGCAGATTCCCTGCGTCTTGTGCGGTTTGCAGAGCTTCGCGCCAGTTTTGCGCTTCGAGTGTGACCTCTCCGGTTGCGCGCCCCTGTTCGTCGAAGTCTGCGTGTCCGCCCAGCTTCATCGTCAGGGCACCGTAATCGACCTGCATGGTGCGCACTGTCAGGGCTTCCAGTTGTGGGTTGGTGTCTGTTGCGCTGGTCAAGCTTAACGGGTCTGAAAGCCGCATCACGGTTTCTGTGCGCAACGTCGCTAACGCCTCGGGCGCGAGTGATCCGGTCACAGAAGGGTTGGACATGGCCAGCCCATTGATGGCTACGGCGACCCGGTATTCCGCGAGCCCTGGTACGGTTTGTTCCAACGCGGCATTCACGCCGGCCAGTGCAACGGTTTCGTCAGGGCCTGCCAAGTTTACGACCGCCGCTTCAAAATTGCTGCGCAGCACGCGATCATCTTCGTAGATCACACTGGCCCGCATGCCGTCGGACTTAACTTCAATCGCGCCATCTGGCGTTTGGAGCGTTTGTGCATCTGGCCATGCCGCGATCACGTGCCCCTTTTTATATGTCAGTCCAAGGATCTGAAAGAAGGGCGCTTGCCATCCGATTTTGCCATTCGGAGACATCAGGGTCGGTTCAGTTAACGTCAGATCTGTGCGGCTTGGGAAACCGCGCACGGTGATGTCGGCATAGGTGGCGTCCCATCCTGCGGTGCGCAGGTCTTCGAACCAAATGTCGACGCTGCTGCGCAAGTCATGGGCGGCGTAAAACCACCAGCCTGAATAGGCGAGTGTCGCGATCACAATCCCCAGAAACAAGCGTTTCACGCGCTGACCCCCTTTTGCCCGCTGCTGGTTTGGTGTTTACCCCGCGCAAATCAACAGGACCAGTATCATGGCGCTTTGGGTATTCGGCTACGGATCACTCCTCTGGAATCCCGGTTTTCAACCGGTCGACACCGTTCACGCAACCCTACCGGGATACGCCCGAAGCTTTTGCATGCGGTCCATTCATCATCGCGGGACGGATGCGCGACCCGGGCTTGTTCTGGCGCTAGACGAGCAAGAAGGTGGCATGTGTGAGGGCCTGGCCATGCAGGTCGCGGACGCAGAGGCGGACCAAACTCTGGCTTATTTGCGCGAGCGGGAATTGGTGTCGTCCGCCTATCTGGAAAAGGAGCTGACTGTTCGGACGTCCGATGGCCGCGATGTAATCGCAGTGACATACGTGATTGATCCGGACCACGTTCAGTATTGCGGTGCGCTGGCGTTAGAAGAGCAAGCGCAGATCATTGCGCATGCGGTTGGTGGGCGCGGCCCGAACAGTGAGTATTTGTTCAATACAGCAGCGCATTTGGCTGAATCGGGGATTCCAGACACAGATCTGGAATGGCTGAGCAATCGAGTGCGGGCCTTGCTTGCTTAACCGCTTGGCGATTGCAATCGAACCGCTTAGGGTATTTGCAGAACAATAAACGCGCGTCAGGAAGTGTCCGAATGGATCAGCCGGACATCGAGGCCGAGCCATATTTTACCCAGCCTGTTCGTCAGGTGATGATGATGCTTCTGGTTCTGGGGCTGACAGGCTCTGGGGCCTTTTTGGCGTTGCCGCGTGTCTTGCCGGTGTTCGAAGCGAACCCGTATCTGAACGGCTTTATCATTTTTGTTTTTGTGATCGGTGTTCTGGCGTGCTTTTGGCAGCTTGTGCAATTGATCCAATCGGTGCGCTGGATCAAAACCTTTGTCCGTGACCGTGATACTGGTGTGCAAACACAAGCGCCGCTTCTTCTGGCCCCTTTGGCGACGCTGCTACGCTCGCGCAGCAAGCGGATGCAAATCAATACGGCGTCCACGCGTTCCATCCTCGATTCCGTTGCGACACGGATCGACGAGGCACGCGAGATCACGCGCTATATCGTCAACCTTTTGATCTTTCTTGGTCTGCTTGGAACCTTCTATGGCCTTGCAACGACGATCCCGGCGCTGGTCGACACGATCCGCGGGCTAGCACCAGATGAAGGAGAGACGGGGACAGAGGTGTTTTCCCGGTTGATGACCGGTCTCGACAGTCAGCTTTCAGGCATGGGGGTTGCGTTTGCGTCCTCATTGCTGGGGCTTGCTGGGTCGCTGGTGGTCGGATTGCTAGAGCTTTTTGCAGGGCACGGTCAAAACCGGTTCTACCGCGAACTGGAAGAATGGCTTAGCTCGATCACGAAGCTTGGATTTTCCAGCGGTGATGGGGATGGTGGCGGTGATTTGGGGGCGACCGGCATACTGCTGGACCAGATGGTCGATCAAATGGAGTCGCTCCAACTCTTGGTCGCGCGAGCCGATGAGGGGCGGGCTGAGGGTGAAAACAGATTGGGCCAACTTGGCGATGCGTTGGAGCGGATGACGGAACGTATGGAGGCGACGGCCCCCACGGCCAGTGCGTTCGCCCGGATTGCCGAAGGTCAGGAACGCCTTATCGACGTGTTGGACAAGAAATCGGATACCGAAGGCCTTGATGCAGAAAGCAGTATGCGGTTGCGATCAATGGATGTGCAAATGCTGCGCATACTAGAAGAGATTTCGGCGGGTCGCCAGGAAACCATGGCGGAACTTCGCACAGACTTGTCGTCTATTGGCCGCGCTTTGGACAGGCTCGCTCGCGTGACCGGTCGACCAACTGACAGGTCCAGCGACAAGGGCGAGGGCTAAGCAATGGCCTTGTCCCGGCGAACGGGCGCACGTTTTCAGGCCTCCATCTGGCCTGGTTTTGTGGATGCCATGACCGGGCTCTTGCTTGTGCTGATGTTCGTGCTCACAATCTTTATGGTTGTGCAGGCCGTGTTGCGCGACACGATCACGGGCCAGGAAAACGAACTGAACACCCTGTCGACCGAGATCGCTGCACTTGCGTTGGCGCTTGGTGTTCAGGAGCAACAGAATGCTGACCTCACCAACGAGCTTGGTGCGTTGAATGCGACTTTGGACGACACACAGAACCGCATCACCGAACAGGAAGCCATCATTGCGTCACTGACCGCGACTCGTGACAGGCAAATCGCAGCGCTGGAAGCGGCGGATGCGAGGATAACCTCGTTCGAAGAACAGGTTGCAGTTCTGTTGGCTGAACGGGATGACGCGCGGGGGCAAGTCGCCGATCTCACTGCGTTGCGGGAAGAGTTGTTGTCGGAACAAGAGGCACTGAACCTTGCCCTGGCGACCGCGCGAGGAGAGATCGACGCTCAGGTCGAGGCGGCGCGCCTTGCAGCTGCGCAGCGCGAGGCATTAGAGGCGCTGGTTGCGAATTTGCAGACGCAAAACGCCGACGCCACAGCCGAGATCGGCACGCTTTCGGGGCGTATTGACGAGTTGCAAACTGCCCTGTCCGACGAAGAAGCCGCAAAACTGGCTGAAGCAGCCGCCGCAGAAGCGCTGCGCGCGCGTTTGGAAAACGCAGACGCGGAACTGACGGCCATGACGCTGGCGCTTGAACAGCAACGGGCCAAGGCAGAGGACACGCTTACCTTGTTGGCAGCAGCTCGCGCGGCAGAAGAGGATCTGAACGCACAGCTTGCTGCCGCCTTGTTGGAAGGCCAGGAAACTGCATCGGAGTTGCAAGCGCGTCTGACTGCGCAAGCGGAGCAGATTGATACGCTGCAATCAGACCTTGATACAGCCGAGGTTGATCAAACAACCTTAGCGTCGCTTGAAACGCAGCTGTCACAAGCGTTGATTCGGGTGGCAGAAGCCAATGCCCTTGAAACGCGTTTGGCAGAATTGCGTGCCGAGAATGCAACGCTGAGCAGCGATCTTGAGGCATCAAACACCCAAAGCGCCGAAACCGCCGCCACTTTGGAAGCGCTGCGCCAAGCCTTGGCTGAGGCGCAGGCGGAAGCCTCGGCGCGGGTTGCTCAGGAACAAACATTGGAACAGCAACTCGCTGGGGCATTGGCGCAACAAGCAGCGCTTCAGGCCACTTTGGCGGCAGCAGAAACCAATCTTGCGACCTCGACGGATCGTTTGAAAGAGGCACAGACAGAGCTTGGAGAAACAGATGCGGCCTTGGCTGATACACGCAGTCGTTTGACTACGGCAGAGTCGGCATTGCAGGACGTTCGGGATCAGTTGGTCGCTGCGTTGGCAGCCAAGCTTTCGGCCGAAAGCTCACTTGAGGAACGACTGGCACAGGCCGATGAGCGGCAAATCTTGTTGCAACAAGCGCGCGCGCAACTGGCGGAAGAAACAGAACGTGCGACAGAAGCGCAGCGTCAAACTGAATTGCTGAACCAGCAGGTTGGTGCACTGCGCCGACAGTTGTCATCGTTGCAAGGCTTGCTGGACGAGGCGACAGCGCGCGATGTGGCGTCACAAATTCAGTTGCAAAGCCTGGGGAGTGAGCTCAATTCTGCGTTGGCCCGGGTCGCGGCGGAAGAACGGCGGCGGCGGCAGCTGGAAGAGGCGGAACGTCTGCGTCTCGAAGAAGAGCGCAGACGGCTGGAAGAAGAAAAGCTGCGCCTTGCAGGAGAAAACCAGGACCTTGAGCAATACCGGTCAGAATTCTTTGGTCGATTGCGCGAAGTGCTGGGCAATCGTGAGGGTGTTCGGATCGAAGGCGACCGGTTCGTGTTTTCCTCAGAGGTTCTGTTCCCGCCGGGTGGGGCGGCGCTTTCTGTTGCAGGACGACAACAGATCGCCAACGTTGCCGATATCCTCACGGAAGTGTCGGCCGACATTCCCGACGAGATCAATTGGGTGATCCGGGTGGATGGACACACCGACGACGTGCCGCTTTCGGGCTTTGGCGAATTCTTCGACAATTGGGAACTGTCGCAGGCCCGTGCGCTTTCAGTCGTGCGCTACATGATCAATTTCCTTGATATTCCGCCGGATCGTTTGGCGGCCAACGGGTTTGGTCAATATCAGCCGGTCAATACAGCGGATACGCCCGAAGCGCGTGCTCAGAACCGGCGGATTGAGCTGAAACTGACCGAGCAGTGATCTACTCGATTATGATATTTGCATGTCGCACGGCAAGAATGCTGCCATTGCGGATCATCTGAACAGTGCCTTGGTATGCACCTCGTGGCCATCCTGTTTCAGGGGGGCGCCGACCAAAGGCGCGGAAAAACTGACGTTCGTCCTGATTGAGAAATGCAGTATGCGCAAAAACCTCACCCTCAGGGCCGCGCAGGACAAGTGACAGAGTGTCGTCCTTATCCCCATGGAATGCAAAGCCGTACAGGACCATTGGCTCTAATGGTGACAATTTGGAGTGCGATGCAGCCCCTGATTGAACGTCTTCCATGTTTGGGACGCGGTTTGACACACCGGCGCCAAAAAGACCTGCATCGGTATAATCTGGTGTCTCCAACCACAGGTCTTTGTCCGGGCTATCACATGCGTTTGCCTGGTCAGGCGCAAAAGGGTCGATGACCGCTTCACCTTGCGTGATCGTCAAATGAAGATGCGGATGCTCCGTGCGACCGCTCAGGCCAACTTGGCCGAGGGGCTGCCCCGCTGTGACAGTCTGGCCCGAAGTGACCCGCACTGAGCCTTGTTTGAGGTGGCAGTAGACCGACTGATACCCGTTGGCATGTTCAAGGCGTACTGCATTTCCGCAGTCACGACCTTCAAGCGTCGTTCCCGGAGCAAAGGGGCGGTCTGGTTCGTTGTTTCGCACAGCAGACACTAGCCCGTCTGCGGCCGCAACAACTGACACGCCGTCCCGCATTTGTTCGAGGCTTAATAGTGCGAAGCCTGTTCCGTTTTGACCATCCTGTGTTTTCAGTCCGCAGAGATAATCAGCTGCTTCATCGCTTGGGTCTATATCAGGGTAGTCTTCGATGACGCAGGTTTCGCCTATGACGCAATCAATCGGCATTCCCAAAAACGCAATGTCCGCCACAACGGGTGTGGCGGACGCGAGAAGTATTGCACCGATCTGTCGGATCAATCCGCCGTCAAAAGGGGCGGCTTCTTGCTCGACAGACGGGGGTTTTCTAGCCCTTCGCTGTTCAGCACCAGCTTGCCGTCTTTGACCGACACTTTGACCACGCCGCCTTTGGCGAGTTTGCCAAAGAGAAGCTCTTCCGCCAGAGGTTTCTTGATTTCTTCCTGGATAACACGGCCCAGCGGGCGCGCGCCCATCTTGTCGTCATAACCCTTGTCACCCAACCATTCGGCAGCGGCTTTGGTCAGTTCAATCGTCACGTTGCGATCCATAAGCTGCGCTTCAAGCTGAAGAACAAACTTTTCGACAACTTGACGGATGACAGACTTCGGCAGCGGCGCAAACGAGATGACCGCGTCCAGACGGTTGCGGAATTCAGGCGTGAAGGTCCGTTCAATCGCAGCGGTGTCTTCACCTTCGCGACGATCCCGGCCGAACCCTATGGCTGCCTTTGCTTGTTCCGCGGCACCAGCGTTAGAGGTCATTATCAGGATCACGTTGCGGAAGCTTACCGTCCGGCCATTGTGATCAGTGAGCGAGCCGTGGTCCATCACCTGAAGAAGGATGTTGTAGACATCCGGGTGCGCTTTTTCGATTTCGTCGAGCAGAAGAACACAATGCGGGTGTTGATCGACCCCATCGGTCAACTGCCCACCCTGGTCAAAGCCCACATAGCCGGGAGGCGCACCAATCAGGCGGCTGACCGCATGCTTTTCCATGTATTCGGACATATCGAAGCGCAGCAGTTCCACACCCAGAGTATCCGCCAGCTGCTTGGCCACTTCGGTTTTACCCACACCGGTTGGTCCGGCGAACAGGTAGTTACCAATAGGCTTCTCGGGCTCTCGCAAACCAGCACGGGCCAGTTTGATTGCCGAAGACAGCGCATCGATTGCGTTGTCCTGACCAAACACCACCCGCTTGAGCGACGCTTCGAGATCCTTGAGCACCTCTGCATCGTCTTTGCTGACGTTCTTTGGCGGGATGCGAGCAATCTTGGCAACCACGGCTTCGATTTCTTTTGCGCCGAGCGTTTTACGACGCTTGGATTCCGCGACCAGGTGCTGCGCGGCGCCCGCCTCATCAATCACGTCGATCGCCTTGTCGGGTAGTTTCCGGTCGTTGATGTAACGTGCAGACAGCTCCACCGCTGTCTTGATCGCGTCGGTGGTGTATTTGACGCTGTGATGCTCTTCAAAATATGGCTTGAGGCCTTTGAGAATTTTGATGGCGTCATCAACCGTGGGTTCGTTCACGTCAATCTTCTGGAACCGGCGGCTGAGCGCGCGGTCTTTTTCGAAATGCTGACGGAATTCTTTATATGTGGTCGACCCCATGGTGCGCAGTTTGCCGCCCTGAAGAGCCGGCTTCAGGAGGTTGGACGCATCCATCGCGCCACCCGAGGTTGCGCCTGCACCGATGACCGTGTGGATCTCGTCGATAAACAGAACCGCATCTTCGTGCTCTTCCAGCTCCGTAACGACGGCTTTGAGACGTTCCTCAAAGTCACCGCGATACCGTGTGCCAGCAAGCAACGCCCCCATGTCGAGCGAATAGATGGTTGTGTTGGACAAGACTGTTGGGGTTTCGCCAGCCACGATTTTGCGCGCGAGACCTTCTGCGATGGCGGTTTTGCCCACGCCGGGGTCGCCCACAAGCAGCGGGTTGTTTTTGCGACGGCGGCAGAGCACTTGAATGCAGCGTTCCACTTCGGAATCGCGCCCGATCAGTGGGTCGATATCGCCTTCGCGGGACTTAGCGTTCAGATCAACGCAGTACTTGGCAAGGGCAGATTCTTTCTGTTCGCCCTGCGGTTCCTGCGCTTGCGCTTCTTCCTCGTTGTCAGTTGATCCGGTCACCGGGCGACTTTCGCCGTAGGCTGGGTTCTTGGCGACTCCATGCGCGATGAAGTTCACCGCATCATATCGTGTCATGTCCTGATCTTGCAGGAAGTAGGCAGCGTTTGATTCACGTTCGGCAAAGATCGCCACAAGTACGTTGGCCCCAGTCACCTCGGACCGGCCGGAGCTTTGTACATGGATCGCGGCACGCTGAATAACCCGCTGGAACGCGGCCGTTGGCACCGCTTCTGACCCCTCAATGTCGGTTACGAGGTTCGAGAGGTCATCATCAATGTAATCAACCAGCGTTGTGCGCAGTTCTTCGGTATCAACAGAGCAGGCCTTCATCACTCGAACCGCATCGGGTTCATCGATCAAGGCCAGCAAGAGGTGTTCGAGCGTGGCAAACTCATGCGACCGCGAATTCGCGAGCGCCAAGGCAGAGTGGATTGCCTGCTCAAGGGTGTTCGAAAATGAAGGCACGAGCGAGTGCTCCTTCTTTCTGCGTTGCGTCGCAGGGTACGAAACAACTGTCATCTTAGTATTAAAGTTTGGTTGTTACGGACAAAGCTTCAAGTTTTTTCTTGGGCTTGACAGGTCACAACCGTAGGATTGGCGGCTGGTGTGTCTCAAAATGCCTCAGAAGCGGTCTTTCCGAGCGCGGATTTCAGTGAAGACATCAACCGGTTTGGCACCGGTCATGTCGAGGTGAGTTTGGATTGCGGGATCGGCGGCGCGCAGGAATGGATTGGTTGCAAGCTCTTCCGCCAGTCGGCTTGGGACGGTTGGTTCGTTTTTATCCCGTGCACGACCTATGCGCTGAATTCGGTCTTTCAAGTCTTGGTTATCCGGATCGACCGTGATCGCAAAGCGCCCATTGGCCTGTGTGTATTCGTGGCCGGAGCATATGAGAGTATCGGGCGCTAGTGCCGCCAGTTTTTGCAGGCTGTCCCACATCTGGGCGGCGGTGCCCTCAAATAACCGACCGCAACCAAGCGCCATCAGGCTGTCTGCAGTGAACGCGTATTGCGATGCCTTCAGCACAAATGCAATGTGCCCCTCTGTGTGGCCCGACACGTCAAAGATTTCGACGACTTCTCCCCCAAATTCAAATGCATCACCATCACCAACTTCGCGGTTCAGGTTTGGCAAGCGGTGCCGGTCGGCCGCGGCCCCGGTCACTTTGGCGTCATGGTGTTTCAACAGATCCCCCACGCCGCCGATGTGATCATGGTGATGATGGGTCAACCAAATCTCAGTCAGGGACCAGTTGCGGTCAGACAATGCCTTCAGAATGGGCGCGGCCTCGGGCACATCGATACATGCCGTGTCGCCGCTTTTTTCGTCATGCAAAAGGTAGGTGTAGTTGTCAGACAAAGCAGGGATCGTGACGAGTTCGAGAGGCATGGTGTTTTCCACTTTCGCGGTTACAGTTGGCCCAACTCTGGCCGAACGACACGGGGGCCGCAATGCACCTGGACGTGCAAACCTTGCACAACTTTTATTACCGCAGTGCCATTGGGCGTGTGGCGCAGCGCGTGGTGCGGGATCAGGTGCAGGCGTTCTGGCCTGACGCAAAGAACGAGTCGCTGTGTGGATTTGGGTTCGCTGTGCCTTTGTTGCGGCCATATCTACAGGACGCACGCCGCGTTATCGGGCTGATGCCGGCGCAGCAAGGGGTCATGCCTTGGCCCGCAGGCCAACCCAACGTGTCTGTCCTTTGTGAAGAAACATTATGGCCGATCGAAAACGACCGCTTTGACAAATTGGTGTTGATGCACGGATTGGAAACGTCTGAACGTCAGACTGCATTGCTTGATGAATGCTGGCGCGTGTTGAGGCCGGGCGGCAAAGCCTTGTTCATCGTACCAAACCGGTCTGGGTTATGGGCACGATCTGATGCTACGCCGTTTGGTTACGGGCGGCCCTATTCCATGAGCCAACTCGAGAACCAGCTGAAAGCGCATTACTTTGATCCGATTGATCATGCGGCGGTGTTGTATCAACCGCCGTCAACGCGGCGCTTCTGGATGAAAACCGGGCCGTTTTGGGAAAGTGTCGGGCGCAGCGTATCGGCGGTTGTGTCAGGCGGCATTTTGATGGTTGAGGTCAGCAAAGTGCATCCAAAACCGAAAGGAACCCGCGTTGAAAGCCGTGTTTTGAAACCCTTGGGCAACCTTGTTCCTTCGCCAGCCGCCAAACCAGCACGGGCGCGCATCCCAACCAACCCTTAGTCGACGGGCACTTCCTATGCGCAAAAGACGTTTCATCCAAACAGATGTGTTCTCGTCACACCCAACAAAAGGAAATGGTCTGGCCGTTGTCGTCGACGGAGAAGATTTGACTGAGGCGCAGATGCAAGCTTTCGCCGCTTGGACCAACCTTGCAGAGACGACGTTTCTGTTGCCCCCAACTGAAGCGAAAGCCGACTATCGTGTGCGCATTTTCACCACCGCGCGCGAGATGCTGTTTGCCGGTCATCCAACACTCGGCAGTTGCGCGGCTTGGCTCCATTGTGGCGGTGTTGCAAGAAACGCATCGTCGGTCATCCAGGAATGCGCAATTGGTTTGGTGGAGATTGACCTCACGGGCGATACGCCTGCGTTTGTCGCACCGGATACCCAAATGGAGGTCATGCCTGATGACACCCGAGACCGATTGGTGGCGCAATTGCAGATCGATCCTTCTGCTGTTGTAAGCGCTGCACTGTTAGAAAATGGACCCTCGTGGCAAGTACTGGAGTTGCGCAGTGCAGGTGACGTATTGGCCATCGACGCAAGCAGGGTGCGGTGGCCTGAGTATCAAGGGGTGAGTGTGCTCGGCGCTCATACAGATGATGACCCATGCGATTACGAAGTGCGGAACCTGTCGCCCTCAAGTGGGATGAGCGAGGATCCGATCACCGGTTCTTTGAACGCAGCCATCGCAAAATGGATGCAACATGAGGGCCGTTTGACGCGGGACCTGATTGTGGCACAGGGTACCGTGATTGGGCGCCAAGGGCGGGTTACGATCCGGCGGCGCAATGACGGGTCTGACGATGTTCTGATCGGCGGGCACGCACAGGTTGTGATCGACGGTCACGTCATGCTGTGACGCAGCGTGGCTTCGTGCCGAATTTCTTGCATAGTCGCCAAGGAACGGATTTCGCCAAACAAGTCGGTTCGCGCTAACAGGAATCGGCAAAGGCGACAAAACTGATCGGTTTGGCGCAATTTTCTTTCGCGCATTCCGTCGCAGGGCGCGTTAAGCCTTTGTAAACAAGGCGGATGAGCACTCTGCCAAAATCACGTAAGCGTGTTGCGGGCTGAAGATGCCTCTGCTACATCCGCGCTGATTTCTATGCCGCTCGGCATTTACCAATCGGAACACGCCTTCGACCACCGCGTTTAGCGGAGGATCGGGGGCAAACTAGCGGAAGGGTGGACGTGTCTGAATCTGCATCCATTTCCTCTGGCATCGCGGATCGCTACGCTACAGCAGTCTTCGATCTCGCCAAAGAGGGTAAAGAGCTCGACAAGCTTGAAGCCAATCTCGACGATCTGTCGGCGGCACTTGCGAGCAGCCCAGAATTGACCGATCTGATCCAATCCCCGATCTACAGCCGCGAGGCGCAAGCCGACGCAATCTCTGCCGTCGCAGCGAAGATGGGTCTGACCAAGACGCTCCAGAACGTATTGGCGCTCATGGCGTCCAAGCGTCGCCTGTTTGTGTTGCCGCATATGGTGACGCGTCTGCGCGAGCTGATTGCGGATGAAAAAGGCGAAGTCACAGCCGACGTCGCTTCAGCGATCAAACTGACCGCAGCACAGTCCAAGAAGCTGGCCGAGACGCTCAAGGCGCAGGTTGGCAAAGACGTAAAGATAAATGCGACCGTTGATGAAAGCCTCATCGGCGGTCTTGTCGTTAAAGTGGGCTCGAAGATGATCGATACGTCGGTTCGCTCCAAGCTCAACTCCCTCCAGAATGCAATGAAAGAGGTCGGATAAATGGGTATCCAAGCAGCAGAGATTTCTGCGATCCTGAAGGACCAGATCAAGAACTTCGGGCAGGACGCCGAAGTCACCGAGGTGGGCCGTGTGCTTTCCGTTGGTGACGGTATTGCGCGTGTGTATGGCCTCGACAACATTCAGGCCGGTGAAATGGTCGAATTCCCGGGCGGAATTCGCGGCATGGCACTGAACCTCGAAGCGGATAACGTTGGTATCGTTATCTTCGGCTCCGACCGGGACATCAAAGAAGGCGACACCGTTAAGCGCACAAACGCGATTGTGGACGTGCCAGTTGGTGACGCTTTGCTGGGTCGTGTCGTGGACGGTCTGGGTAACCCGATTGACGGCAAAGGCCCGATCCAGACAACTGAACGTTCCATCGCTGACGTGAAAGCGCCGGGCATCATCCCGCGTAAATCGGTGCACGAACCGATGGCGACAGGTCTCAAGGCCGTCGACTCCATGATCCCAATCGGTCGTGGCCAGCGAGAGCTTATCATTGGTGACCGTCAGACCGGCATAACTGCCGTTGCGCTGGACGCAATCCTGAACCAGAAATCCTACAACGATGCTGCCGGCGATGATGAGAGCAAGAAGCTCTACTGCATCTACGTCGCGGTTGGCCAAAAGCGCTCTACAGTGGCGCAGCTGGTTAAGAAGCTCGAAGAGAGCGGCGCGATTGAATACTCCATCGTGGTTGCTGCAACCGCGTCTGATCCAGCACCGCTACAGTTCCTTGCACCTTACGCTGCGACGTCTATGGCCGAGCACTTCCGCGACAACGGCCGCCACGCGCTGATCATCTATGATGACCTGTCCAAACAGGCTGTTGCGTATCGTCAGATGTCCCTGCTTCTGCGCCGCCCACCAGGCCGTGAAGCGTATCCGGGTGACGTTTTCTATCTCCACTCGCGTCTTCTTGAGCGTTCCGCGAAGTTGGGTGAGGATCACGGTTCCGGTTCTTTGACGGCTCTGCCGGTTATCGAAACCCAGGGTGGTGACGTTTCGGCATTTATTCCAACAAACGTGATTTCGATCACCGACGGTCAGATCTTCCTTGAAACGGAACTCTTCTATCAGGGCATCCGTCCTGCGGTGAACACGGGTCTGTCCGTTTCCCGCGTGGGTTCTTCGGCACAAACCAAGGCGATGTCCTCAGTTGCGGGTCCGGTGAAACTGTCCCTCGCTCAGTACCGCGAAATGGCTGCGTTCGCGCAGTTCGGTTCCGACCTAGACGCATCCACCCAGCAGCTGCTGGCGCGTGGTGCCCGTCTGACAGAACTGATGAAGCAGGCGCAGTATTCGCCACTGACCAACGCCGAAATCGTTTGTGCGATTTTCGCAGGCACCAACGGCTACCTCGACAAGGTCGAAGTCTCTGACGTGGGCCGATTTGAGGCGGGCATGCTGGCGCATCTGCGTGGCAAGCATCAGGACCTGCTCGACGACATCACCAACAACGACCGCAAGGTGAAAGACGAGCTGGCCGACAAGATCAAGGCAGCACTCGACGAATACGCCGCTGACTTCTCGTAAGGGGGCCGGGCAATGCCAAGTCTTAAGGACCTGAAAAACAGGATCGAGTCGGTCAAATCGACCCGCAAGATCACAAAGGCCATGCAAATGGTGGCCGCCGCGAAACTGCGGCGGGCACAGGATGCTGCCGAACAGTCACGCCCTTACAC
>ERZ1740070.421-NODE-421-length-29733-cov-5.696206_pt1 | contig 29733 bp, 29 predicted proteins | sample MGYA00581734_ERZ1740070 | MGnify/ENA primary metagenome ERZ1740070 (study PRJEB43018, sample SAMN04849744) | marine metagenome | isolation source: floating plastic debris | place: Pacific Ocean | collected 2008-09-01 | study: EMG produced TPA metagenomics assembly...
GTATCCAAGCGATCGACTCAGCTGTCTGAGCTGCCCTATGCTCTCAATATTTGTAGTGGCGGCAGCATACTACTTTGTCAGGATGACTATCGACTAAGCCTTTGGAACCTTACACAACAACAGTGTGTTCAGACGTGGAATGCAGTCAGTGATCTAGATCAATATCAGAACTGTAAATTTTACGAAGAACATGGGCTTTCCAGTGACGAACTGGTTGCTGTGCAACGGTTAGGCGCTGTCGTATGCTAGGTATTATCAGCTGTAATTTTAAGGCTTTTTTGATGAACTTTTGATACGGTTAGAAAAACCACTGAATTGGACTAGATTTCCAGTATATTTTACGTTATTACATACGTAGGTTTCCCTAACAACAGATCCAACGGGATCGAGTGTTCCATGTACAGCCACGACGGTGAGTTTTTTGCAAATCGACAGGCTACTAGAGCTGAACGTGAGGTTTATAGCTACATTCGCTGTTTGGCAAGGCTAGAAAATTCAGAAGAAGCGATTGAGGCATTCTACAGTCTTCTTTTTGGGGGGGTAGTCACTCACACTCAGTTTGACTCTAGCTCCGTTCGGGCCGCGCTGGTATCGGTTGTAGATTCACCCGATGCTGATGCCATATTGCCCTATGTGATTAATCGATGCTTTTACACCATCGGCAATCCCTGGCGGCTGGAAGCACACCGTCATGGGGCGTTGAGAGATCTTGTGGACGGTGCTAAGGAGCTACCAGAGCGTAGACCTACCAACCGTCAGGTGAGACGCCTGGTGGGCGCTATGGAGGACTACGTTAAAAACAGCAGTCTATACGTTCCTTTACAGCGTCAGATGCGGCTTCTGTCTGATGAAGCGAATGATACTACAGAGAAACAAGACTCTTTTGGCAGCCGCTTTGGCGATTACTTCTTTATCTACGAGTCTGCCGCTGTCACGCGCGATATTCCTTTGCACTATCGCAAAAGTATTCAGCAGCAGCGCCAGAGAAAAGCTAAGCAGCTCAACCAGCAGTTCAACGCCTATTGGCAGGCGCATCGCTGTGGCATCAATGACCCGGTTGCTAACCCTACACGCTTTGACCATGCAAAGCTAGTCGATGCCATTCACACATTTCACCCAGAGCGTAAGCATAGCTATCGGGATCGGGCTCGGACATTTGAAACGGATTTGACTCATTTTCGAACTACAGGGGACTTTGTCAATCCCTTTTATGAGTACATCATGGAGCCGCTGGTAGAAGCTGACGCTCGGTATCAAACCAATCGTTTTAGCAAGCTAGTTAAAAACGTGCTGGCTGATACTGCTGGGCAAGATAAGACACCGCTAACCGGAATCTCGATTAACCAGATGTGTACGCGGCTGCTCAAGATGCTGGTGAGTAATACGGTAGACCGGCCTGAAATGGCATATTTTAGAAAACTGGTTGAAACGGTCGGAGCCAAGGTTGTTACGGCAGTTTTGCTAAAGATTGTTTTATTTAGGCGAACGATTCGATCTTGGTTTGAAGACCGCTTTGGTATTTTGTTTCATGTGCGAGAAACTTGCCCTCTAGATAAAGTATCCTGGTTAGTCGACTCGTTTGACTATATGAATGTGGCGCTGGCGCTCAATGCTCCCTGGATCAACTACATGCCTAGACCGGTTCAGGGTTAAATTTGATAGCCATGATAAAAAGGGCGATCTGCTAAATAACAGATCGCCCTTTTTGGTAATTGAAATGGAAGTCTAACTATGCGCCCACCGCTTCTTTGGCTGCATACATGACTTCAGCGGTAATCTCGGTGTAGCCTTGCTCGCGGGCAAACTTTTCGGTATTGCGTTTGACCTTGCCGCGCACAAAACCTGGGACGCGCTTAAGTTCTGTTAGGCCATCGGTGGCCCAGTTGAGGTCGGCATCGGCAGACAGTGTCTGGGTGATAGCTTCTTTGGTATCGTGACCGCCAAAGATTTCTAGCAGATGGTCTTCCATCCCCAAGGTGAAAGAGTTGTAGATTAGATCCACCAGCTGGTTAGCACCTTCGTAACCTAGGAAAGGACGGTAGCCAACAGGGAAGTTTTGCACGTGGATGGGGGCCGCAATCACACCGCAGGGGATATTCAAGCGTTTGCCCACATGGCGTTCCATTTGGGTGCCGAAGATGGCAGCGGGTTCTAGCTGGGCGATTTTGTCTGCGATCGCACCGTTATCCTCACTGATTAGCACCTCATCGCAGTAGCCTTCTACTTCTTTTCTAAACCAGGCTTCGTCATACTTACAGTAGGTGCCAGCTAACACTACCTTTAGCCCCATTTCCCGTGAAAGCACCTTGGTCAGGGCGGCGGCGTGGGTATTATCCCCAAAGACAACACAGCGTTTGCCCGTCAGATTTTGACAGTCAATCGAGCGAGAGAACCAGGCTGCTTGAGACGCAAACCGAGTTTGCTCATCAATAAACGCATCATAGTTGGCATCGACGCCGCGCTCGTTTAAGAGCCTTTGAATCGCTCGAACACAGCGAGCTGTTTCTACCACACCCATGGGTGTGATATCCACATAGGGCATTTCAAACTCACGCTGTAAATATTCGGCGCTCAGCAGCCCCACTTCTCGATAGGGGATCAGATTAAACCAGGCTTTTGGCAGATTCTTTAGGTCGTGGACCGAGGCTCCTTCAGGGATCACGGCGTTGACCTCAATACCCAGATCCGCCATCAGCCGCTTAAGCTCGGTGATGTCGTGGTTGTTGTGAAAACCCAGGGTGGTAATGCCGATGATATTAACCGACGGCTTTTCTGTTCGCCCTTTGGGCAAATCTCCCTGCTTGGTCGCTTTCTTAAGATAAAATTCAACAATTTGCTGCAGCGTACGGTCGGCGGCCTGTAGCTCATTGGCCCGGTAGTGATTGACGTCTGCCAGCATCACATCGCCCTGGGCGTCCATCTGGGCGCGTTCTACAAAGTTGGCTAGATCCTCTTGCAAGATGCTGGACGTGCAGGTAGGTGTGAGAACAATCAGGTCGGGATGTTCTTCTTTGTCTTTGCGAGTAATATTATCGACAACTTTTTCCTGGGAGCCACGGGCCAATACGTGCCGGTCAACAACGCTGGTGGTCACGGGGGTAAAGTCACGCTCGCGGGAAAGCATGGAGCGCATGACATTAAAGTAGTCATCCCCTAAGGGGGCATGCATGATGGCATGGACATTTTTGAATGAGCTGGCAATGCGCAAGGTACCAATGTGGGCAGGACCCGCATACATCCAATAGGCCAGTTTCATAAAAAGCGCTCCAAGATCTGGGGTAGGTTAGGGCAGTTGCCCAACCATCAGAATATGGGAGTCTCCAGGACGGCACCGTCATTGCTCAACGATTCGCAACGGTTTGTAAGAATGGGTTACGCTCGGCGGAGTGTTTGGTCCTGGTGCCGCGGAACTATTGGACTCAGCCGCCATCGCCGTTGCTGATTTAAGGGATGCACCGATCTGTTAGAAATGCCATGTGCCAGCATTTTTCAAATAAAGCCATCCCGAGGATCAGCAACGCTCCGCCATCTTTATAAGAGCAGCATAATTCAACGGGCATAACTTTATTGATGTCATCCCGATTGTTCTGGAACTCACCTGTTCGCTAGTGGAGTATCTCTTAACAACGTCATTCAGTGTTTTTTGGAGGCGATCATGCGCTCTATTGTTAGCAGTCTCGGTGTAATGGGTGTTCTACTAGGGTTGGCCTTGTCCGTGTTCGATGTGGTGCTGTTAGAGGCCGGAGCGACTGAAGCCTAGCTAGTGTCCGCTGAGTCTCATCGTTTGGTTCGTCATCAGCTGATGGCCGAAGCGGGGCAGACCGTAGCTATTCGTCTGAAGCTAGCCAATAACAATCCGGATATTGTTAGCCGAATTGCCGTATATGAAGCAGGCAAGTATACGCCGCTGCAGGTGGATAGTCAGGTGAGCTATCGCGTTGTTGACCCTACCCAGAAATCTAAGATCGCTCATTTAATTGTACTGACGCTACCGAGCGATCGCGGCAGCGGTCGATTGGCCTATGAGATTGAGCCGCTGTTTGACTACGATGGGTCGCCTCAGTTTGGGCTAGATGATATGGCTGACGGTGGAGACAGCAACGGTTTCCCAAGAGATGCTGCTAGAGGCTCAGGGGCGACAGGCTCAAGCAGATTACGAAACTGCGAACCAATAGCGCGATCGCATCTGAACTAACCTCAATAAAGAAATACAGAAGGAACTAACTGGGAGCCGTGATATTCGGCACAATACGGTTAGTTCCTGTTTTGCGATCGCTGGGGATGTATGGCTCTGTAGTCGTGGCTATCTGACGACTGGGCTACCCCAGAGGTCTGCAACGCCCTATTTTCTTTTATCGTCATGACTATTCGTCGTCCTGTTGTTTCAGCCTGGCTAGCGGCGGCTCTATTAGCCACTCCAATATTGTCCAAACCAGCATCTGCTTTTGAATCTACGCTGGGAGAGCCCGCTGCGCCTGTGCTACTCAGCCAGCAGCTAACCGACGTTCCTGGCGGTGCCGAGCTAAATGCAGAGGGGCTGGCACTTTATAACCAGGGGCAGTTTCAAGCGGCGCTGGTGGTATATGAGCAGCTGTTGGAACAGCGTCGCCAGGGGCTTAGCCCGGACAATCCGCTAATAGGCACTGCCCTCAATGGGGTGGCCGAGGTTCAGCGCGTGCTGGGTAATTTTGAAATTGCGGAACCACTGTATCGCGAGGTGCTAGAGATCTACGGTATGAGTCTGCCTGCGGACCATCCGGCTCTGGCTACACCGCTAAATAATTTGGCGCTAGTGTATATACAGCTGGGGCGGTTTGCTGAGGCTGAAGAATTGTTGCAGCGTGCGATCGAAATTCAAGAGAAAACGGGAGAACCAGGTTTTTTAGCCCGAGCCTACAACAACCTGGGGGAGCTGTATCGCAATCAGGGGCGTTACGCTCAGGCAGCAGACTATTACCAGCAGGCGATCGATCAGGCCATCCAGATCAGCGGCCCCGATTCACCCGATGTGGGGCTGGCCAGCAGCAATCTTGGGTTAGTTGAACAGCAGCGTGGCAACTTTGATACAGCCGAGACGCTGCTGTTGCGAGCAACCGAGATTTATCGCAGCAATTTTGGGGACACCCATCCCAATTTGGCTCTGGGGCTGCTTAATCTTGGCAGCCTGTACCAGACCCAAGGCCGCTATAGCGAGGTCGAGAGCCTCTATCAGGAAGCCCTGGCTATTCAGGTAAACGCCTATGGAGAACAGCATCCAGAAGTACTCCACACCCTTGGCAGCTTTGGTCTTCTCTACCGACAGCAGGGGCTTTATGACCAAGCAGAGCGCTATTACCAGGATGGCATCTCGCTGTCTGTCGAGATTTATGGACAAAAATCGCTGGCTATGGCCAGTCTCTCGAACCAGCTGGGCGAGCTGTATCGTTTGGCCGGTCGTCTAGATGAAGCAGAGACCGCTGGACTGAAGGCCCTGGCGCTGCAGGCTGAGCTGCTGGGCGAAGCTCATCCGGAATATGCGGGGACCCTGAACAAACTGGCGTTGGTGTACACCATTCAGGGGCGTTACGGCGAAGCCGCTCCCCGGTTAGAGCAGGCCGCAACAATTTTAGAGAATTCCCTAGGCTCGGCCCATCCTATGCTGGGAATGGTATTAAACAACTGGGCCGAGCTAAATCGTACTCGAGGCAGCTACGATGTGGCCTTACCGCTCTATCAGCGGGCCATAGCGATTCAGACCGAGGCACTACAGCCGCTGCATCCTGATATTGCTACCACCCTCAATAATATGGCGCTGCTGGCCTACAGCGTGGGTGAATATGACCACGCCATTGAGTGGCAAACGGCAGCGTTGGCTAGTTTTGAACACAACTTTGGGGGAGAGCATCCCCATGTGGGGCTGCTGCTAAACAACTTGGGAGAAGCTCATCGGATTCGAGGCGATCTGTCTGAGGCTACTGTCTTTCTGGAGCGGGCGCTTAGCGTCCAGCGTAAAGTGTTTCCCAGCGGTCATCCCGAGACAGTGCTGACGCTCAACAACCTAGGTTTGGTCAGCGGCAAACGTAAACAATATGCCCAGGCTGAAACCTACTTTCTAGAAGCGCTTGAAATTGCTAAAAATACCCTGGGTGAGAAGCATCCTCGGCTGGTGCTAGTGCTCAGTAACCTGGCCAGACTGTACTATAGCCAGGGGCAGCCCCAGCAAGCAGTTCCCTATCTCAAACAGTCTTTAGACGTAGAAAACACCAACCTAAATCTGGTGCTCTCCACCGGGTCTGAAGCGACCAAATCTGCGTTTTTAAAGACGCTGCCCCAGCTGGACAGCTATGTGTCGTTTCATCTAACCTCCGGCCAGTCTACGCCGGGGACTGAAGCTGTTGCGCTGCAGGCGATTTTACAGCGCAAAGGACGGGTCTTAGAAGCAGTCACCGACGGTCTGCAGGCGCTGCGTCAGGGGCTAGAGCCGACCGATCAGGCGCTGCTGGATGAATGGAGCGGGGTGCGATCTCAGCTAGCCACGCTAGTTGTAGGCGGTATCGGCACCCTGTCACCTGAAGAATACCAGACAAAAATCGATACGCTAGAATCCCAGTCTCGGCAGTTAGAAACCACCCTAAACAACCGCAGCAGTCAGTTTCGTAGCGTCTCCCAAGAAATCTCGCTAGCGACTGTTCAGCAGCAGATTCCTAGCAATGGAGCCCTCGTAGAGTTTGTTGCCTATGTTCCTACTGTGTTTAATGACCAAGGCGATGAGAGTTTTAGCGATTTACGCTATGCGGCCTATATTCTCAAACCCTCAGGAGAGATTGCCTGGCAAGACCTGGGTGATGCCGCCGCTATCGATACGACACTGACCGAATTTAGACAGCTGTTACAAACCCGCAGTCAGCGGCTGAAGCCCGTGGCGAGACAGCTCCATCGTCAGCTGTTTTCCCCCATCGCATCCGAGCTAGCCGGAGTAGAGCATTTACTCCTGGCTCCCGACGGTCAGCTCAACCTGATTCCCTTTGCGGCTCTCGCCAATGACGACGGTCGCTACCTGCTAGAAGAGTATCAAATCACCTATCTCACATCCGGTCGCGATCTGTTGCGACTAGACGGAGCTACCGCTAGCCAGCAGCCCCCCGTACTAATTGCAGACCCAGACTATGACAGTGCCGAACAGACTATCGTAGCGGCGGCATCTACTCGCGGCAGCGGTGAGCGATCTGCCGATTTGAGCAATCTCACCTTTGGTCCTTTGGCAGGGACTGCTATTGAAGCGGCCGAAATCTCTCAGCAGCTGTCAGAGTCCACCCTACTAACGGGGCCTCAGGCAACGGAAAATGTGTTGAAAAGTGTACAGGGGCCGCGCATTTTACACATTGCTACCCATGGATTTTTCCTAAAAGATCGGGTGCAAGCAGATCCTCCCCAGAGCCAGCCGTCTTTTCGCGGAACCGGAGCCGCCACCGGCTCCCTCAGCGATCCGCTATTGCGTTCAGGCCTGGCGCTGGCTGGCTTTAACCAGCGCAGCAGTGGGTCTGAAGACGGCGTACTCACCGCCTTAGAAGCCGCCAATCTAAATTTAAACGGGACGCAGCTGGTGGTGCTATCGGCCTGTGAAACCGGTGTGGGCGAAGTCCGTAACGGAGCCGGGGTATACGGTTTACGACGGGCGTTTGTCATGGCCGGAGCGCAGACCCAGATTTTGAGCCTGTGGCAGGTGAGCGATCTGGCCACTAAGGATTTAATGGTGGGTTACTATCAGCAGCTACAGGCGAATCGAGGCCGCAGTGAAGCGCTCAGAGAGATTCAGCTATCGATGCTGGATAGCGAATATGCCCATCCTTACTATTGGGCGGCGTTTATTCCTTCAGGAGATTGGAGACCGATGAAATAAGCGGTCGGCCTATTCAACGACGCTGGTTTGAATAAATCCATAGTCACCTGAGGCAAAACGCACATGGATCCATGGCTCGCCAGTATCGGCCAGAATAAACTGCTGCAGCACAATAATCGTAGCGGGTGGGTCAAACGTAAACGTATTGCCATACCCTGGAGCGATCCATACGGTAGCGGACTGTCGAAGCTCTGCCAGCTGATAAATGGTGCGAATATCATCGATCTCATCTTGGAAAAACTGTCGAAGCTGGTAGGCTTCCTGACAGTCGGTTTGAATGGCCGGTTCAATAATGGCCGCACATCCTTCAGCCGTAGGCGTAAACAGGTCTTGCGCCTGGGCGCTTTGGATTTTGGGTGTTACAGCGAGCAAAGCTGTCAGCGTAGCCAGTAGCAGAGTTTTCATAAGGGGGCTGAAATAGAAGAGACTCCTGTGCTTACACTATCCTCTAACATGGCCTATCTAGACGGTTTCATCAGCTACTATTTCGGATAGCCAAGACGTGTCCTATTAACGATATTCTATATGCTTAATCTTTTGTTGATTACCAGCCTCAGTACCCAGGGCGTGACAGACAGCCCGGTCAATCTAGCTCAAGTTAGCCACACCAGAGAGATTAAAAACAGTCTGACTCGCCTGAGTCCTATCGCTATCAGACTTCGGATGCAGAATCTACCTGACTGGACAACAGATGGCGAGAGTCTCTTTTACACTCGCACATTTGCAGATTTTGTTAAAGCTATTGACTTTGTGAACAATCTGGTAGAACCTGCCGAACAGCTGGGTCACCATCCCGATATTGCGATCAGCTACAACCAAGTTTCCATTGAGCTCACCACCCACGATGCCCAGGGGCTAACAGAGCTAGACTTCCAGCTAGCAACGAAAATTTCTCAGCTATAAAACAATCGTGATGCTAGGTGAGTCATCATAACCTTTGCGGCTGTTTGACTTCTCAGCTTTTGCCCCCAAACCCCCAATCCTGGGGGCTTTGAGTCTAGTTTTCCTCAGGATTGGGAAAAGGATGCCTGGATATCTGATAGCTAGTTGGGATCACAGGCTTGCGCGATGCCCGAAATATCAACTGCTGTTGCTGAAGTCAAACACAGATATCTATGGGGCACGTTTCTGTTGATGACTACCTCGCGTAGATGGTTATTTAATGTGGGCTACTGCGTACTATTGACGCCAGTTGGATTGGCTGTCATTTTGGTAGCGCTGCATACTTTGGGGACAATCAATGCCTGGGTGTTTCCCATTGTCCAAGTGGGAGTATTTTGTCTGTTTGGGGGCAGCAGCTGCCTTGTTGCCGCCCAGCTCGCAGACAGAAGACCGGCTCAGCGATCGGCTGATCGCCAGCGACGCTGGTTGGGTTGGGGGCTAGCCATGCTGCTGGTGATAAACGTGCCCACATATGGGCTGGCCTACCATATGACCCATGTGCGAGTACCGGGACAGCTGGGCATTGGTGCGCCTAAACCGAGAAATGCTAAAACACCGTTAGATCGAGGTCTATCGTACGCCACCCGGACGATTCCTATTAATGCATCCCAATGGTTAGAAACCTGGGAGATTTCTGCTCAGGCATCAGCTCCTAAGGGGATTGTGCTGCTATTTCCAGGGAATTTAGGCACTAAAAGCAGTCAGCTGATTTCACCCGCGCAAACCTTTAGCAGCCTGGGATTTGACACTGTGCTAGGGGATTTTCAAGGGGTGGTCGGCTCCAGCGGCAGCACCGTTACCCTGGGGATTGACGAGTCTGAGGATGTGGTCACCGTATACAACTATTGGCAGGAACAGATGGTTGCCCAAGGTCGGGGGGATACTCCCATTATTCTCTATGGTGTGTCCATGGGGACGGCAGCAATTTTAAGAGCGATCGCAACTCACAAAATTACCCCTGATGCCATCATTTTGGAGCTACCCTTTGTGCGTCTGGTGGATGCGGTCAAAAGTCGTCTGCGTCATCACAAAATTCCCCCTAATCCAACGGCTGCTCTGATGGTTTTTTGGGCTGGAATCCAGCATGGCGTTAATGGCTTTGGCCACAATCCCATCAGCTATGCCAAGGCTGTTGACTGTCCCACCCTGGTTATTCATGGAGCCCAAGACAAATGGACTCCGGTTAGTGAGATTGAAGCATTGGTGAATAATATTCCTGTCTCAAAACAGCTAATTGTCTCGCCTGAGGCAGGACATCATCAGCTCATTGGCGTGGATCGTGCGCTGTGGGATGCCAGTGTCAGTAACTTTTTGAAAGCTATTTAGTCGCGCAGATATTGTTCTACACCTAAAGCAAGAATACGATCATGCGTCCGCGTCGTTCCCAATTCTTCTATTCGTTAGGAACAACATCGCAGTCAACAAATTCAAATGATCGATCGATACCCGCTGCCTGGTCTGCTGCAAACTTTGTTAAAGATTCAGTACAGACAACGGTTCAACGATGGCGTAGACAAGTCCGATTTCAGGTTGCTAAATATTTCGATGCCGATTACCATGTGTCGTAATTCATAAGCTGAGAGAAAACCAGAGAGCGGCTCACAGGCTATGCTGTCACTGGGCTAAACATCAAAACAAAACACTATCATTCGTCCTCGACGCTTCCAGTGTTTTTTATCTTGGGGCATTGCTCTTAAGGCATCAGCTTCTGATTTAAGCAGAAACTGCATTTCACCTGGAACGACATTACAATCGACAAACTCCCAAGATCGATCGATTCCTGCTGCTTGTTCTGCTGCAAAATCAGTTAAAATTTCGCCACATTTAATGGCGCATTGATGTCTTAGTATGGCTTTTTCCCAGGTTGCTGAGTAGTGAGGGTTTTTCTCGCTATCTGCCCCCAGGCATGTAGTTTGGAAAAACTTTGGCTGCTCGATAGTTCCGTAATTAAAGCCTAAAAATACGGTGACTACTTGAAAATTACCGGCTCGGTCGTTGGCAACTAATAGGTTATTGCCATCATTCATAAAGGTTCGCCAGATTGCTGTATCGTTGCAGACAATGGGTTGCTGCTCTTGCAAGATATATCGCTGTAAGTCTTTAGGATTATCTGCCAATGCAGCCATAACCGCTTCCAGTTGTAATCGACAATAACAAGTATAAACCTTGTTTCTTATAGTTATCTAATCCATGGGATGATTGGATTCCGAAGGAAAACTGTTATTCCCCTTCGTAAAAAATTGAATGCCTGAGCTACAAGAAGCAAGAACAGTTGCTATCGGTCTTGGTGGAACCATCACAGATAATAGTGTTGGTTTTATTGCATGTTTTTCAGATGAATTCATTGCTCAACACTATCTCATTCTAGTTGAAGATTATGAATCATTAGCTGCCGAAAAGCATGATAAATGTGTTGTTACTATCATTGCAGCTAGTTTAATGTGATATTGACTGGTCTTAGTTGGCGTGTCTTTTAAGAAAGTCTGTCTAGACAGTATCAGCAAATATAGAATGCTGTAAGCACAGCTTATATCGAGGCAAAAATATCACTATCGTGGGCGCTTTGAGTTGGACAAACGGGTTTATCGTCCCCATGACTTGGCAAGGAGGGACCGATGGGGTGACCTTTCGAACCTATATCGAAGAGGGGCTGGTACCCGAGCTTTGGGACGGGCTTGTGTGGTCATGGATTATTTCAGGTCCCATCATGTCGAGGGTATCCGCGAAGCCATTGAAGCGGCAGGGGCTAGGCTAATCTATCTCCCCCCGTACTCACCAGACTCCTCTCCTATTGAAAACGGCTGGTCCAAAATCAAAACGTTCTTGAGAGCTCAGGCGGCTCGCACTTATGATGCTCTAATGAAGCAATCGCCGATGCCCTCGATGAGATTAGCCGAAACGACATGATTGGATGGTTCACTCATTGCTGTTACTACGCTCAAGACAACTGAGAACCGCTATAGTATGGTTCCTTCAATCGCTGAGGATTTGACGACTTCATTGGTCAGGATACTCAGGCTGGCTTCTTGCTGCAAATCAAATCCTATGGATGCCATGCGCCCCAACAACCATCCTTGTTGATAGCGGATTTCGGCTAGTTTGGAGGATAATGCTGAGCTATCCCAGGTGAAATTGGGCCAGTTTGGGTGCTCGTATATCCAGGTCATAATCACCGTATTTTCTGCAGTGATAATAGCGAGTATTTACCGCATGGGCAAGCGAGGTTTGTAGCGATCGCATCTATCCGTGCCAAAATTTTGGGAACACAGTTTGCTCAATTCCAATGAAACCATCAGATTTTACCGCTTCCGATCGTCGCATCAGACAGTCTGTCATTCAGGTAGATGCGTTTACCGATAAGCCCTTTGCTGGTAATCCGGCGGCGGTATGTGTCAGCCAGACGTCGCTTGACGATGCGCTGATGCAGCAGATTGCTGCGGAAATGAACCTGTCAGAGACGGCATTTCTTTATCCGCTAGAAGGTGAAGGCAACTACAGTCTGCGCTGGTTTACCCCCACTGCTGAAATCGATCTGTGCGGCCATGCTACCCTGGCCAGTGCTCATGTTCTCTGGAGCGAAGGCCATCTAACCGCTGGAACCGCTCGCTTTCAGACCAAAAGCGGTGAGCTATCGGTCGAGCAGCAGGATGGACGACTGCGGATGAACTTTCCGGTGCAGCCGGTTGAGAGTGCGCCGGTCTCTCCAGCTGTAGTGGGCGCTATGAACCATGCCGATATCGTTCACTGTGCGCGCAATAAAGTGAATGTTTTGGTGGAGCTGCGATCGCACAAAGCCGTCACTAGCATTACTCCAGATTTTGCCAAACTTAAAAAACTAAGCTGTCGGGGTCTCATTGTCACCAGCACCGGTCCAGACCCCTATGATTTTGTCTCCCGCTACTTTGTTCCCTCCATGGGTATCCCCGAAGACCCGGTTACAGGCTCCTCCCACTGTTCTCTCGGTCCTTACTGGCGAACTAAACTTGGTAAAGACAAAATGGTCGCCTACCAAGCGTCTGCCCGAGGTGGAGAACTGCACATAGAATGTACCCCCGAGAGCGTCTTTATCAGCGGTCAGGCGGTCACGGTTATGCGAGGGGAACTGTTGTTATAAGAGTTTTAAGATGATTATGCGCAACGCTGTAGCATCACCGGGCTTGAACCTAGGGTTACACCTCGTCGCTGGGGTTTAACGGGCTGTTTGCCAACAAACTCTAATGGAGTTTCTAACAGCAGCGTACTCAACACTAGCTTGAGTTCCATCTGCGCTAGGGCCGACCCGACACAGCGTCTGACCCCGTTGCCAAAGGGAACAAACTCATAGGGAGAATAGGTATTCTCCAAAAAACGATCGGGGTTAAATGTTTTTGGATGTTTGTAGATTTCAGGATTCTGATGGATGAGGTAAATGCATCCCAACAGCAGCGTCCCAGGTTCGATGTGGTAGCCGCGCAGTTCTAAAGAGGTTTCTGCCCGGCGGGGAAATGTCAGCATGGCGACCGGATAAATGCGCAGTGTTTCATTGCATACCGCGTTTAGGTAGGGTAGCCGCGTTATGGCGAGCCGATCCTGGCTGTCGCAGCTATGAAGCTCGTCCATCAAACGATGGTAAATGTCGGGGCGTGAATAAATCCAGTACAGCGCCCAGGTTAGTGCAGTGGCAGTCGTTTCATGACCGGCCACCAGCAGAGTCATTAGTTCATCCCGCAGGGAGATATCGTCTAACCCTTCACCTTGTTCATCCCGAGCGGCCAAGAGTAATGAGAGAACGTCTGTGCGATCGCAAAGATCCTGACTGCGACGCTCGTGAATTTCGTCATAAATTAAGCGATCGCAGTCTGCCGAAACCTGCTGTACCTTATGCCCCGGACTCCAGCTCCCCAAATCTTTACTCAAGGCAGGAAAGAAAATCAGCAGCGACGCCAGCGGGCTTGCTACCATATCTAGCCGCTGAGCCAGCGACTGCTGTAGCTGCTCGTACCGTTCGCCTTTATCTAAGCCGAAGACCGCCTGCAAAATGACGCGCATCGTAATTTTTTGCATCGACATCCGGGCTGAAAAGGGAACACCCGGCTGCCAGGTGGCGGCTACCTCTTGGGTAATGTTACAAATCAGCTCGCTATAAACCTTAAGCCGGTCTCCGTGAAAGGGCGGCATCACCAGTTTACGATGACGACGATGGTTGGCTCCGCTGAGTAAAATCAGGGAACGACTGCCCAGTAGTGGCTCAACAATCCGATTGGCCTCACCTGGAGCCGTAATCTCAGATGTCGTATCGTGGGTTAAAAGATACTGCAGCGCCTCCGGGTGGTTTACAAACACAAGCGAATCATTCCCGACCGGAGAAACCGGCGCGCCAAAGAAGTCTCCGTAGCGCTGATAGTTGGTTTCCATATATCTAATGGGATTCAATGCCCACTGGACAGTTTGTAAACCTCTAGGCGTTGTCGGGGATTGGACTGTGGTCATAGGGCTTGAACGGTAGTGGCCACTATCATAGTAACCGCTCAAAATTTGAGGGGCTGTCTGGACAGCTAAACCCGAGAGAGCTTAGAAATAAGGATCGTATAAGATCCAAAAATTAATGCTAGAGAGACGCTCCATGGAACGTCTGTACGTCCAATAGTGGAGCCTGATTGATCTTGTTGCCTAAATAGGTAATGAAATCAAAATCTGAGTCCCCTGATTTTCTTGAGAGTGACACGTTAACTGCCCATGGTGTCGTTCGACAATAATCTGATAACAGATTGACAGGCCTAGCCCGGTTCCTTGACCCACGGGTTTGGTGGTAAAGAAGGGGTCGAAAATACGCGGCTGAATGTTGTAGGGAATGCCAATTCCGTTATCCGTAATACAAATCTCAACGGTTTGTGGTAAAACCTCTGTTGAGATCATGATAGTTGGCTGTTCGACCCCATCGTCAACTGCATCAATGGCATTGGTCAGCAGATGGTTAAAGACCTGATTTAGCTCGCTGGCGTAGCATTCTATTAGCGGCAGGTCGTCATACTGTTTGATCAGCTCAATGGCAGGACGGTGGGGCTGGCTCTGCAAACGAGACTGTAGTATGACTAGAGTACTTTCGATACCCGCATGGATATCTACGGCCTTAAAGCTGGCTTCATCTAAACGAGAAAAGGTTCGCAGCGACTGAACAATGTCTCGGATGCGAACGGTGCCCTCCTGCATCGACCTGAAGAGTTTGGGAATATCAGCGGCCAAATAGTCGACGTCGATGGCGGTGATGTCGTTTGCGATCGCAGCCGGTGGATTCGGATAGGCGGTACAAAACTTATCTACTAGTCCCAACAGGTCTTGAACCGTCTGATGAGCGTAGCTCAAATTGCCATGGATAAAGTTAACCGGATTGTTAATTTCATGGGCGATCCCACCCACCATTTTTCCCAGACTCGCCATTTTTTCCTCATGGATGAGGCGAGTCTGGGTTTGACGCAGCTGCTGTAGGGTTTGCTCTAAAAGTACCGTTTGTTGCTGCGCCTCTTCATGAGACTGATGTAGCGCCTGCTCAACATTTTTTCGCTTGGTAATATCTCGAAAAACAGCTACTCCACCAATGATATCCCCCATAGAATATAAGGGGCGAGCGTTGATACTTAGCCACTGATGGGTTTCTGTGGCATCATCAATCATCAGCAGCTCAACAGCGTCTAGAGACTCTCCTTTAATCGCTCTGGTCAGGGGTAGCTGTTCCTGGCAAACATAGTCTGTGCTTTCCGTACCAAAGACTTGGCATCGCTGGGCGACCTGCGGAGACCCCAGGTTAAAATAGGTGCCATAGTCTTGCCCCTGAAACATCGTCTGGGCGGCAGGGTTGCTAAACAAGTGTTGCCCATCACTATCTAAGACTACGACTGCATCCCCCATGCTGTCTAAGATTGTTTCCAGGGTTTGCAAGGTTTCCTGGGCGTGGGCAAGCTGCTGTGCACGCTCCTGTAGCGACTGTAGCGCTGCCTGCAGCCTCTTTTCTTGCTGTGTCGCTGTCTGCTGATAGACCTGTAGCAGCTCTTCTAATGTGGCGACCTGAGTTTTGAGCTGTAAAATCTCTTCTTCGTTTTCGTAGGCAGGGTCGGTGGCTGAAGGATTCGAGCGCGTCATCACGAAGGTTTTATAGAGGTGGGCGCAAGTAAATCGGTAGATGGTTGCTATGGGCAGAACGTATGGGTGCGGTCTAGGGCCATAATCGCCATTTTGATATTGAGGGGCAGGGTCTTAAACAGGTGAGCCGTAGAATCAGGCACAGGAACTTTGCTAAACAAAATAATTGCAAACAAATTTCCCGAAGGCAGCACTCCACCAAAGCCGATAACGGATTTAATGCCAAACGGTTTTACAAAGCTATCCTGACTAGGAATAAACTCACTACCCGCTGCCTGAGGAATAAAAAAAACGTTATAGGTTTTACGTTCTAGCTCCATTAGCAGTCCGGGATCAGGGGACACAACACTATTAATTTCTAGACCAAAGCTGCGGATAAGCTGAGCGATCATAGGAATTTCTTGAACACCTTTAGCACTGGTCAAGGGAATAACCTGATGCTCTTGAGATGCTCGACGATCGTTCCAGGCAGGCCGCTCCCCTATGGTTGCCAGAAGCGTTAGACACTTCACCTCTGGAGAGAGTTCACCGGGATGCTCTAAGGCTTTTTGGGTTTGAAGCTGTAACTCTACAGGGAGCTCTCCGTAGGAATGCGTTTTGAAAAAGCGCACCAGTGCACAGGCTGACTGCCCCGTTTTGGGATCAATAAAGCTGTCGTATAAGTAGCGTACAGAACGCTGGGCGACGGTTTCAACGGTATTCGCTGTCTGCCCAAAACCACGTAAAGCCGTACTTATATCGGTAGCGTTCTGCAGATTAAACCGTGTCAAATCGTACATAGCTATGAATTGTCGAGTAATATACATTACCCTTGCCTATGGTAATAACCCTGACAATTTACAGTCGGATTTCAATATTGTTTTCAAACCCTGATGATTCTACGATACCCAGTTTTTGTATTTAGGTCGCTAGCCTGAATATTCAGGGGCCACAGCTGTGTCAATTAGCACTTGGGTGCTCGCTTGTGTATTGTACAATCGATAGCTCATACTGCTTTGCCAGCATCAACCCCAGATCTATGACTGCCCTAAGCGTTAACCTTAACAAGATTGCCCTAATTCGAAACTCTCGTACTATCGGGATTCCCAGCGTAGTTCAAGCAGGAGAAGCCTGTATCAAAGCTGGAGCCTATGGTTTGACTGTTCATCCCCGCCCAGACGAGCGTCACATCAGACGCCATGATGTCTACGATCTAGCGCAGCTATTAAAAGATCATCCAACTATTGAATTTAATATTGAGGGAAATCCCTTAGAACCAAAGTTTATGGAGATTGTGCGGGATATAAAGCCCGATCAGGTGACTCTAGTACCCGATGATTCCAGTCAGTTTACCTCCGACCATGGCTGGGATATTGCCAAAGATGGTGAGACCTTAATTCCTATCATAAAAGAGATTCAAGGCTTAGGCCCACGGGTAAGTTTGTTTATGGACCCCGATTCAGAGCAAATCCGTTTGATTCCAAAGCTGGGAGTAATGGAAGGGCCAACGGAAACACGTATTGAGCTATACACTGAGCCCTATGCCACCGCCTCCCGTGAAGGGGCCCAAGATGATTTAGAAACTCAACATACAAGCTATGTGGTAGCGGCAAAGGTTGCCAGAGACTGTGGCTTAGGGGTCAACGCCGGTCACGATCTAAATTTAGAGAACCTACCTCAGTTTTTACGTATTCCCAATATTTTAGAGGTATCCATTGGCCATGCGCTGACGGCAGATGCTCTATTCATGGGGTTAGCCCCGGCAGTCAAGGCGTATTTAGATGTCATTGCCCAGGCAAATCAACGCTATTCCTAGCAACAACTATGGATAATTCTCCCGTTTCGCGCCATTTTACAGAAACTCCTTGGGAATCAAAGGTGGGCTATTGCCGAGCTGTCCGCGCAGGTAACCAAATATTTGTCTCAGGGACGGCTCCGGTCGATGATGGGGGTAAAACGTTTGCTCCGGGGGACGGCTATGCCCAGGCCAAACGCTGTTTTCAGATTATTCGAGATACGCTGCACGCCATGGGGGCTGACCTGTCAAATATTGTCCGGACGCGCATGTATGTGACGGATATTAGTCGGTGGGAAGAGTATGGCCGAGCTCATCAGGAGGCGATGGGAGCCTATCCACCAGCAACGGCTATGGTAGAAGTGAGACAGCTGATCAATCCAGATATGCTGATCGAAATTGAGGTGGATGCGCTGGTGTTTTGAACCGTTGGTCACAGCCAGGCAGCCAGGGCTCTTTCGGCAAACCACACACTGCCCATTAAAATCATCAGAGCCGAGACTCCATAGCGCAGTGCTAGCTCCCCGCGACGTTTCTGTAAAAGACGTAGTCCGTAGAAGACTAGCAGTACAATGCTAATCTGTCCGATTTCTACGCCCAGGTTAAAGCTGGCTAAAGACAGTAGCAAGTTTCCCTGACTCTGAGTTAGCTCCCTCAGAATATTGGCAAATCCTAACCCATGGATCAGTCCAAACCCAAAGGTGAGCCAGGGACGATGGCCGATCTGTTTTCGCCACAGATTTTCGGCGGCGATATAGACAATGGATAGGGCAATGATGCTTTCTACCAAGGCGGTTGGCAGGGTGACAATATTTAGTGCGGCTAGGGTGAGGGTGAGGGAATGGGCGATAGTAAACGCGGTAACAATTTTAAGTAGCTGGGATAGATTCCCCCCAGGCAGCAGTAGGTCAACTATAAATATATTGTGGTCATAGCCCGTAAATATTGGCTCTACGCCCAGTTTAAGAATGCTGAGGAACTGTTGTGGCCAAGGAAGGGTGCCTGCTAGCTTAACAGTGTTACTTTCAGGGGTAAAGACAACATTGTGGGTGCGATTACCCTGGGTAATGGTGGCTAAGCATTGGTCCAGCTCCGGAGAAAATAAGCTGTAACGGATGGAAAGCTGTTGCAGGGGAGCGGGCCACTGATACTGTAGTAAAAACGTGCTGTGGGTCTGTTTGAGCTGGGCGGCTAGGGCAACGGTGAAGCTGCCTGGTGTATCCGTCTGGTTGGTTAAGACGATACTACGGCTCAATTGTTGTTCTAGTTGTGCATAGTGTTGGTCAAATTCTGGCTGGGACAGGATGTTATCGCCATTCTCGTCGGCAAACGCTAGCAGTGTGGTCGGCACCGTCAGAGTGATTTGGGCCTCTGCGTTAGCGACGATGATATCGGCTACGGCTAAATCGGCCCAGTGGGCAGCGGCGGGTGCGATCGCAATATTGCCCAGCCACAAGGTGGCCAATAGCCCCAAACAGCTTACTTGTAAAAAGCGAATAAGATGTCTCATCGGGTTCTCCTAATAAAGCTTAAAGTTGTCGGTGGCGTTCCAGCCCCCACATCTGCTGATCCCGTGGACCAAAGATGGGATCGACTGTTTGGGCTGCTTCAAAGTATCGGCTAGCGGCTGATTCATTACCCAGCTGCTGTTCGACCAGCCCAGCCCGATAAAAGATCACGGCATTGCGAGTTCCCTGCTCCATTGCTGTCTGCAGGCTTGCTTGGGCCTCTTGCCAATGTCCTAATCGCATCAGTGCCCAGGCATGGGTGTCTAAGGTTTCAGCATCCTGGCGGACCTTGAGGTCGGCTTCCATCAGTGCCAGGGCTTCGGGTAGATCGGCGCTATCTCCTCGGGCGAGTAACAGCTGAGCCAGAGCCCGACGATGACCAAAGGTCTCTAAATCCTGGTGTTGTCTAAACTGTGCTTCGGCCTGTTGCCAAAGTTTCTGAGCTTCTGCACGGTTACCCTGGAGATGGGCAATTTGAGCCATGCCCTGCAGCGCTACGTGATCCCACACGTTGGGATAATCTTGAGAGGTAAACACCTGAGAGTAACGCTTTTTAGCGGCGCGATAATTCCCCTGACGAGTATCGAGGTGGGCCATGTGGACTAAGGCCAGGGGATATCGGGGCAAAATTTCCAGGGCCTCTCGATAGAGCTGTCGGGCGGTTTGACCCTCGCCACGGCTGGCGTAGAAGCGGCCCATTAGGGTGCGGGTCCAGGCGGAACTGCCAGCTTCCTGGGGTTCTTCGGTGTTGAGTGCGGCTTCGAAATCCTGGATGGCGGCGGCATCTTCCCCCTGGGCGGCATGGACCAGGGCACCCAGGGTCAGGGACCCTAGGGTGGGAATCTGTTGGACTAGGGTGTTTGCGATCTCACCCGCCTCTTTCACATTCCCTTTCCCCAGATACGCTGTCACTAGAATAGACTGGGCGGCTTCGGCATAGGGCTGAGTTTCCAGCACCTGATTGGCTAAGAGAATCGCCTGGTCAAAGTCATGGCGAGCTTCAGCAACTTTAGCTTGGACGAGCTGGGCACCTTGATTATTAAACGGCAGTTTTTGTAAAGACTGTTCAGCCGCTTGTTCTGCGAAGAGATACCAGTTAGCATCGCCAGTGGCTCTAGCCAGTTTTAGGTAGGTACTGGCTAGGCCCGCTTGGCTGAGGCCATCCTCTGGGGTTTGGCGGATGCGGTTCTTGTGAAAGGCAATCTCCTGTTCGAGCTGGCCGGTAATGTCAGTGTTATTGGGGGGAGAGAATGGATAGTCGTATGGGGTGTGGGTAAGTTGTGGCTTAACCTGTTGGAGAGTGATAGCGAGGACAAGGAGACCAAGACCCCAGATGATTGGGTGACGGTGTTGATGGATGCGGAGTTGTAGGGTTAGGAGCATGGATGCATGGAGATAAGGTGACTTGGGTGAAGAGATTATTGTTCTTTCCTTATGAAGATACTGCTGGAGAATTATTCCGTAACATGGCAAACCTCTCGGAGGCCCCTAAGTCCCCCAATATTGGGGGACTTTGAGTTCCTATGCTCTCAAAAGTCTTTGAGAGATTGATTTTCTGAAGCCCCCAATATTGGGGGTTGGGGGCCTGGAAAACGTTTGCTTCATCGCTAATGTTGCTAAACATTGAATCAGTCAGTGGCATTTTATAAAGGTGAGGTGCCGTAAGCGGCAGGGAATCGACCGCATAGGACATTGTCGATCCCCCCTCCGCTGTTTCCCTAGCAAAGGAGAACAGCCACTCTCTAGTTAGGCAATGCCAAGTAAGGAAAGGCAGTCTCTAACGGATGATGTCCCTGAGCCGGATTGCCTGGTGTCCCTTCATAGGAGACGTTGTCTGTCGTCACTGCCCCATCGGACAACACACTTAAAGTAATGTCGATAACGTCGTCCTTCAGCATCCGACCGCGTACTGGGCTACCTGCGCCATTGAGGTCATTGGCATAGCCGCTGGGGCCGCTGGTATCGATGCGCATAACGTCGGGGAGAAAGGCTCCGAGTAGGGCGTCGGCACGTTCTTCACTATTGCCTAGGGCCAGCAAGGTTTGCTTGGCCTCGCCAACAATGGGTCCAGCGATGTCGGCAGCGGGCTGTTTCCCGGCTAGGGCTGCCGCTTCAAAATCAGGGCCAACGCTGTTGAGCGCATTGAGGAAGTCGTTAGTAAGGATAAGTCCTTCGTTAATGGCGGGGCGGGCTAAGCGCTCAACTTGGACATACTTACCTTCGGCATCGGGGGTGGAAATGGTCGTCCAGATATCAAAGACGTCGCTGTGGGTGCGCCCTTGTAATAGGGTTTTGGGAACCCGGACGGCAATGGTGTTGACGTTATAGCCAGTGGTAAAGTCAACGGCTTTGTTAGGTTCACGGAATCCAACGGCAGGGCTGATGCCTGCAGCTCCAGCCCGGACGCGGAAGAATTGTTCCACATCAAAGAAGAAGGGGTCTTCTCTCAGACCAGCAAATACGGTGAGATTTTCTTGACCTATTTTGACATTTGTTAGGTTAGGAGAGTCGTCTAGTAGAGGGGTGGTGATGGCTGTTTTCTTTTGTGCTTTACCATTTCTCAGGGTGGTAATGGTCACTTCCTGTTCTTGGCTGCTGTTGGGAGCACCAAATTCAAAGCGTAGGGTCATATCTGGCTGACCTTCGACCTTTGCGTCTTTGTTGGCAACGGAGTCAATGTGAAACTCGTAGCGAGCGTTGGTGCTGAAATAATACTGTTGCCGTGCTACAGAGCGAGGATTGGTATTCATCACCAGGATGATGTCGTCTTCAGAAGCGTCAGGGTTTTGGTCTTTTTCTCTAAATGCATAGACATCCGTTAGGTTGAGGTTCCGACCTTTAACATCGACTTCGCCATCGTCGTGATCGGACGCATTAATAAAGGTAGCTGTGCCGCCCAGGGTGAGAGTGGTGGCTAGGATGATCCCACTGAGTTTTAACCAAGTTTGGCGCTTAGTGACGTAATTTAGAGTGTTTTGCAAAGAATTTAGCATGGTTCAAGTTCTCCTTTGGGGAAACGAATAGAATAAGGTTTGTGAAATCGCACGCATCGCACCGTCGACCCCAGTTGCTTAGGAGCAAGGGCCATGACAACATATGAAAAGTCGTCAGTTCTGTTAGAGCAGCTGGTTCCTGCTCTGTTGGTTAGCGATGATTTTATGCAATCTGAATGGGTATACGCTGGGTTTGATGGATTGGATCTCTCGGTTTCAAAAATAAAGTTTGCTGTCGCTGATCCGAACTATGGTTTTATTGATAGAACATCGGCAAATAGCATGTTTCACAGATCGGTTCACCTCTTAAATCAGCAACAGCAAACGTTGAAATAAATGGTCAAACTGCAATCTAAGGACGAAACTGAACTGATTGGTCGCATGGTGCAAGGGGATCAGGTCGCCTTGAGCCAGCTTTATGATCGCTATGCTCGAGTGATGTATTCCCTAGCGTTCAAAATTTTAGGCTCGGTGGAAGAGGCGGAAGAAGTTGTCCTAGATGTATTTGCTAAGGCCTGGCGGACGGCTGCTCGTTACGATGCCAGCCGTAGCCGGGTAGATTCTTGGTTATTTCTAATGACCCGCAGTCGCTCATTAGATCGACTGCGACAGCGGCAGCGGCAAACTAAGGTAGTCGAAGCGGCGACAAATACGGCTCAAGTGAGTTCATCTGATGTGCCGGAGGAAGCCTTGATCATTAACGAGCGGCGCGCGGTAGTGGCCCAGGCCCTGAGTGAGCTACCCGATGAGCAGCGCCTCGTGATTGAGCTGGCCTACTATCAGGGCTATAGCCAGTCAGAAATTGTAAAGCAAACGGGACTGGCCCTGGGAACGGTTAAAACGCGGGTACGCCTGGGTTTGCGAAAGCTGAAACAAGCCTTAGGTCCAGATTAAAACAACATGAGATCCAAACCGAGTCAGCGCGCGTATACCTATACACCTGCACTCTAAAAAACGATTTTTTGAATGCTAGGTTACTATTAAAGACATGACATCTTCTGACTCCTATCAAAATGCTGACGCCGTCGATGCGGCCGCGCTCTATGCCCTTGATGGGCTAGAGGCGGATGAGCGTCGGCATTTTGAGCAGGTGCTATCGGATAGTGCGGAGCTGGAGCAGACGGTTCGTGAGTTTGAAGAGACGGCAGCGACACTGGCTTATGGTGTGCCCTCTGTGCCGATGGCGACAGATCTGAAGGCTCGCTTATTTCAGCGGATTGCTGGGCAGCCTACCGGGGCAAGTTCAGATTTGCTGAAACTGTTAGATTTACCCATTGCTGAGCTAAAGCAAAAGGCGACTGAGTTGGACTGGTGTTTGATGCCCGGTGACTCAGGTGTGACGGTGGCGACTTGGCAGACGGATGATGTATTCCGTGAGGCCGCATTTTTTGCGCGAAAGGTTGGGAAGGGACTGTTTCCAAATCATTATCATGCCAGCGGAGAGACTGTGCTGGTATTAGAGGGAGATTTTGTGGTGGATGCTCAGGTGTATTATCCAGGTGAACGGGTAACTGCACCTGGAGAGACAAGCCATCAGCCGGAATCTTTGACGGGTTGTCTGTTGTTATGTGTGTCCTCAATAGATGACGGTGTCTTAGATGCTATTTGATATCCATAGGATGTACGCAACTGATGAGATGGATTCTTTAAAATTGCGTCAGTCCTATTAAAAAACAGTCATATGGCCCACTGGTGGTTTACTGCCCGGCAGCGCTTTATGCCATCTCAAGGTAAAGACTGGCATAGCTATGTGCAGTTCTCTGGCTTTACCCACATCACCGAACTCGTCACCCTAGACAGTTTTCTCTGCCCCGACCTGGTTGAGAATCTCATTGATGAAGACTGGGCCCACAATGTGCAGGTAGATTTTCGCATCACCTGGTTTACAGATTTTGACTACGCTCGTCAGCGCGTTGTCTGGCGTCCAGGTAAAGATCAGCTGCTAGCTGTTTATGAACAGCCCGCTCGTCTTCAAAAAGTCTCTTCTCCTTTTGAATTCTGCGGCTTTGACATTGTTGATGGCGATGATGGCAACAGTGTCTTAACTAACTGTGGTAGATTTCCGCAGATCTTTATGCCTTTAGATGTCAATCAATGGGGGCTGCTGTCAGATCTAGGCCAGGCTAATGATATAGCTGAAAAAATTCGTGCGTCATTTCCAGAAGAGCCCCATTGTTGTAGGTGCCGGGTTTGGCAAATTGCGCGTTTTGTCCCACTGGTTTAGCTGCCCTTTATTGGATGGCGATCAGTGCCAACGTTGTTGATCAAGTTCGATTATCTGCTGCCCGTCTTCAGTGCTGAACTTTAGGTGAGGACTGCATAAACAGACTTGACCCAAACCAGTTTGCATGCCTACGGCAATCTCTTGCTGTCGGTCTTGGGCGAGGGCAAGAAAACCGGGACCAGTCGTTACTTGTACAATAGTAGAGAGTTTTTGCTGAGTGATTTTGTTAACTAGTTGCTGGTCAGGGTCTAATTCCAGCATAATGCTATCAAACTCTTGCAGTTCACTGGGAGTGAGTGGGAGATCTTCAGCTACTGTTTTAGCTGGTAGTATAGGCTCACTCGGTGATAGTGGCTCAATCTGCAACGCGGTTATAGATGCCTCAATCTGGTGGCTGCTATTGCAGCTACTGCCTATAGCAGCCGTAATTCCTAATAATAAAAACGCTATTATCTTTTTAGCTCGTGTCAGGGTGATGGCCACCCCTTCACATTTGTTGCCCATGACTCAATTCCTATGTAGTTCCCCGTAATCCAGTCAGGAATTGCAATGCTCAGAGCAGTTGGGACAATACCAAAGAACTTTTCACGTAAATTGAAAATGACTTTATGGTTTCGCCGCAAAAGACGCTGATGTCTAGCATTGGGTGCTCTAATCCATAAAGGTAACAACGGCTAACGTTATTTAGGATTTGTAGAGAATTAAGCTAGTCTTGATTAAGATGTCAATTCAAATCACTATGGTTAAGGGTAATCCTATCTTTCTGGCGGCAGCGCTGCTATTAACTGCGTTTATTCCCCAAAGGGTTTTAGCGGACCAGCGTTGGTCTACGGAAGAATATGATGTCGTTTATCAAGATGAACGCAACAGAACCGCTATTTGGACCTATGGTGAGGGGATTGGAACAATCTTTATTGATGGTTTGGCTGGAGTGTATACCGATCGGGGTGCCTACAGCGGATACTGGGTACAAGAGTCTTCTTCTTTACGCTGCGATACCTTTAGAGAAGACGCCAATGGTGAACCTACCTACTATTGGGGACGGTTTGAAATAACCTTTATTGACCCTGATTTTCCGTCTCGTTGGGAAGCAATGATTGGGCGTTGCGATCTGGAACCGACAATTACTTTGACAGGTACTCCAATCACTCCATTGTTTGAGCCTTAGGGTGCTGAATTCGATTTTCTATAGGAGCCCTTGACGCTGAGTGCTGACGACGGGTTTGAGTTCAATCTTTTCTAGCCAATTCCGTATGTTGAGCCATCTCTGCATTATATCTTCATACATCTGATCCTGAGCTGTAGCTGTACTTGTTGAATGCATAAGCAAGTAGTTTTCTCTTAGCTCTAATCTATGAAAGCCCCCGTTATCCTTGGCTCTTTGCTGGCGCTAGCTGGAACTGCTACCACGGCTGAAAGTGCCAATGCTGCAGTTTCAAATGTAGATATTCAAGAGGATTTAAATCAGGCTGTCTGTGCCAAAGACTGGTACAGAGCGATTGAGGTATCGAGTAAGCTGATCGCATCGTCAACGATTACGCCAGACTATCGCCAAACTCTTCTGGACTGGCGACGTCAGTTTTATGCGCACACTCAGAAGACGGCTGCTGCTGCACCTAACTGCACAGAGTTTAGAGCGGCGCTTGGGGTTGCCCAAAGTCCTGCCGGTCCTGAGCCTCGATTTTCAGGCAGTCGCTCTAGCCGATCCGTTGGAACTACCGGAGAACCGTCCTCTGCTCAGCGCGATTTGCTGACGAATATATGGGCAGTGGGTGTACGAGTCGAGGGCAACAGTATCAAAGGCACTGTCTTGAATAATGGCTTAACCACTGCCAACAATGTGACGCTGACTATTCGCTCTCAGCAAGCTGATCGGTCAGAAAATGTTAGAACCGTTGCCATCGACACGGTGCAAGCATGGGATGAAACGGACTTTGTAGCCGCGTTTAGTGATACTCCAGGCAGCTGGATGATTGAAAGTATCCAGGTGAACTAAAGCAGTTGCCCACGGTCGCTGGGTCTAGCTGACTGACCTGCGGCCATGGGTGTCTCTTAGCTCCAATCTTCTTTTTTAGTTCGCTGTGCCTTATACAGCATCTCTTGCTGATGAATGTCGCGGGTTTTTGTCATCAGCTCGTCTTCGCTCAGCGACCAGTTGGTCAGTGCTTTGTCTAAGTCCTGTTGGATATCTCGTGCCCCTGGGAACCCGTCGTAGCGAATGCGCAGTCGTGCGAGCTCAATCAAATTAAAGTCTGTGGGTTCACCGTTTAGTAGGTTGGTGACGACATCACGGTCTGCTTTGTACTGTGGATGAGTTAGTTCCTTTTTTTCGGCCATATTTCTGACGTTGAGGATGGGTACAGATAACTGCGTTAGGTGAGCGGCTGTCAGGCTTTTGGAGGGTTGACTTGTCTTGGCTGGGCTAACCTGACAGAAGTAATAGTAGCGTGGGCTGTAGAAAATTTGGTTAGGCTAAATATAGCAATGCTGGCTGAAGACCTATCCCACGTTTCGAAGACTATGATGATCACTCAAAAACTGCAGCAGCTTCAGTCGATTTTTTATGACATGGACCGGGCCTTGATTGCCTACTCCGGGGGCATCGATAGCACATTGGTCGCTAAGGTCGCTGACGACGTCCTGGGTGATAGAGCCCTTGCGGTCACGGCAGAATCGCCGTCGCTGATGCTAGAAGACCTAGACGCTGCTAAACACCAGGCAGAATATATGGGGCTAGTCCATCGCATTGTACAGACGCATGAGATGGATAACCCTAACTACACCAGCAATCCCACTAATCGCTGCTACTTTTGCAAAAGCGAGCTACATGACACCCTCAAGCCTTTAGCCATTGCTGAGGGCTATCCTTACGTGGTGGATGGGCTCAATGCCGACGACCTTCAGGACTATCGTCCGGGTATCCAAGCAGCAAAAGAACGCGGCGTGCGATCGCCTTTGGCAGAAGTTGGCATCAGCAAGCTGGAAGTACGGGAAATGTCAAAATATCTGGGTTTGCCTTGGTGGGATAAGCCGTCTCAGCCTTGTCTTAGTTCGCGATTTCCCTATGGTGAGCTGATTACAACAGAGAAACTACACCGGGTGGGGCAGTGTGAGCGCTATCTGCGTCAGCTAGGGGTGCGCAATCTGCGGGTGCGCTCTGATGGAGAGACGGCTCGGATCGAACTACCGGCCAGTGAGATTAAGGAGTTTGTGATGACGGTGGATCTCGAGGTGCTGGTGGCAGCTTTCCAAGGCTATGGGTTTGCCTATGTGACCCTGGATTTGGAGGGGTACAAAAGCGGTAAGCTAAACCGCGTTTTGGCAAAAACTGAAGTTTAGGCGTAAGTCACGAATAAATTTCAAACGTAACTATTGAAGAGACGTTCCATGGAACGTCTCTTCAATAGTAGACGATGACAAAAAAGCCCCCGACGAATTCGTCGGGGGCTGCATTCATTGTTCTAACAAGAGAGATTGAAGCTACTAAACAGTTTGCTAGACAGCTACACCCTGACGTTCCTTGGCTTCCTTAATCACCTCTTCAGCCACATTTCTGGGGCATGGAGCATAGTGATCAAAGGTCATGGAGAACTGACCGCGACCGGAGGTCATGGTGCGCAGGTCACCAATGTAGCCAAACATTTCGCTCAGGGGCACGTCGGCCTTGATGCGAACACCTGTGGGGCCTGCTTCTTGAGACTTGATCATGCCGCGACGACGGTTGAGGTCACCGATAACGTCACCCACATAGTCTTCAGGGGCAAAGGCATCTACGGCCATGATCGGCTCTAGAATCTGGGGACCGGCTTTGACAAAGGACTGACGATAGCCTGCTTTAGCAGCGATTTCAAATGCGATCGCACTAGAGTCAACCGGGTGGAACCCACCATCGGTAAGAGTCACCTTAAAGTCAACTACCGGGAATCCGGCCAGCATGCCTTTTTCCATACAGGAGGCAAAGCCCTTCTCCACCGCAGGCCAAAATTCACGGGGTACATTACCACCGGTCACCTTGGACTCAAAGCTAAAGCCTTCACCGGTTTCATTCGGTTCAATGGTGTACTCGATCTTACCAAACTGACCCGAACCACCGGACTGCTTCTTGTGGGTGTAGCTATCGTTGAGCACCTTGGTGATGGACTCACGGTAGGCCACCTGAGGCTTACCCACTTCCACTTCAATACCGTGGGTGCGCTTAAGGATGTCCACCTTAATATCCAGGTGCAGCTCGCCCATTCCCTTGAGAATAGTTTCGCCACTTTCCTGGTCGGTTTCCACCTGGAAGGAGGGGTCCTCCTGGACCATCTTGCCCAGGGCAATACCCATCTTCTCAGAACCGCCCTTGTCCTTGGCTTCAACCGCAATGGAAATCACCGGATCGGGGAAGACCATGGGTTCCAGCGTGGCAGGCTTTTTAGGATCGCAGAGGGTGTGACCCGTCTGTACGGTCTTCATCCCTAGCAGGGCAACGATGTCCCCCGCCTGGGCGCTGTCCATTTCCTGACGGTCGTCAGCGTGCATCTCAACGATACGGCTAACCCGCTCGGTCTTACCGGTGGCGGTATTCAGGATGGTGTCACCCTTTTTGAGGGTACCGGAGTACACCCGAGTAAAGGTGAGGGCACCAAAACGGTCGTCCATAATTTTGAACGCTAGGGCGCGCAGAGGATAGTCAGGATCAACCTTGGCCATGCCGCCGGTTTCATTACCTTCAATATCCACCTCAGGCTGGGGCTTCACCTCAGTGGGGCTAGGCAGGTAGTCCACAACGGCATCTAACACCAGCTGCACACCTTTATTTTTAAAGGAAGAACCGCAGTAGGTGGGGAAGAAAGCCAGATCGTGAGTACCCTTACGGATACAGGTCTTTAGCTCATCAATGGAAACATCCTCGCCTTCGAGGTATTTCTCCATGATGGTGTCGTCTTGCTCAACGGCTAGCTCAATCAGTTTTTCGCGCCACTCAGCCACATCGTCAACCATGTCCTCAGGGACATCTTTGATTTCGTAGTTCATGGGTTCACCAGAGTCGTCCCAGACCCAGGCTTTTTCTGTCAGCAGGTCAACCACACCGACAAAGTCATTCTCAATTCCGATGGGCAGCACCATTACCAGAGGTTCAGCCGCCAGGATATCTTTGACCTGCTTGACTACTCGGTAAAAATCAGCGCCTGTACGGTCCAGCTTGTTGACATAAATAATCCGAGCAACTTCGGAATCGTTAGCATAGCGCCAGTTAGTTTCAGACTGGGGCTCTACACCACCCGATCCGCAAAATACGCCGACACCGCCGTCTA
>ERZ1740070.422-NODE-422-length-29718-cov-10.683343_pt1 | contig 29718 bp, 29 predicted proteins | sample MGYA00581734_ERZ1740070 | MGnify/ENA primary metagenome ERZ1740070 (study PRJEB43018, sample SAMN04849744) | marine metagenome | isolation source: floating plastic debris | place: Pacific Ocean | collected 2008-09-01 | study: EMG produced TPA metagenomics...
GAGTTGGCGCTCTGTTTTCATAGCTCCCCCGGAAGGTCACCGCCTTGCGGGGTTTCTCTTTTGTGATGTCTTCGACCTCCTTTCGAATCTATTTGCGTCACTATCAGACGACCATACCACAGCTCGTTGCTGATGCTTGAGCTTTGTCTAGGTCTTGCGCCTGGGGCTAATTCTTGCGGTTTCATCAAGAGTTAGGCCAAGATGCAACGATGCTGTCCGCACAAGTGCGGTTTTTGCTTGCCGTATCGATGTCTTGGGTGATAAAACCGGGCTTAACGATCACAGCCGTTTCGGGATTGCCGTCCCTAGGTCTTATCAAACCCCCCGCATGGTTGCCGCCTTGCGGGGGTTTGCTATTTTAGCTGCTGCTCGCTGCCCCCTTTCGATTCTTATTTTGTACAACAGGCATACTATCTCTAGCTGCCTGCCGTAAATACGGTTTTGTCGCGGATCAGCGCCACCACATCTAGTAGCTCACCTGCTCGTAGCCGTAATTCCCTTCATAATCACGCCATTCGACGAAAACCGACCGGTGAAAAATGCTTGGACAAGTATCGCCGTAACGTTCTGTTCCGACATGCGCGTCCGGCAAAGCGCCAACTGATGACCGGCGCCATGAGAAATCGCCCTGTGTGCCGTAGGTGCCGAGATAGATCGTGGCATAGCGGTTGCAGTCACCGTCACGCCCAGATTCATGTTGGCGGACATATCGTGCATCAAAGACGCGGATGCTTCGCACAAAATTGAACTCTGCGCCGCTGATATCGATGTCTGCACGACCCTGAACAAGCTGAAGGGCAAAGCCCTCCGGCAATGGAGCCGCGTCACCGCCCGACAAGCGAACGACAGCGGGTTGCGGCTCCAATCCGTCCGTGAGTGGGGGCGCTTGGAATGTCGGGGCAGGGGCCCCGGCCAACCGGCCATCAATGCCAGTGACCGGGGTGCCTGCCTCATCCACAGGGAAGGACTGCAGAGGGGCACTTTGTTCTAGCTCGAGCAGGATTTCGTAGATCCGTTCGCTGGTCAGTGTGTCGGGATCAACGGTGTAAGCTGCACCCATGGGGCACCGCCAAATTTGCAGCGGAGGCTCCACGGGCCAGGGCGTGATGCGGCGGATGAACTCAGCGCGGGCTCTTGCGCAAGGGACCGATGCGGGCCACCCTCCGGACAAGCACAAGAGGATTGCGCAATCGATTTGATAGGTCTGTGCTTCGGCGCGTTGCGGTGCAGCAGTGAGACTGGCTGCTGCGAGCGCTGCAACGGTCAAGGCTGTGGTTCTGAGCTGTTTCAGCATGGGGCCTCCTTGTGCGCACGGTGTATGATGTCTTACAATACTACGGTTTTGGCAAAATAATACTGTTTTGGCAAATCCTTTCGGTTTGCCGCGCCGAGTTGCTTCAATAGGAGGGGCGAGGTTATGCCGCGATTGGTTGCGGGGTGACCAGTATTAAAGCACCAAACACGCACATCACTGCCGCTGAAATGCGCTGAAGTGCGGGGATTTTGCTGGCGGCAAAGGTCGATGCGAGCTGGCCGCCAGACGCGTATGCCAGGATCGCGACTGCTTCCATGAAAAGAAACGCGACACCGAGCAGTGCATAGCTTTGCCAGTAGGCTTCAACGGCGACGAACTGGGGAAAGAACGCAGCAAATGTCAAAATCGCTTTGGGATTGCTGAGCGCCACCAGAGCTTCTGTCCTGAACGCACTTTCCATGGACGTTGTTTCGCCAAGAAATTCGTCGGGGTTGATGGTTTTGGCGCTTCGCCAAAGAGAGATGCCAATCCATATGATGTAGGCGGCTCCGACTAGTTTGCTGATACCAAAGACGAAGGGTGAGGCCGTCAGAATGAGGCCGAACCCCAAAGCGCTGACTGCAATCATGGGAACGAACACCATCAGTCTGCCGATCGCGGCTTTCTGCGCAAAACTAATGCCGGATCTTGCGCCATTGGTCATTGCCAAGAGGTTGCTTGGCCCACAGGCTAGATTCAGCGCAAAGCAGGCTGGTAGAAAGATGATCCAATCAATCACTGTCGGAAAATCGCCCCGTTCAATTCACGCCCAGAAGGGCTTGGACATCAATGCTTGTCGACCGCTGCCTCTAAGGCCGCGATCAGTGTGTCGGCGATAAGATCACATTCGGCCAATGACAGCCGCGCGGGCAGTCGGAGGTCGCATGCGCGCATGAGCATCGCCCGGGTTTGGGGGAAATCTGGAACATCACTCAGAAAACCCCAATTCCAATAGGCCCGCGAGTTGTTTTTTGACCGCCCAAAGACCTGGATATGCAAACCGCGCTGGTTCGCATCCGCGACAAAGGCATCAAGTGCGGTATCTGAGACATGCGGCAGGTTGAATTGCAATGAATCTGGGGCCCGCTGCTCGGCGGGGTAGGCTGGTGGCACCTCAACAGAATTGATGGTGCGCAGGCGGTCGGCGACGTGATCATGATTGCGACGACCATCAAGCACGCGGCTGTCTAAATGCTCGAGTTGTGCCCGGATCAGGACGGCGGAGAGTGTGTTCAATCGTAGTCCGAACATGGGCAAATTGTTTTGGACGCGGTCCATAACCTCTGCCGGGATATCGTGGTGTTGCCACTTATCTTCATACGAACCGTGCATCATGATCGCACGCGCCATCAGGTCGGGATCATCGGTGACCATGATCCCGCCTTCACCTGAATTCAAAAGCTTATAGGACTGGAAGGAATAACAGCCGATCTTGCCAATCGTCCCAATTTTGCGCCCGTCCCATGTCGTTCCGAGTGAATGGGCGGCATCTTCTATCACGGGGAGCCTTGCCGCATCACATGCCGCCATGATGGCATCCATATCGGATGTGTGGCCCCGCATGTGACTGATCAGAACGGCACCCACGTCAGGCAGTTTGCGATGGAAATCGTCCAAATCTATTCGGTAGTTCGAACCACATTCGCACAAGACGGGCACGCATTCTGCATGGACCACTGCCGAGGGCACAGCGACAAAGGTAAAGGCGGGGATCAAGACTTTGGCGCCAGGTGGTAGGTCCAGAGCCTTCAACGATATGAACAACGCCGCTGAACAAGACGAGACAGCAAGCGCATAGCGACTGCCCATCTTTGCGGCGAACTCCCGCTCAAGCTGCGTGACAGGGGACTCAGCAGTCGTGTAGCGGTAGAGATCCCCGTTGCCCAACAGACGGTTGACCTCGGACATGGCCGAGGCCGGGATTGGCTCTGCGGCGGTGACATCAGGGATTTGAGTTTTTTCTACTGTGGAGGTCTCGGTCATCCATAGGCCTCCATAAGCTCATTCCCGCCAATGAAATTGAGGCCGCGCTGTTCGGCATACTTGCGAGCATCTTCATAGGACGTCGAATGCCCGTTGTCGGCATTGATCATCTCGGACGCGACTACCATTGGAAACAGACCTTGGTTGATCGCAAAGGCCATGATCAATTCTGTGTGCCCGTTGCGCTCCTTCAAGAGCCCTTTTGAGCCAATGATGAGTGGAATGTGGCCTGGCGCGCGAAATAGTTCGGCAAAATTCTTGGCATCGCCACTTTTCAGCAGCGAACACAGTTCACGGATCGTGCGGGCGGTCTCAACGTGAGAACAGCCGGTCTTATTCTCCCTGTAATCCAAGGTGATGGAAAAACGAGGGTCAAAACCTGGCGTGGGTTTGGACAGCGCCCCATAGATTGAGTCGACGGCAGCATTCTCGGAAACGAAGTCGAGATATGTATCTAATCCTAGGGTTTGGCCCATGTCCCAACTGATGTAGACAGTCAAAGGTGCACCTGCACTCAGACGCAAATCGGCAACGGCCTTTTCGTCGATATTCTCAGCGAGATAGATGAGGTCGGTTTCGGCTTCTCTGTCGTCAAAATCGTAGAGAAGTATGGGCTTTCCCTCACTTAGGCTACGGGCGGCGTCTTCAAACTTTTTCATACTATTTTCCTTGAACATCCACTTTTGAGAAGAACTCGAAGATCTGGCTCATAACGTCGCCACCGATCTCTGGGATCTCAGTCAGAACGTCATGTTTGGCGTTTCGGATCATCGAAAATTCGCCATTTGCCCACTTCGCCATGCGCGCCTTAATCGAATCATTATCGACCAAGCGATCAAGCTCACCGCAGAAAGTGATGCAGGGAATGTTCGGGGAGGGAACCGGGGATAGGCTACGGCACTCTGACAGCGCCTCAAACAACCACGTCATCGTTGGCCCGCCGATCTGCAATTCGGGCGCGCTCTTGGCCTGCTCGATCCAATAGTCATACATGCCAGCGTTATGTGTGAGGTTGTTGTCCTCGAAAGGCGTATCGAGCACGTAGATCTCGCTACTTTCGCCCGGCACATAACGGTGGCCTTGGCCAACTGCCTTTGCTGCCCACGACAACGGCCACGCCGCGATCCTCTGAACCGCGGACATTTTGATACCCCACATTGGGGAAATGAACGCAGCTGCTGCCACGGGCAAACCATCGAGCATGGCCCGGAGCCCGATGCATGCGCCCATGGAAACGCCTACTAGGTAGTAGGGTTTTGGCATCTCCAGGCTTTCAACGACTTGCATCATTGCGGACACGTCTTTCTGGTAGTCCGAAAAGTGGTGGATGTGACCAGCTTGCGGGTCATCTGCCATGCGATCCGAAAGACCCTGGCTTCTCCAATCGACAACGACTGTCGAGAACCCGTTGTCTGCGAAACTCTGCGCCACGCGGCCATATCGTTCGACGTAGCCAAAACGGCCGAGCATCAGCAGGATGGTCCCTTTGCTCTCGCCTTGACTGTGATAAGCGCCGACCCTCAGACGGACGTTATCTTCGGTTTGTATCCAATAAGCGCCCGCAGATGATGGACCCTCGGCTATCTCTTCATAGAATTTTGCTTCTTCCATTTACCCACCTAGAATGTTCGTAATTTTGGACCAGCAAGAACATACACCGACGCAACCGCACTGGCTGCCAGCACCAAGGAAAACCCATTGATGCGCCCCACTAAAACGAGATTTACCGACAAAAGGATGATCAGCATGAACATGCTGGTGATGACCAGCTTGTCGCGCGTGAAAAGGTGATCGCTGTCGTTCAGCGCCATCTTTTTGAAGATTCTATTCATTTTCAAGGCACAGACAAAGAAAATTGTGACGCTGACGACCATCATCATAAAGGTCGTAAAGTGGCTGATCGAACTATTCTCTAGCCATCCGTTTGGAGTCACGCTTGCATCAAGCACAGCGGCGGCATCTGTGCGGAGCCATGATACGAAATTTTTACTATCCGTTTGCAGATAAGTAATCTGCAATTTCACCAGTATGGCCAGCCATAGAGCAAAGACCACCACACGAAACACGGCCCAGACAATCTTTTTGCCTTCGTGCCGAACCTGTGAGCGATCAATCGCTGCACTTTCCAGTTCTGATGTCGTGCAAATGTCCTCATAGTCCAGCGTGATGATCAGACAGAACAACAGACCTAACATGAAGATCACAATGTAGGAGGCGGTATACATGTAACCCACGGCCGACAGGATCATCGCCTGCGGTGTCGAGATGACATCTGGCCGATCTAGAGTGACGAGATAGCGGTCAATCTGAACGCCGTTCGTATCACCGGACAAATACGCTGGAAGATAGATCCCTGCCCATTGAAAGCCAAAGACAAAGAGAAAACAAAACAAGACGATTGCCCAGAACGAAAACGAAAAATCATTCACCCGTGCATACCAAGCCGCGTTGCTCTTCGAATTGATCGACATTGCACGATCTGAGATGCATTTTGACCGGCCCACCCGCCGCCAATAGGTATTCAAGTTGCTGATGAAGAATATGAAGGTCGGTAGCACAATCAGGGGAAGGATCGTGAGGGTCGGTGCCCATATGAAACCAACTTGTTTGTCTAACCCTTCTTGGGGGCTGTATGTGACGCTGAGGGTCCCGAGAACATAGTTCATGAGCCCCAATCCACAGAAAATCATACAATAAGCGATTTGAAGATTTAGTGCTGTTGCTCCACTCAGTAATCGCTCGCAACGCTCTGCCAGTGTTTTTGGTATTGACCGAGAGGTGGCTCGTTTGGTGTCTTCAGAGTCTGCCGAGACTATCTGGGGTACGGTTTGGTATGGCACGGATGTAAGAAGCACTTCAGGCGAAACAGCGCTGCCATTGGTTTGGCACTTCCTTTTTTCACGTCTTTGACAAGCCAACCGTTCCTTGGCTGCCTTTAGCTCGGTTTGCCATGCGCTCGTCGCTTCTGGGTCGCCGCAGCCAAAGATGCGTGCAAGCCACCTGAGATTAGGATCACTAATTCCATTTTCGTTATCCTGAAACCAAACCTGAACAGATCGCAATTCTACACCTTCACGATTGCCGTCGATGGCTGAAATCGCATCAGCAAGTGTTTCTGGTGTCCATGAGCCGTCAGCGAAACCTTGGTAGTCTGTCGGTCTCCCGGCGCCTGCTGCCGCTAAACGAGCAAAAAGTTGCTTAAAATTCTCATCCGTTTTCTGCGGTGCGACAAAAAATCTACCGTTTCTAATCAATGGACTACACGCCTTATTTTCGTTGCTTTGCGCCCCTTTGCGTATTTTATCGTGCGCCCGTCGAAATCGTAAGCACAACTGGAACACGAAGCGAACATCTGCCGATGTCCGCCCAAACGAGCGATTATTTCCGCTCATGGCATTATGAAATTTAGGGGGTTTGTATGACTACCGCTGCTACAGAGCTGACGACATTGAACGGTACGAGTGTGGTTCTACGCGTCCCCAGACGCGTCAAACGCAGTCGCGTTGCACCCAAGGAGCCGACACGACTTCACGCCCATGCCGTCAATCGCATCCTTGATCGCGAAACCGGCGAGCTTGTCGGCTGGCTTTATAAGTGGAACACGGGTGAGCTCGTGCCGAGATGGAAAGCTGAGACGAAGTCGGATGTTTTTTACGACTAGAGGTCGCGCTAAACGTCCTTTGAAACATTGTCAGCAATGCTGAATTATCTAACATCAATAATCGCGCCAGTATCTCAAGGTTGAGGCGCAAAAGCCTGTTTTTAAGAGATATGTCGGATCACCTAATCGCTGAGATCGCCGTTGTAACGAAATCAAATACTTAGAGTTCTAAGTTTCTGAGACTAACAAATTCGTGAATTTTCAGCTCAACAATCAGTAACCAGCCCTTCGTTTATCGCGCAGAGAACGGCCGGAAAGAGCCCATTCTACCGATTTTCTGTGCCGCAGCTAAAGTCCACTTTCAGGAAAACACTAAATTATCCGCAGAAAACACGGCCCTTTGCGAACATTCAGCGAGCGCCACCGATGCTGCAGTGATGCCCTGAAAGCTGCCCTTCGCCGCGAGCTGTGAATGGAAATCCTCCAGTTATAGATGAGGAGCGATCAACTTTTCCAATTCGGCTTAGAGTTCCTATGGTGCGTACCAGGCTAGCTGGGCAAGTAAGGGTCGCCGCGTTCACCTGAAACTTCGTAAGTCGCGACTTCCACCTCCACTGCTTCTGGCAAGCAGTCCCGATTTCTTGTTGCCAGTTGCGCACGTGCATTCTGGCCATCTGCACCACAGACAACGTATAACCACCGCCGCCAACGGCCGCCGCTCAAGAAGGCTTTAGAAGGTTTGGTGCCAGGCGAGGCAGGGTAGAAGAATAGAAACCCTACATGCCTTGGTGGTCCGGAGCTCTGATCGATGTTCCCTTCCGGGCCGAAGCGGAGGTTCTTCCTTTCCCTTGGTTTCTTACAGCGGGCGACTGGATCACCAGAAAGATGAAGGGCGAGGACCTGTTCTTTAAAAACTACTGCCAGTTTCTGAACCCAGGCCGAGAATTTATAGCTGTCAATCTTAATACGGCAGCCAGTCTTTTGCGCCCTCCCTCAGCTGAGTCGTATGCTGGCTGCTATTGCCGGGAATAGCGTCCGACATAGAGTGGTGAATGCTGACGTTTGCACAAATTTACGCCAGCTTAGCATCTGCTATCTTGTTGAAAACCCATTGAGTCAAAAAATATGTCGGACACTGATTCCAAAAAAACTTGACCAGCTCCTAGATTATATTTAGTGTCCGACAATAAGTTGGTGTCGGCAGGAGTCGCTTCAACAAACGGGAGGACAATCTGTGGGAAAGCAGGAAGAATTGCTGCTGGAGGTGCGCAATCTCACCATCCGTTTTGGCGGGGTCGTCGCACTTAACAGCATATCGCTCGAGATTTACGAGGGCGAGATTCTTGGCCTGATCGGACCTAACGGGGCCGGCAAGACCACGCTGTTCAACTGCCTCAGTCGTCTTTATCGCCAGAGCGAAGGAGATATCTGCGTCAAAGGTGAAAGCATCACGCCGCTTGGCCCCGAGGATATGGCGGCGCGCGGTATCGGCCGCACTTTTCAGAATATCGCGCTGTTCGAAACCATGAGCGTGTTCGACAACGTCCAGACCGGTGCGCAATTCGGGATGAACAGCGGCATTGCCGCTGATATTTTTGGCGGAAGCAAAATCCGGCAAGAACGCGCTCAGGAGCGCGACCGGATCATGCATCTGCTCGAGCTGCTTGATCTGGCCGACATCGCAGATCACACCATCACCGATCAGAATTTTGCCGTGCGCAAGCGGATCGAATTTGCCCGCGCGCTCGCCGCCAACCCGAGCCTGTTGATGCTTGATGAACCGGCTGGCGGCTTGAATCGCGAGGAAGTGCACCATTTGGAGGATTTGATCCGGCAGGTGCGCGACGAATTCAATGTCGCGGTGTTGCTGGTCGAGCATCACCTGAACCTGGTGATGAAAGTCTCTGACCGCGTTGTCGCGATGGATTTCGGCCAGAAGATCGCCGACGGCTTGCCACATGAGGTCCGTTCGCATCCTCAGGTTCTTCAAGCCTATCTTGGGGAGGAGGCGGCATGAGTCATGCTCTTGAATTGAAAGATGTATCTGCCTCCTATGGCCATGGTGCCATTCTGCACGATATCAACTTCGATGTGCCGGCGGGAGGCGTTACGGCTCTGCTGGGCGCCAATGGCGCGGGCAAGACCACCACGCTGCGGGCCATCTGCGGCATGATCGAAACCCATGGCGATGTTCGGCTTTTCGGCGAAAGTATCACCGGCAAAACACCCGAAGCGATTGCGCGTATGGGCGTTGCGCATGTCCCTGACGGGCGCGGCACTTTTACCAGCCTGACGGTACTCGACAACCTGCGTCTCGGGGCCTTCTCGGCCAAGAAGCGAACCAACTTTCGCAAGTCGCTTGACCAGGTATATGACTATTTTCCACGTTTGAAGGAACGGAGCGGCCAACATGCTGGCACGCTTTCGGGTGGTGAGCAGCAGATGCTGGCCATTGGCCGGGCGCTGATGGCCGAGCCGCGCCTGATCCTGCTTGATGAGCCCTCGATTGGTCTGGCCCCGGTGATCGTCAAGCAGCTGTTCGAAATCCTTGAACAGATCGCGACCGAGGCGGGTGTTTCGATGCTCTTGGTCGAACAGAATTCCAACCTCGCCCTGAAACTTGCCTCTGAAGCTGCGCTTCTGGAGGTCGGCAATCTGGTGGCCCGCGGTACGTCGGAAGAGCTTTCGCAGAACCAGGAAATCGCGCGCGCCTACCTTGGCGATGTGTCGGACACAGGAGCTCAGGCATGACCTTTTTTCTTGAACAGTTGATTATCGGCCTGTCGTCGGGTGGCATCTACGCGATTATGGCGCTGGCTTTGGTGATGATTTACAAATCCACCGGCCACGTGAACCTTGCCCAGGGCGAGATGGCGGTGTTTTCGACGTTCATCGCCTGGAGTTTGGTCCAGATGGGAGTACCGATCTGGCCCGCAATCTTTTTGACGATGGCGGTTTCTTTTGTCGGGGCAATCGTTCTGGAGCGCGTGGTGGTCCGCCCCTTCGCCGAGGCTGATGACCTTGTGATCGTGGCTGTATTTGTGGGACTTTTTCTTGGCATTCACAGCCTCGCTGGTGCGATCTGGAAGTACGAGGTCAAACCTTTTCCCAGTGCCTTTTCCGATGGCTCGGTCAACCTGATGCAAGACCTGTCGATCCGTATCCACACGCTCGGCTCGTTGGCGACTACAGGTGCGGTTTTGGCGGCGACATGGTTCTTTTTCCGATACACAAGGCTGGGTCTGGCCCTGCGCGCGGCAGCGGACAACCATGAAAGCAGCCGTCTTGTCGGTATCAACGTGTCGTTCATGTTGGCACTTGGCTGGGGGCTGGCTGCGGGCATCGGCGCCGTCGCAGGCGTGATGATCGCACCGGTGACTTTCCTCGATCCCGGTATGGGGCTTGCACCTCTGATTTTTGCTCTGGCCGGCGCGCTTCTTGGTGGCATAACCAGCCCCTTCGGCGCGGCTTTGGGCGGGCTGATCGTTGGTGTGCTTGAAGCAATGATCTCGGCGTACGTGCCCTATGGCATCGAGTTCCGCGAGCTGATCGCCCTGATGTTGATCCTGTCCGTGCTGCTGGTGAGACCTGCTGGTCTCTTCGGTGAAATCGTGACCCGGAGAGTGTGAGATGGCCATGCATGATCTTGATATGACACATGTCAACCCCGAAACCCGCAAGCTCACGAAGTCAGGCCTGCCACTGGCCCGGTTAGGTTACGGCGGGGCGGCGTTGGCACTGGTGGCGGCAACCGGTGTGCTGGAGGGCTACGAGCTATTCCTTGCCTCCTCAATCTTGTCCTATGCCATCGCTGCGATGGGGCTGAACGTTTTGATGGGCTACAACGGGCAGATTTCGCTGGGCCATGGTGCGTTCTTTGCGATTGGCGCCTACGGAGCGGCCATCTGCATTGATCGCTTTGCGGTGCCCTTTGCGCTGACGCCGATCATCGCCGGGGTGGTGGGCATGGGCGCGGGCTGGCTTATCGGGAAACCGGCGCTGAAACTCGAAGGCGTCTATCTGGCTCTGGCCACATTCGGGCTGGCGATTGCCACGCCGACTGTGCTGCGTTCGGATTTGTTTTCTGAATGGACCGGCGGGGTTCAGGGGTTGTTTCTTCTGATCAACCCGGCACCAGAATGGACTGGGCTGGATCTAGATCAATCAATCTATGTGGCGGTGGTTCTGTATTTCCTGATTTTTGCCTTCGTCACCTTGCGCCTTGTGCGTGGGCTGAACGGCAAAGCTTGGATTGCCACCCGTGACAACCCGATTGCCGCGCGTGCAATGGGGTTTGACGTCACCCGCGCCAAGACCCGCGCTTTTGTGTTCTCTGTGCTGGCCTGCTCCGTTGGCGGAGCGCTCTCGGCGGTGGCCGTACAATTTGTCGCCCCTGACAGCTTTCCGTTTTTTCTGTCGATCTCACTCTTCACCGCCGTGGTTGTCGGAGGGCTATGCTCGCCGCTCGTTGGCCCGCTCTTGGGCGCCAGCTTTATCGTGATGGTCCCCAACCTAACCGAAGAGATCTGGCAAGGCGGAAGCTGGGCAGTCTACGGCGCATTCATCATCGTGATCATGGCAATTCAACCGCGCGGCCTCGCGGGGATGCTGGCCTGGGTCCGAGCTAAAGTAACCGCAACTTCAAACAACGACTGACAGCAATTAGGGAGGAACCGACAATGCTGAAATCTACAACTGCCCTCGTAATGGGCCTCACCCTCGCATCCGGTGCCATGGCGGCCGATTATGACAAAGGCGCTTCGGACGAAGAAATCAAGTTTGGTGCCATCGTCCCACTCAGCGGCCCAGCCTCGGCCTATGGGTCTGTTGGGAGCTGTATTTCGGCCTATTTCGATATGGTCAACGACAAGGGCGGCATCAATGGCCGCAAAATTTCGGTTTCGGTACAGGATGACGGGTACAATCCTGCCAAGATGTTGGAACACGCCCGCCGCCTCGTTGAACGTGAAGGCGTTCTTTTCATCGCCGGCAATGTCGGCACGCCGACCAATTCCGCGATCCATCGCTACATGAACCAGCGCAAGGTGCCGCACCTGTTTCTGACTACGGGTGCCTCAAAATGGGACGATCCCGAGAATTATCCCTGGACCATGGGCTACATCCCCAGCTACGCGGCCGAGGGACGGATCTATGCCAAGTACATCAAAGAAAACATGCCCGATGCGAAGATCGGCATTCTCTACCAGAATGACGACTTCGGCCGCGACTACATGGATGCCTTTATTGACCAGCTCGGCGATGAAAGCATGGTCGTCTCCAAGGTGAGCTACGACACGTCGGCGGCCACAGTTGACAGCCAATTGTCGACTCTGAAGGAAAGCGGCGCGGACGTGTTCTTCAACGTCTCTTCTCCGAAATTCGCGGCACAAGCGATCCGTCGTGCCGGTGAGATCGGCTGGGAACCAGAGCAATTCCTTGTTTCCGTCTCCAATGCAAGATCTGCTGTTTTGGAACCTGCAGGTCTTGAGCAATCCACCGGCATTATTTCGACCCAGTACTTGAAAGAGCCGACGAACCCGGCCTATGCCAACGATCCTGATATGTTGGCGTGGCGCGAATTCAAGGAAAACTATTTCCCCAAAGCTTCCGAAGGCAACTGGTGGGATTGGTCGTGCTATACCACGTCGTATACACTGGAGCATGTGTTGACGCAGGCGGGTGACGAACTCACGCGTGAAAACCTGATGAAGGTCGCCGCCAGCCTTGAGGGATTTGAGGCTCCGATGCTGCTTCCTGGCATCACCGTGAACACCAGCGCCGACGATTTTGCACCGATCGAGGCAATGTCATTGATGAAGTTTGATGGCACGAACTGGGTGCTCTTCGGTGACGTCATCGCCGTCGATTGATATGCTCCAGGGAAGCGCGCCCTTACTCCCGGGGCGCGCTTCCACCTTTTTGAAACGTAGTCGGAGACAGCTATGGCACGGGTTAATCTTACGTCGATGAAGGCTGTCGTTCACGGCGAACCTGCTGCAGTCGCTCTGGCTTCAGAAGTCGAAGCGCTAGGTGCCAAGCGGGTGTTCATCATCGCTAGCGGAACCTTGTGCCGTGAAACAGACGAAATTGACAAGCTAAGTGGCGCTCTAGGATCGAAGTGCGCGGCCGTTTTCAACAGCATGGGCGCACATGTGCCGCGCAGCGACGTGATCGCGGCGACCAAAATGGCGCGTCAGGCGCAGGCGGACCTGATCGTTACAATAGGCGGCGGTTCCCCGACTGACGGGGCCAAGGCGGTGGCGCTTTGTCTGGCCAACGGTATTGAACAGCCTCAGGACATCGACAGACTTTGCAGTGCTGCGACCGGGATTTCCGCACCGAGTGTGCCGCAAATCTCGATCCCGACCACACTATCTGCCGGAGAATTCAGCGCCATTGCCGGCGTCACAAACGAGGCAACCGACACCAAGGACATTCTGCGCCACCCCGGATTGATGCCGCGCGTCGTGATCCTGGACGCGGCGGTTGCACGACACACACCCGAATGGTTGTTTCTATCAACCGGCGTACGGGCCATCGACCATTGCGTCGAAGGCGTTTGCTCGCAAGAGGCCAACCCCTTTGGCGATGCACAGGCGCTGCATGGGTTGCAATTGTTGGCGGGTGGGTTGACTGCGGTCAAGGCGGATCCGGAAAACTTCCTCGCCCGGCAAGACTGCTTGCTTGGCGCATGGCTCTCGATGGGGCCGCTGGCCAGCGGTGTGCCGATGGGTGCGAGCCACGGCATTGGCTATGTGCTGGGCGCGAAATACGGCATTCCGCATGGTCATACATCCTGCCTGATGCTGCCCGCGGTGATGGATTGGAATGCGCCAGTGAACGGCGCGCGGCAAGCGCTTGTTTCCGCTGCACTTGGCAGCGAAAGCACATCGGCTGCGCATTTGTTGGATCAGTTGATTTCCGGCCTCGCCCTGCCGCGCGGATTGATATCCGCAGGGATTTCGCGCGATGAATTCGAAACGATTGCCGAAGCCGCACTGCACACTCCGTGGGTACCCAAAAACCCGCGCTCGATTGGCGGCGAAGAGGATGTACTACAAATTCTCGACCTTGCCGCCTGAAGATGGTGAATTACTGACCGAAGCTGGGAAGACGGCAGGGCCGGTGATGTCGAGGCTCGCAAGCTCATAGCCTTTGCGAAAATCGTTCAGGTGCTTGATCATCCATTCCTTGGCTTCCGCCGCATCGCCCCACTTGATCGCCTGAAGGATCTTTTCATGCGCCGTTAAAAGCCGTTCACCTGCGTTCAGGCTGGTCATAACAGTCTGGAAAGACGGATAAAACAGGTCGCTGATTGGCAACCTCAGCGACTGTATCACCCGGTTATTGGCGGCGAGCGCGATCATCTCGTGAAACTCAATGTCGAGCTTTACCAGTTCGTCCGGGTCATTGATCGCCACCTTGGTCCGGGCGATGTTATCTTCCAGTGCTTTCAGGTCATCGGTGTCGCGCCGCTGTGCAGCAGCTTCCGCAGCCACCGGATCAAGTGCGCGAATGGCTTCCCAGATTTCCTCAAATGTCACACCGTTCATCACCATCGGCGTCACCAGACGACGTGATAGTTCCTCGGTATTCGGCCGCGAAACGAACAACTTGCGCTTACCCGCTTCACGATAGAGCAGCCCTTGCTGCTCCAGTGACCGAATCGCTTCGCGAACGCTCGACCGGTGAATGCCGTTCGCACTCGCCAGCGCGGTTTCTGCGGGCATGCGTGCCCCGGGCTGCAACTCGCCAGACAGGATTTTCTGCTGCAAGGCACGCACCACCTGACGGAACACCGGCAGATCATCGTCGGAATCGAGGTTCAGTTTCATTGGGGCACTCTCGTAACGGTCGCATTCTTATTCAAGTTACATCCTGACCGACGGTAATGCGAGGTTTAATCCGGTTTTAGGTCATTTGTGTCGGACATAAACTGCAGATTCTTTTGATTTTCCCGATATTGTGCGGGCGACGTTCCGGTCCAGATGTGAAAGGCACGGAAAAAGGCGCTTGGCTCGGCATAGCCCAACTGATCTGCGACCTCGGCGACGGACATTCCTGCAGTATTCAGGAGCTGCTTTGCGCGCAACTGGCGCAGCTCAGCTTTCAGGTCGCGAAAGCTGGTTCCCTGATCCTTGAGCTGGCGGCGCAGTGTGCTGGGTGACATATTCAGCCGCACCGACAGACTATCGAAATCAGGCCATTCCAGAGCGGGGGTGTCCGCCAGTGTCTTTCTGACCCGACCGGTCAGATCGTCGGACCCTTGATAGCCCACCAAAAGGTTTCCTGGGGCGTCCTTCAGATAGCGTTTTAACGCGGCTTCGTTGCGGTTGACCGGTAGGGTTAGGTACTGCGCACCGATCACCACATGCGTCACGGCTTCGCCGAACTGCACCGGCGTGCCGAAGAAGCGTGAATAGGCGATAGCCCCGGAAGGGGCGCTGCAGCGAAAGGCGACCTGCAACAGTGGAATGCGCCTCCGGGCCAGCCAGCAGATCGGCCCCAGCAGCACGATCAAAAGCGTGCGATAGGCAAAAGCCGACAAAGGCGCAGCGCTGTCTTTGAAGGTAATATGCGCCTGACCACCCCGCACCGTGACAGAACCTTTGGGCGCCCCCAGCATGATGTCCAATGCCCAAAGCGCCCGGCGCAGCGCCTTGCCCAAGGTGTTCGCGCCATGGATCGCGTGGCACAACAGCGCAAAGCTTCCCGGGCGCATCGGGTGACCGGCCATGCCGAGCATTTCGTCGCCCATGTCCCGCGCCAGCGCAAACCAGAACCGGCCATATTGCTGCAATGTCATGGCGTCTGTAGCGCCTCTGGTAATTGCATAAGCAGTCCCTGGGCCATCCAGCCCGGCCCTTCGCGCGCAGTCAAGCGCTTCATCGATGAAAACGGCAGATACGGGGGCGCTTAGATCTGACATGTTGTTTGTATGGCATTTTCGATCACAAATTGGAACTGAAATGTCATTGTTTACCATCCCGCGCCGATTTACCGATCAAGGCTGAAAGACGTTGGAGGATGCAATGGATATTGACGGCAAGACTATTCTGGTAACCGGGGCCAATTCGGGGCTGGGCGCAAGTGTCGTTGAACGCATGGTCGCAGGCGGAGCCAAAGTGGTCGGACTTGATCTCAGCACCATCAACGGTGACAGATTTGGCGATAACGTAGAGATGGTGAGTGCCGATGTGACCTCGGCCACGGATGTGGCAAAAGCGGTCGCGATCGCAAAAAGCCGGTTCGGCGGCGTGCATGGCCTGGTCAATTGCGCTGGGGTTGCCCCAGGACAAAAGATCGTAGGGCGCGATGGGCCGCATGAGCTGGAGCTGTTTTCGAAAGCAGTATCGATCAACCTGATTGGAACATTCAACACGATGCGTCTGGCCGCAGAAGCCATGACCGAAGGCGACGCTGGACCCGACGGCGAACGGGGTGTGGTCATAAACACCGCCTCGGTCGCGGCATTTGACGGTCAAATTGGCCAATCGGCTTATGCAGCGTCCAAAGGCGGCGTGGTCAGCCTCACATTGCCAGCCGCGCGCGAACTGGCGCGCTCAGGCATTCGGGTGATGGCGATTGCGCCCGGGATTTTCGAGACGCCGATGATGGCGGGTTTGCCGCAGGACGTACAGGATTCCCTAGGCGCCAAGGTGCCGTTTCCGGCACGCCTCGGGAAAGCAGCGGAATTTGCCGATCTGGTGGCAGCGATCTTTGCCAATCCGATGCTTAACGGTGAGGTCATCCGTCTTGATGGCGCGCTGCGTATGACAGCGAAGTAGGAGCTAAATATGAGCTACGTTCAAATATTCGATGCGGTACGAACACCGCGCGGGCGCGGCAAGGCCTCTGTAGGCGCCTTGGCGGAATTGAGTCCAGTAGAGCTGGCGACTGTGCCGCTTAAAGCACTGAAAGATCGCGCGAATCTCGATACGTCATCCATTGGCGACGTGGTGCTGGGCTGTGTCGATCCGGTGGCCGATCAGGGCGGCGACATTGCGCGCACCGCAGCGCTGGAAGCGGGCTATGACGAGACCGTGCCGGGGGTGCAGGTCAATCGTTTTTGCGCGTCCGGGCTGGAGGCTTGCGCCATAGCGGCGGGCAAGGTTGCCAGCGGCGAAGCCGGGCTGGTGGTTGCGGGCGGCGTCGAGATGATGTCGCGCGTGCCAATGTTGTCATCCGGCATGCCGGTGCTGGCGGACCCCGGCATCGCCATCCCGCGCAAATCCATTCCTCAGGGCATCTCTGCCGATCTGATCGCCACACTGCGCGGATACTCCCGCGATGACGTCGACGCTCTTGCGGTCGAAAGCCAGAAACGCGCAGGTCAGGCCTGGGACGAAGGCCGATTTGCGCGCAGCATCGTACCCGTAAAAGACCGCAACGGGTTGACCGTTCTGGACCGCGACGAAGCGGTGAGACCGAAAGCTGACATGCAATCGCTCGGCGCCCTTAACCCGTCTTTCGAGCGCTATGCACAAAAAATGGGTTACGACGCGGTTGCCGAGCAGAAATACCCAGAGATCGGCACGCTGAAATACGTTCACCACGCTGGCAACTCTTCACAGATCGTCGATGGAGCGGCGGCGTTGTTGCTCGGCTCTGACGCGGCAGGGAATACCCAGGGCCTGACACCGCGCGCGCGCATTCGCGGGTTGGCCTCGATCGGGTCCGAACCGACGATCATGCTAACCGGACCCAAGGCTGCCTGCGACCGGGCGCTAAAGCAGGCCGGTTTGGGATACAGCGAAATCGACCTCTGGGAGTTGAACGAGGCCTTTGCTTCGGTCGTGCTGTATTTTCAGGAGGAAACCGGCATCACATCCGATCGGATGAACGTCAACGGCGGATCGATTGCAATGGGCCACCCACTCGGCGCTACTGGCGCAATGATCCTTGGTACTCTGCTTGATGAGTTGGAGCGTGCCGACAAACAATTCGGCTGCGCCACACTCTGCGCTGCCACGGGTCAAGCCATCGCAATGGTCATCGAACGTATCGACGGAGACATGAAATGAGCCAAATTATCACTCTGACCGTCGATGCTGATGGGATTGCCGACCTGCATTGGAATGATCCCACGCGAAAGGCCAACGTTTTTTCACCCGAAGCTATCGATGAATTTGTAGTACATGTGGATCGGGTGGTTTCTGACGATGCCATACGGGGTGTTTTGATCACCTCTGGGAAGAAGATCTTCAACGCAGGTGGCGACCTGAAAATGGTTGGCGGATTCTTTGAAATGTCTGCGGACGCGCTTTGGTCGGTCATGGCGCGGGTTATGCACAGCTTTTATACGTTGGAAACATGCGGCAAACCTGTTGCGGCTGCGATCAACGGCCACTGCCTTGGCGGCGGGTTTGAAATGGCTTTGGCCGCGCATGCCCGCTTCGCTGCGGATGATCCCGCCATCAAAGTCGGGTTGCCAGAGGCCGGCCTTGGCCTGATGCCGGGTTTCGGTGGGACACAACGCATGGCGCGGTTGGCGCCGTGGCAACGTGCAATTGAGGATATGCTGGTTGGCACAACATACGACGTGAAGACCGCTGAGGCGTTGGGGTTGTTGACCGGAGTTGTTCCGGCAGAGGCGGTGCTTCAGATCGCCAAAGATTGGCTGCTTGAGAACGCAGAGGTGCAACAGCCCTGGATGGTGCGCGGCTATGGTGGACCGGCGGGGACGCCAGCTTTTGAGCGGTTCTTTCATGGGTTGAACGCAAGGCTCACGCGCGATGGTGCGGATAATCATCCCGAACGGAATCTGATTGCCGAAGCTGCCTATCACGGGTTGCAGATGCCGATTGAGCCCGCACTTCGGGTGGAGCTTCGCCGTTTCATTGCGTTGACGCGCATTCCGACGGTTTGCGAAACGATGCAGGCTCGGGTTTTTGGTGAAAATGCCTGAGACATCTCTATTTTATTGTCCGACATTAAATTGACTGCTAAGGTAGTTTGACTTTGTAATGTCGGCATAAAGGGGCATGAAATGCTTGAGAACAAGATCGCACTGGTCACCGGGGCGTCCTCCGGTCTGGGGTATCAATTTGCTTTGACGCTGGCCGCACAAGGAGCCGCCGTTGCGGTGGCGGCGCGCAGTGCCGACAAACTGGCCAATCTGGTGGCCGAGATCGAAAGCCGGGGTGGCAACGCAATGGCGTTTGCATTCGACGCCACCGACCCTGCCGCGCCGGACGCTCTTATCAAAGCCATTGGCACGCGCATGGGCGTTCCGGATATCCTTGTCAACAATGCCGGGATCAGCCTGCCTGCCCGTGCCCACAAGGCGACTCTTGATGATTTCGAACAGACCATGGCGGTGAATGTGCGCGCGCCTTGGCTGTTGTCGCAGCTTTGTGCCGAACGCTGGATCGAGGCTGGTACGGAGGGCTGTATCGTCAATATCTCGTCCATGCTGTCGACCCGCGTTGCTAAAGGCGTGTCGCTCTATACCATGTCGAAGGCGGCGATCCGGCACCTCACGGCCGGTCACGCGCTGGAATGGGCCAAGCATGGCATTCGGGTCAATGCGTTGTGTCCAGGCTACATCAGGACTTCGATCAACGACGAGTTTTGGGAGACCGAGCAGGGCAAGGCGGAATTGGCCAAGCTGCCACGTCCGCGCGTGGGCGAGCCCCAGGATCTCGACTCTGCGCTGTTGTTCCTCGTCGATCCGCGCAGTCAATTCGTCAATGGCGAGGCCTTGACGGTGGATGACGCGCAAAGCTGGGCGATCTGATCGTGGTGGAACTGAAGCCCGGCGCGCTCGACGGCATTAAGATCGTGTCTATGGCCGAACAGTATCCCGGCCCGTTCTGTACTCTGGCCTTGTCCGACATGGGGGCCGATGTCATTCAGGTTGAGCGGCCAAGCGGTGATCCCTCGCGGTTCTTGCCTTCATTCTACGAGGCTTTGAACCGCAACAAACGGTCGGTGGCGCTGGATGCCCGCGAACCTGAACAGAAGGCGGCCTTGCTCGAACTGATAGCGCAGGCCGACGTGTTCATTGAAGGATTCCGTCCAGGCAAGCTTTCTAAACTTGGGTTAGGGTACGACGACCTTTCGTCGGTCAATTCGCGCCTGATCTACGCATCAATCTCGGGCTTTGGACAGTCAGGCCCCAACAAAATGCGCCCGGCGCATGACATCACCTTTCAGGGCCATGCCGGTGCGCTGGATGAACGGATCACTGGCGCGGTGACCGGGGAACCACCTACGGCGCTGCTCGGCGATACGATGTCGGCGCTCTACACCGTAGTCGGGATTCTTTCAGCCCTGCTCGCGCGCGAGAGGGCTGGACAAGGCACATTCATCGACATTGCGCTAAGCGATACGGTTCTGGCGCTTCAGACCTCTTTCATTGCCGCGGATGATATTGAAAAAACGGCCCTTCCACAGAAAGATCCGGGCTATGCACTTTACGAAACCGCTGATGGCCGCTGGCTGACGACGTCGATTGCCCATGAGGATGACTATTGGGATCGGCTGTGCCTCGATGTCGGTCTTGCAGAAGGTGTTGGCCTGACGCGACCAGAACGAGTGCCCCGCCGCGAGGAATTGGTGGGCAAGATCGCGGTGCTTATCGGGAAAAGACCTTTTGCCCATTGGGCTGCCCTGTTTGAGGCTTCTGGCCAAATGTGGGGTCCTGCGCTAACGCGCGCGGAATTGGCGGACGATCCGCAGTTTCAGGCCCGCGAGCTGTTCGACGAAATCGTTCGCGCCGACGGCAATCGGCAGCAAGTGCTGCGTCTGCCGATCAAGTTCTCTGCCTATGACCATGCGCCGTTGCGCGCCGCGCCCAAAGTGGGTGAACACAACGGCGAAGATTTCGAATAACGTTGTCCGGGCTTTCGGCAGGGTTCCTTCATTTGTGGAAACGCGCGAATTGATCAGTTGGTGCGCGCTCGGTTGCAAATTGGTTCGCCGGGTCGCTTTTATCTGCAACGCCCAAAGCCATGCCACAAATCACCATGCGGTTCTCGGGGATGTCGAGCACATCGCGGATCGTCGAATGATAGGCAGCAAAGGCCTGTTGCGGACAAGTGTCGAGACCAAAGCCCCGCGCTGCGATCATAATATTTTGCAGGAACATGCCACAGTCGAGCCAAGACCCGACTGGCAGATCGCGGTCAAGTGAGAAGACTAACCCCACGGGCGCATCAAAAAACAGAAAGTTGCGCCTGTGCTGGGCGTGCATCCTGTCCTTGTCCTGCCGCGCGATGCCAAGCGCGGCGTAAAGTCCCCAACCAGTTGCACGTCGCCGGGCGAGATAGGGTTCACGCCAGGGATCAGGATAGTATTGATACGCCTCTTCGCCAAAATCCCCGGCATCGAAACGGGCGGTGATTGCCGATGTCAGTTGGCTGCGTGCCTGTCCTGTCACCACGTCGACGTGCCACGACTGGATATTGGACCCACTCGGCGCCTGAGCGGCAATCTCAAGGATCTGGGCAATTGTGTCTTGCGGTACTGGGTTGGGATGAAAAGCCCGCACGGCCCGCCGCGAGGTGATCGCCTCCGCGACCTCCCAACGGGTCTGCTCAGCAGTTTCCGGACGGCTCAAGCGCCCCGGCTCTCAAATTCTTTTTGCTTCAGCAGCCGGCGCTGGATCTTGCCCGTCGCGGTTTTTGGCAGCTCATCCACAAAGGCGATGCGGCGCGGGTATTTGTAGGGCGCGGTCAGTGCCTTGGTGAAGTCCTGCAACTCTTTCGTCAGCTTCTCACTTGGTGCAAAACCTGGCTTGAGGATAATGAAGGCTTTGACCACCTCACCGCGCGTTTCGTCCGGGCTGGCGGCGGCAGCACATTCCAGAACTGCCTCGTGCTCCATAAGCGCGTTTTCCACTTCCATTGGGCCAATGCGATACCCCGACGAATTGATAACATCGTCGTCACGCCCGCCGAAGAACAGGTAGCCGTCCGGGTCCATGCTGGCGGTATCGCCGGTCAGAAACCATGTGGTGCCGTCGACCCTCAGATAGCTTTCTTCGGTCTTTTCCGGGTTGTTCCAATATCCCAGCATCAGCTGCGGATGTGGGCAGCGGATCGCCAGTTGCCCCGGCTCTTCTGGCCCGGCGATTTGTCCGTCCTCGGTCAGAATGGCGGCCTCGGTCCCCGGCAACGGCTTGCCCATGGCGCCGGGTTTTACCTCCATCTGAGGGTAGTTCAGCACAGTCATCAATGTTTCAGTCTGTCCATAGCCGTCTAGCAACAAGGCACCAGTTTTTGCCGACCAAGAACGGACGATTTCCGGGTTCACCGACTCGCCTGCCGAAACTGATAGCCGCAACGCCGAGAGGTCACGCCCTGACGTGTCCAGCTGTACCAATTGCCGAATTTCGGTGGCGGCGGCGCAATAGACGCTGACACCGTAGCGTTCCAGAAAGTCCAGTCGCGTTTCCAGATCGAATGGGCCGTCGTAGAACAGCACTGTTGCACCGCAACTCCACGGGCCATAAAGGATCGAGGTGCCGGCCTTGGACCAGCCGGTATCAGCCGTGCACCACATCACGTCATCTTCAGTCAGCGACAACCAGTACCATGCTGAAACCCGCCACGAAAACAGAGCTCGACTGGCGTGTAGAACACCCTTGGGCAATCCGGTCGACCCGGAGGTATAGAACATGATCGCCGGGTCTTCAGCGTCCACCGGAACCGGCGCAAAATCAGTGCTTTGGCGGGCCATTTCAGACTCAAAGTCGTCCCATCCCGCGGCTTTCCCGACGCTGAGCCGGACCAGGGGAATACCGGTAACCTTGCCAACCTCAGCCGCTGTCGTCACCACTGCAATCGCGCCGGAATGCTCCATGCGATAGCACACGTCTTTTTCAGTCAGCATGGTGACACAGGGGATCGGGATCGCACCAATTTTGTTGCAGCCAATCATGGCGATCTGCCATTCGGGAATACGCGGCAACATGATCAGCACGCGGTCCCCCTGGCCGACCCCTTTTTCGGTCAGATAGTTGGCAAAGCGGTTGGTCAGGCCGCGAATCTCGGCAAAGGTGAACCTGCGTTCACGGCCCTCGCCATTCACCCAGATCAGCGCCATGCGCTCGGGGTCATCCGCCCATGCATCCACCACGTCGCCCCCATAGTTGAACTGCGCGGGCACCTGCCACTCAAAGTTTTCGCAGGCAAACTCATAGCTTGTCATGTCCACACGTTTCATAATGTTCTCCTCCCCAGAGGCCTGCTCAACCGTTCTTCATGATCCGACGTGAGATGGCCCATTTATGCACTTCTGACGGGCCGTCATAGATGCGGAAGGCCCGGGTTTCTCGGAAGATCTGCTCGACCACCGTGTCTCCGGTTACGCCCATGCCGCCAAGAACTTGCACACAGCGGTCGGCCACGCGGAACAGCGCTTCGGACACTGACGTTTTGACCATCGAGCTTTCGTGCCGCCCGTGTTCGCCTTTGTCGAGCAACGCGCAGGCCCACCAAACCATCAGTCGGCATTGCTGCAATTCCATCTCATTCTCGGCCAGCATTGCGCCGATTTCGCCATGACGTCCGATCGGCTTGCCAAACGCCTCGCGTTTGCGGGCATAGTCCAATGCAATCCGCTGCGCCCGCACAACGCCTCCAAGCCAACGCATACAATGGGTCAAACGCGCCGGGGCCAGCCGGACCTGCACATAGCGAAAGCCCTCGCCAACTTCGCCCAACACATTTTCCGCCGGAATACGGAGATCGTTGAAGGTCACCTCCCAATGGCCGTTGGTGAAAGAGCTGTCGAGAGAATCCAACTCGCGCGTCAATTCGATCCCCGGCGCATCCATGTCCGAGATCAGCATTGTCGGCCCACCAGGCTTGTCGCCGTCTGGCTCAACGTCGCAGAAGATGATGGTAAAGCCCGCGCCCTTGGCACCTGTGATCAGCCATTTAACGCCTCTGACAACGAATTCATCGCCGTCATATCGGGCCTTGGTCTTCATTTTCGACGGGTCGGAACCAGCGCCCCAGGGCTCGGTCATCGAGAAACACGAGCGGAATTCGCCTGCTGCAAAGGGCTTCAACCAGCGTTCCTTCTGTGCCTCGGTCGCCACTTTGTCGAGCAGGTTCATGTTGCCTTCGTCGGGGGCGGCGCAATGCATCGCAATGGGGCCAAGCGGTGAAAGCCCGCTGGCTTCAAAAGCAATCGCCATACTAACGTGATCAAGCCCCATGCCGCCCCATTGTTCGGGCACTTGTGGGGCAAACAGCCCGGCGTCGCGCGCCAAGCCGTTGAGCTCGATTCGCAATTCCTCGGTCGGGCCATGCGCGGCGTTGCGCGGGTCTTTCTCATATGGCGCGATCTGCTCCATAACAAAGGTCTCGATGCGCTGGCGCAGCGCGTCCTGTTCGGGGGTCGGATCAAAGGCGATCATGGGGCATTCCTTGTCAGAAGTGGCGTCTGTGGGCGACATCTATGCCGAAGTGCAAAAGGCCGCGGGCTAGGTTGTCGAAATCAGCATATTTGGGGTCGTCGGTACCGCCGGTCTCATAGCGACGGTAAAGCTGCCGGAACACCACTGCGAGACGCAGCGTTGCCAACACGCGGTAGAAGGTGAAGCTCTGCAGATCCCGCCCGCTGATTTTCGCGTACAACGCTGCTGCAGCTTCCCGCGTTGGAAAACCGTGGCCGGCAGTAGGCATCTGACGCAGTTGGTGCATGGCATCGGGGTCCGCCGCCTCGGACCAGTAGCTGAGCAGCACAGCGAGATCGTATAGCGGATCGCCCAGCGTGCCCATATCCCAGTCGATCAGGGTGCGTGGCTCCAGCGTGTCGGGATCGAGGATGATGTTGTCGAGCTTGAAATCGTTGTGGATCAGCGTTGTCGGGTTTTCCGTCGTCGGCTGGTATTTTTCGAGCCATGCCAACAACGTGCCGAGTTCGGCAGGGGGCGATTGAGCCCAACTTAGACTTGCGCGCTTGGACCAGCCGCGCAGGGTGCGCGCGATGAAGCCTTCAGGCCGCCCAAGATCGCCAAGACCGCAAGCCTTCGCATCCACCGCGTGTAACTCCGCGAGAACATTCACAATCCTGCCACCCAGAAATTGTCCGATCTCCTCGGGGCCAGCCCATCCAGCGGTAGTGTCGGACGTAATTTCATCGCCGATCACGAGGCCAGGGCGGTACTCCATAAGGAAAAACGGCGCTCCGGTCACTTTGGGGTCGTCGCAGAAAAGGTAGGCTTCAGGCACCAGAGGCAGTGGGGCGTGGAGATGCGAGAGAATACGGAACTCGCGCGCCATATCGTTCGCGCCCGGCGGTACCGGACCCAGCGGAGGGCGCCTCAAAACGACGAACTTGCCACCAGCACTGAGAAGAAAGTTCATGTTTCCGAAGCCTGCGGAAAATCTGCGAGGTTCGATGTTTTGGTCTAGAGTCTGTCCGCATTTGTCCAGATACGCTTTCAGGCGTTCCCAGTTCAGCCCAGGCAAGTTCAGACAGGTCGAGACTTCAACTGAACGTGTCATGGACGCTTCGCTTTCCATTTAGTGACGGACACTAAATCTTATAAACACCAGATAATGCCGATGCAAGTTAATTTTAGACGGTCATTGTTCTTGGAGGATTACAGCCATTTCTACGATTTTGTCACATTAACATGTTGGCAGTTCAGGGGCAGGACAAAGCCCGCCGCCGCCAGATGGGCCCAAGAATTCCCGGCAGCGACAGAGCCTCCCGCGCTGAGCTGGTTGACGGCTGTGAAAAGGAACCGAAGAGCCCAGAATGGCAAACAGGCGACCGAAACCGGAAGAGTTAGTTTCGAAATCACAGCAAGTTGAGGATTTGGTGGGGCAAGGAAAGTCCCTACTGGATGCAATCAGTCAGATCGTTGTCGCTGAACAAACCTATCTGTAATCTGCCTGATGGCGGGCAGGAGTATTGTGACGATCCGGCGCTGATCGATGGCTGGGCGATCTATATCCGAGTGGAAGCCGTGAACGACCCGCAGCAACTCTTTGATCTGTGATGTCGACAAGTGCATCATGGGAACCACTGACAGTCGAATGGCAGCTTCCCACCCTCGGTGATTTTCGCTGCTGGCGCGGTATTTTAAAAGCAGTGGTTGACCTTGGGGTTCTCAAGGTCGGCTTTGTCCCGATCTTACCAGTTTCTAGATGACGCAGCGAAAGTCGGCTGTTCCACAATCAATACTTTGGCCACTTGTCTTCCCACGGTAGCATAATGTGCGCCCGTCCGAATGGCGATATAGGCGCCCGGAGGTCTGATTGAACAGGCGGGCGTTATCGGTCAGCACTTGTAGGTTATTTAACATAATAAACCTTACGCGAAAAGAATATTGTAGCCGCAAAGCTAAAATGTCACCCATGAGCAATTCAGGAATGTCACTCTGCCCTTAAAAGTCATTGATGGTGAGCGGATAGCCGTTAGAAAATTCTAACCTGCGTGCCAACCTCCGCCAAATCAAACAGTTCCGCGATGTGCTCATTGTATAGTCCGATGCAACCATTCGAAGACTGCCGCCCGATCTTTCGAGTATCGCCAGTGCCGTGAACCCTATAATACTGCCATGATAGATAGAGAGCGTGAGTACCAAGGGGGTTGTCTGGACCTGGAGGCCAGTAGTCCGGCCACTCAGGATTACGCTCCTTCATGGACGGAGTGGGTCGCCAACTCGGACCTTCGACCTTGCGAACAACGCGGGTGTAACCCCTGCGGGTCAGTTCTTCGGAAGCTGGCACGCTTGACGGATAGAGCTTGTAGACGCTTTCGTCTTCCGACCAGAACTGAACCGCCCGAGAATTGATATCGCACAGGATCGCACCATGTTCGAGGTTGTCGAAATGCTCCTGCCAAGAGTCGGCGCTGAACGATGAGATGTTTCTTCGCACGGCATTTGGAAGTGGCTCTTGGGCTCGAAGTAGCCCTGGCGCGGATAGGGTTCCGGCAACTGCCGTGAACAGAAATTTGCGTCTTGAGCGGATATCGAGTTTCATGCTGCTGGCCTCTTTTCTGCTTTTTCTTTGATCAGATGGGTAATGCCTCTAGTAGCTAGAGGTTCAATAGGTGCTAGGATGACGTTTTCGTGAGCCTACCTACCTACAAGTAGCGTCTCGTCCTTGCACAGTAGTCATAGAACTCGCGCCCAAAATGCTCGCGCAACCAAGGTTCCTCAGCGAAGGGCGCGATAATGAGAACGGTAATCGCCAATATTCCTACAGCCAGAGCATTCGGGGATGCTGAAAGAATCAGCCACCCGAAAATCATGAAGGCATCTGCGACATATTGTGGATTGCGCGAATAGCGGTATAGGCCGTCGGTCTTTAACGTACCCTGAGCACCGCCTGTCTGAGCAATTCCGAATCTTCGCACCTCATTCCAAACCACGATATTTGAAACCAAAATGATTGGAATACCCAACCCGAACCGTGCCCAATTCGGTATTGGCATTTGGCCCCAGCCAATCAGTCCAAGTGCGATCAGTGTCCCAAACAATGCAAAGGTTGGAACCCAAACAAATACCGGCGTCCATGTGCTGTAGGTGTTCGGTGGCCATATGCGTTTCGCAGGGTAAGCGACCGACCAAACCAACGCCGCAAGGGTCACCCCGGCAATGAAAAATCCGATAAGCGTGATCAAAAACGTCATTTACTCGATCCTAAGTTTGTCATGACCGAACAGCGGCGCCTCGGCGTCACAGGCGCCATTGCGCTCGAACTCTAGAGTGGAATGATCGATCCCGAATTCTGCGCCAATTCGCGTCTTTAGCTCTGCCTTTATCTGTTCCAACCGGTCCCATGAGGCGTCTTCGGCGACGATGTGGGCATCGAGTGCTGGTGCATTCTCTTCCATCTGCCAAAGGTGCACATGGTGGACGTCTCTAACGCCATCTGTTTGACGTAAAACTGCCACTACCTCCCCTCCGTCGAGGTCCGGCGGACTGCCGAGCATGAGGGTTCGGATCGGACCACCGATCTCTGCGAAAGCCAGGTACAGAATATAGATCGCGATCCCAATCGTGATCGCAGGATCAACCCAACGCATGTCGTAGAGGATGATCAGCGTGCCACCGACAATCACGGCGACCGAGGCCAGCGCGTCCGAGAGATTGTGCAGGAACAAGGCGCGGATGTTCTGGCTGCCCTTCTGCATTGAATAGGTCAGCGCCGCTGTCAGGGCGTCGACCACCAGTGCTAGTCCAGCGATGATAACGACGGTCCACCCTTGAACCTCGGGCGGTTCGAAAAGACGCATGCCCCCTTCATAGATCAAGTAAAGACCGATCACGATCAGCGTCGTGTAGTTGATCAGGGCTGCCACGGTCTCGATCCGGCCATAGCCAAACGTCATCCGTTCATCGGCAGGCCGCCGCGCGATTTTGCGAGCCGCAAAGGCAATGACGAGCGCCGCCATGTCCGAGAAGTTATGCAGCGCATCCGCGATCAGCGCGAGAGACCCTGCAAAAATGCCGCCCACGATCTGGGCGACAGTCAGAAGACCGTTAGCCCAAATCGCTACGGCGACGCGACGATCCCCACTGGACGGGTCAAGATGTGCATGGCTGTGGCCGTGGTGATCATGCGGCACGAGTCTCTTCCTCGTGGCTGTGCGCAACAGATGCGTCGGGTTTCAGACGGCCCGCGCGGAAGGCCCGCACTCGCGCATTCATCCAGTGCCGGATGATGTTGCGGTAGAGCCAACCACGCAAATGCCCGAGATTTTGCTCATGCTCTGCATAGAAGGCGTCGGGCGTGTCGAACGTTTCGAAATCCTGAACGATCCCTGTGTCCTGAATGTAGGTGTCCTGGCCGTTCCATTCGACGGGCGGCGCGCTCAGGCAATCCGTTCCCGCGCCGAAACCGCACAGGCTCTCGCGGTCGGCAAACGAAGATTGCAGAATCTTCAGAAATGCGCTGTCAAGAATGAAGCCTTCCAGGTTGATCCATCTGCCCTCCAGTTCGACCTCGATCCACGAGTGTAGGATCTCTTCCGGTGCAATTGGGTAGACTAGTTCCGGCACAACGCCGCGCTGAAGGCCCTTGTGGATCGTGAACCCATGGATCCTGCACTTTATGCCTACACCCCGAAGGAGTGCCATGAGGAGCGTGCCCTTGGTGTTACACTGACCATAGCCATCGGACAGCACCTCGGACGCTGGAATGTCGTCGGCGCGGTTGTATCCGAAGGCGATTTCGTTGCGCACAAAGTCATAGACAGCTCCGATTTTCTCGGTATCGGACAGATCGCGCCAGCCCCTTCCATCAATTAACTGCGCGATAGGGGCCGCGCCAAAATCCAGGATTGGGGTTGCCGTCAGCAAGGGGTTTTCATGTGCCACAATGGGTCTCCTCGAATCTTTCGAGGATATAGATAATTGCTACAGTCACTGTAGGTTCAAGTGAAAACTTCGAAAAGTCGGTCGCGCTTATTTAGACGCCAATTTGATCATGCTCGGTCAGACACTCTGAATGGTCTCTAAGCACTTCAAGAACTCGGCATTGTGCGGCGTTACCGCCGCTGCATTCCTTGACCATGCGCTTCAATTCCGCGCGCAACGCTTTCAACCGTTCCATCCTCTGTTCAACGAGTTTCAATTGTCGGCGCGCAATTTCATCGGCTTCGTGACAGGGCCGATCCGGCGCGTCGGACAAATCTAGCAACTCCCGTATCGCGTCGAGAGGAAATCCTAACTGCCTGCTGTGCCGGATGAATGCCAAGCGATCAAGTTCGGCGTCACCATAGCGTCGTTGTCCGCCATCGGTCCGACCAGGTTCGGGCATCAGGCCAATCTGTTCATAGTACCGGATCGTCTGGACCTTGGTGCCAGTCCTCTTCGCAAGAGTCCCAATTGTGAGCATGTCGATACCCCGTTGATCCTCTAGTG
>ERZ1740070.423-NODE-423-length-29705-cov-6.465295_pt1 | contig 29705 bp, 41 predicted proteins | sample MGYA00581734_ERZ1740070 | MGnify/ENA primary metagenome ERZ1740070 (study PRJEB43018, sample SAMN04849744) | marine metagenome | isolation source: floating plastic debris | place: Pacific Ocean | collected 2008-09-01 | study: EMG produced TPA metagenomics assembly...
TCTACACAATTAACTTGAAACTGTGCCATTCACTAACCTCTCCAGGTACTCAATCTCTAACGAACTTTCAACTAACTAACTTTTAGGTCAAAACATTAGTGACCGTAAGATTCTTAAAAAGATATCGGTCAGACGACCGCTAACGGGCTCAATATTCTTAGCGCCAAACGAACCAAAACTTCTATACGTTAATCCTTTTGAAAGAAAAACAGCTCGAATACAGCATTTCACTGCGCTCAAGCAATTTCCTTAAGCCTGCTCTAAGCCTGCTCAGCGGCAACGCCCAATTAAACGCGACGACGCTTGGGGGGGCGACAGCCGTTGTGAGGAATCGGCGTAACGTCACGGATAAGCGTAATTTCTAAACCCGCACCTTGCAGCGCGCGGATAGCTGTTTCACGACCAGACCCAGGACCGCTTACCTGCACTTCGCACTGACGCATGCCTTGATCAATAGCACGGCGAGCCGCACTATCGGCGGCAGTCTGAGCCGCAAACGGCGTGCCTTTCTTAGCACCTTTAAATCCACTGGCACCTGCCGACGACCAAGACACCGCATTACCGCTCGCGTCGGTGATAGTCACGATGGTGTTGTTAAAGGTGGATTGAATGTGAGCAACCCCATTCGGGATATTTTTCTTTTGCTTACGGGGCCCGGTCTTGCGGATGGGTTTTGCCATGTCTAGTCGTCCAGTTGTCCAAAGGAATATCGTCTGCGAGTTTCTTTTTGTCAGCTTTTACAGGTGAGAACTCGCCCTCCTCGCCTACTGAATCCATTTAAAAGTTGTATTTCCACACAAAAACGCGAACTGATGCTGACACCACATGCAAAACCAGAATGCACATGTGCAGATTAATCAGTGCGCGTACGCGAGCCAATAAAGCTTACTTGCGGGGTGGCTTTTTCTTACCAGCAATAGTCCGCTTACCAGAACGGCGAGTTCGGCTGTTGGTGCGTGTGCGCTGACCGCGTACGGGCAAGCCCATGCGATGACGACGACCACGATAGCAACCAATGTCCATCAATCGCTTAATGTTCATATTCACCTGACGACGAAGGTCACCTTCAATTAGATAATCACCTTCGACAGTCTCTCTTAGCTTAATGACGTCTGCATCAGCTAAATCTTTCACACGAACGTTTGGATCAACGCCCGTTTTTTGGATGATTTCTTGAGAGCGGCTGAGGCCTACACCGTAGATGTAGGTCAAGCCGATTTCAATCCGTTTATCTCTTGGCAGGTCAACGCCCGCAATCCGTGCCACCGATTCTTTCTCCCTTGGTTACGCAGCTCGCACCGCCTTGATAGAGCTAGATGCAAGCAAACAATATTATCAAAAACTCACTTAACTGATCTTATGAAAATCAAAAGACCTTTACAGGCACCGAATCTGACAAAGGGAGCAATAACAATGCATCTTCACTAGATTATCGGTCGTGCCGATTTGTTCTAACCCTGGCGCTGTTTGTGCTTAGGGTTAGGACAAATAACCATCACCCGACCACGACGGCGGATAACTCGGCACTTTTCACACATTTTTCGAACAGATGCGCGGACTTTCATGTCCCAAGCTTCTCATTTACTACAGTTTGCAATCCTATCAAATATACAGGCAACGAGCAACATGCGATACAGATTTTTGATTGAGCCATCTGATTCGTTGCCTGGCAAGTTGCCTAATAGCCCCTTCACAGACACAAAACGAGCCAGCAAAACTGACTCGTCTTATTTGTGTACTCAGCTGTATGTGTCTTATCTATGCGCCACGCTTAAGTGCAGCTTCTACCTGACGAAACTCTTGCTCTAGACGAGTTTGCAGCTTTTGAGGCACTGGGCGATTGGGATAGGAGCTATAGTGGCCAGCCAATGCATTGAGGGCTGTGCGCATCGTAGAGAAGGAGCTGAGGTTAGAAACTGCTGTATCGCGACGGTAGCGAGAGGCAAAGCCGTTGATTTTTGCTTTAGCTTCGTCTTGAAGCTGCGCCTTGTTAGGGTCATCAGCAGGCAGAGCAATAGATTCTCTGAGGCTATCGATAATCGCAATAGTGTCTTCGGAATAGTTGCCAGAAAGGCCATCGCTAGGGCCACCAACTGAGCTACAGCCCGTGAGGCCAATAACCGCAACTAGCATCAAAGCGAACACGCGGGACAATAAATTTTTCATAGGGGTTCGAGGATGGACGAGTCCTTCGCCATACCTGCTAAGAACGTGAACATATGTAACAGTCTATCTGATGACGGGGCACTCACCCTAAGTCAATAGACAGATGGGGATCACTATGCGGGATAAATCCTCAGTCTCCGGTTAGGCTCATCTCCGAAGCTCAAAGACTTTAGCCGATAGTGTTCTGCCAGCTCATGCTGCATTTTGCGAATTTTGGGCGATCGCGGCAACAGCTCCACCGGCTGACTCTTCGGAATCACAATCTGCTCTACCGCCAACCGCGCTTCTTCTAATGCCTCTAGCTCATCGTCCGCACCACTACGAGAAAATAGTTCTAGGTCAACGCCTTCTAGCATTTCACCATCGTCGTCGAGGTCTAGCAGGCGGCGAAGCGATCGCGTAATCTGCGGAATACTATTCGACTTCACGGTGTATACCGGCACCTGGCGAGCCTTGGCAACCTGCTTGAGCTTGGAGTGGTTACGAATATGCGATCGCAATGCCAACACCGCATCAGCAGAAGCCAGCTCCTTAGTGAACTTCACAGGGAGTTGAAGCGATCGCACCACATGGTCCAACTGCTGACGGCTAATGCCATAGGCATAAATTCGAGTGACATCGCTATCGTCTGTCTCGTAGTAATCATCACCGGCGACCTGCGCCATCTTTTCAGACGGAATCGGCAGCTGTCGCAAAGAATCATCAAGCAAAGACTGAAATCGCTGCTGGTCATCCAATCGCTGGCTCGTCGCTGGTGTGCCGACTGTATGTGGATTGCTAAAGGCGGTAGAAGATGAAGCCGATGGTGTTACATAACCCGCTTGTTTACCGAATGAATCTGACCCCAAAGGAACAACGGGCGGCCGCATTTTGCCAGAAGTGCGCCAGCCACCAGGACTTGCCTGAGCGCGTAAGCTGCCAGCTCGGAGCTTTCCTTTTTTGTCTGAGCGCAGAGAAGGCGCGGCCAGTGAAGAAGCTGAAGGCAGCTCTTCTGTAATGATGACCTGATTGTCTGGGCCGAGCGATCGCACCTGCTGGCCCGGCACTCGCCCCCGCAAAATAAAGTCCACAGTGTTGGACACTTCTTCATGCACCACCCACCGCTGCCGCTCCAACATTTCTACCGCAATATCAAACGTAGGAGGAGCCTTGCGCTCTAACACACTCTTTTGGCTTCCTCTCCTGCGAGCTTCATCATCTCCAAGCGTCACCGACTGAATTCCACCCACAAGGTCAGAAAGCGTCGGGTTCTTGATCAGATTCTCCAACCGATTGCCATGCGCCGTGCCCACTAGCTGTACGCCACGTTCAGCAATCGTCCTAGCCGCCAACGCCTCTAGCTCAGTACCAATCTCATCGATCACGATGACTTCAGGCATATGGTTCTCCACCGCCTCAATCATCACCTGATGCTGTTCTTCTGGCCTAGCGACCTGCATTCGACGCGCGCGACCAATTGCCGGATGAGGAATGTCACCGTCTCCAGCAATCTCATTCGAGGTGTCTATAATCACCACGCGTTTCATCAGGTCATCCGCTAGCACCCGAGCAATTTCTCTAAGCGCCGTCGTTTTACCTACACCCGGACGACCCAGCATCAAAATAGAGTTACCGGTTTCAACTAGGTCACGAATCAAGCCAATCGTGCCAAAAATAGCTCGTCCAACCCGGCAAGTGAGACCAATAATATCTCCAGAGCGATTGCGCATTGCACTGATCCGGTGCAGCGTCTTTTCTAAACCCGCTCGATTATCACCGCCAAAATGACCCACACGATCGACACAATGCTGTAAGTCAGCGTTGGATACGGGTGTTTCAGATAGATACTCGACATCGTCTGAGAAACGGGCTTCGGGCTGTCGACCTAAGTCCAAAATCACTTCAATGAGCTGATCTCGTTTGGAATGCTCCTCTAGCTGTTCACGGATGTATCCAGGCAAAATCGCCAACAGCTGTGATAAGTCATCAGTCACTTCGGGCGGTGCAAGCTGAGACGGAGAAGCGGAAGTATCACTAGGTCTAGCAGAGGCGCTATCTGCCGAAAAACTACTGTCAAACTGTTTGTTATTAAGGCTCGCCATAGAGAACGGATTGTAGACGGAAGACCCATGAAAAAGAATGTGGGGCTTGATTAATCACCATTGCAGCAAACAGGCCAGCAGCGATGTATTCGTCAAGACTTAACCGCTTGCTTTAAGGGCAGTACCAAAGATTTAGCAAGCGCCACAGCCTCCAACAAGGCTTGGGGTACCTCTTCAAGATAATGGTTTTGCCGGGTAACTGACATAAGAAGCCGCCGAGCATAGCTCCCATAGGCGATCCCAGAGACCGTCAGAGCCCCTGTACTAACGGTGTTTAGCTGCCGTAAAAGCCCCAGCTCACGAAGTTTAAGAACCGTATACTCGTTGGTACCGCCTGCAAGCTGAATGTGGCCTGGGAGATCTGCCGCTAAAACTTTTTGTGCCAAGCGAACAGCAGCATGAGTTGTACCCTTCCCAATATCACCACTCATAGGTCGACCATCCGTCTGCCAAATCAAGGCCGGTTTCTTCAGCTGTGCAGACAGGTTCATCACAGTCTCCAACGACTTGAGGTAGTCGATAAGATGGTCACCATCCGGACAGCTAACTGAAATGAGCCTCAGGTGACTGGTCCAAGGCGCAATAGTTTGCCAGAGCTGCTGAAATTCTTGCAGCTGACCCACCTGGGTGTGGATTTCGAGTGCGTCTACCTGAGTGAGGACAGATTGCGCGATCGCATTCAAGGTCGTCGGCTGAGATCTTTCCTCAATCAAACCCAATGGGCAAATAGGCAAACAGCGCCCGCAGCCATAGCAGCGATCACGCAATACACCCGTTTCATCGATCGCCACCGCCGGGCAGACCTGCACGCACGGTCTAGGACAATCGCTTGGGCAAACCGCCGGATCAAACCAAGCCTTCCGAAAATGCGGATCTTCGCCTGCGCTCATACTCACCATCAGCAGTGGGCGAACATACCGAGCAACTTGCGAAGGCTGAGAGGCGCTTTCAAATACCTGGCGCGCTGCTAATATCCCTGCTTGCGCTGCCCCAACTACTGCCAGGTCCGCAGCTACATCAATACAGTCCGCACCGGCCAAGGTGTAAGCCAGCGCCAAATTCCTCACATCGGGCAGGGCCTGATAGCTCGCACCACAAATCAGCTTGAACCAATGCCCAGACTGTAGTGATCGCAAAGGGTAAGTATTTTCAGATATTTCAGAGAATGACTCTATCAAGCTAAGCCGCAACCGCTTCTTTCAAGGGGAACCACGTAAAGGCGCGATCGCCACCTACTTCGACAACCACTTTCACCCGAGGGTCGATAGAAGGCAAAGAAATCAAAAATTCTATTTCCTGACTCGACAGAATGTGACCTTCAATCAGCCACAGCAACAGACCCTTTGAATTGGGTGGCAGGCTCTGTAAGCGATAGCTCACAACGGGAGGCACAAAGTAGCGATCACCCACCGCCGAAGCATCCATATTTTTCTTGCCCAGGTGAGGTGGACGCACACCGTGCACATCCAATAGATAAGCCGACAAATCACCCAAGCCTCTTGCAGACATATGAGCGCAGTCATACCCTGCCGAGCGCACGCGCCTACGGTAGCGCCCCTCGTGTCCACCTTCTAGAGGCATCCGAACACCTAGAGCACCTGCTTTTTCTAAATCGCGAGTGAATTTGTTAAATGCCAGCAGTGCCATAAGTAAAGAGGTGCAAACGTGTGGACTAATCACAAATATCCTACTTCATAACTCACATCGCTACACCCAACCTGTGGATATAAGACTCAAGACAATAGATGTTCCCTATCCACATATATTTGGGGTACGATGTAAGCCGCCAAAAAAATAGTGGTGTCAAAAGCTCACGCGTTTAGCCCTGAAAAGCTGAAGTATCCTAACCTAATACTTTTCACAAAGTGCTAGACATTGGCTATGAAGCGTGTATACTTAAAGACTGTCGCCGAAAAAATGGATACTAGAGGAAAGCTGCTGCCTACGAAGTCATTTGTACTGATAGCACCTGCACCCTAAGGTCTTTGTACAATGGCTCGAAACAATCGTTTCAAAGCTGTCACAAATCCCTCCCAGTCCAAGGCGAAAAGATAAGGTCCGTTGAAACTCCCAGCACTTCGTCTTCAGATGTTGATCTTCTGAAATGTGACGTCTGGTTGAGCGTTCAACACAAAAGACCTATCGATTGATTTCCAGTGTGGTTCGACAGAGTAATCATTGACCGCAGACATCTCTAGGCTTTTTAGTCAAAGGAGAAAGTGCCTGCGCCTTTGTATTCTGCTGTCAGCTGGTTGTGTTGTGTCTAAGTCTAACCAAGGAGGAATTTCTTCGAGGTTAGATTTGATGTCGTGAGCGGAGACTCAGATTAGTGTCTGTCGGTATTCTTGGTACCAAACTTGGTATGACCCAGGTGTTTGACGAAACAGGTAACGCAGTTCCTGTGACCGTCATTCAGGCTGGCCCCTGCGTTGTAACGCAGATCAAAACAGAACAGACAGACGGCTATTCGTCTGTGCAGGTTGGATATGGAGAAGTCAAGGAGAAAGCCCTAAATAGGCCCAAACTTGGTCATCTCAAGAAGTCTGGCGCATCACCTGTTCGTCACTTGCGCGAGTACCGCGTTGACGACACAGGTGAATTTGAAATCGGTCAGGCTGTTGCGGCAGACCGATTTGAAGCGGGCCAGTTAATTGATGTCAGTGGCATCAGTATTGGTAAAGGCTTTGCAGGCAACCAAAAGCGGAACAACTTCCGCCGAGGCCCTATGTCCCACGGTTCTAAAAATCACCGTGCACCTGGTTCTACCGGTGCAGGTACAACGCCCGGCCGCGTTTACCCTGGTAAAAAGATGGCAGGTCGTATGGGTGGAGAGAAAGTAACTGTGCGCAAGCTCAGCGTTGTGAGAGTCGATAGCGATCGCAACCTACTTTTAGTAAAAGGCGGCGTCCCAGGGAAAGCTGGCAGCCTACTCAACATCACACCCGCAACTATCGTCGGTCAGTAAGAGGAAGCCAACTATTGTGTTGGCTCAAAGGTTCGAAAACGCAAACAGCTCAAAGCCCTGACACGTTTGTTTTTACTGGCAGTTTTCACTGGTACAAAACCAAACCTCTATCAGAGAACTCAGAGCATCAGCTCAAGGCATTAACGCCAAACGGAACATCATGGTTGATTGTGTAATTAAAAATTGGCAAGGAGAGGACGCTGGCACAGCGACCCTAGACCTCAAAGTTGCCAAAGAAGAAAACGCCGCGCACATCGTGCACCGCGCCCTCGTTCGTCAAATCAACAACGGTCGTCAGGGAAATGCTTCTAGCAAGACTCGCGCCGAGGTTCGAGGCGGTGGCCGTAAGCCTTGGAGGCAAAAGGGTACTGGCCGAGCCAGAGCCGGTTCGATTCGCTCTCCACTTTGGAGAGGTGGCGGTGTTATCTTCGGGCCCAAACCCCGTGACTACAGCACAAAGATGAACCGCAAGGAACGACGATTGGCCCTTCGCACCGCGTTCCAGGGCTGCGCTGACAGCATGATTGTGGTTCAAGACTTTGCTAGCGAACTCACTCAGCCAAAGACAAAAGAAATGCTTGCGGCAATTGATCGCTGGGGCGTTAAGACTGACGAAAAGATTCTGATGGTCTTTAGTGAGCGCAGCGACAACGTTTACCGGTCTTTGAGAAACGTTCCTAATGTGCGGATGATTGACGCGACAAACCTCAACATCTATGACATTTTGCATGCTGAGCACCTAGTGGTTACAGCGTCTGCGCTAGAGAAGATTCAGGAGGTATACGGTGAGTAAGAAAATTGACGAACGCGATATTCCAGACATTATTCGCAGACCTCTGATTACAGAGAAAGCGACTATCGCTCTAGAGAATAATCAATACACCTTCGAAGTTGCACCCAAAGCGACTAAGCCGCAAATCAAAAGCGCTATTGAGAAGCTATTCGACGTGAAAGTTGTAAACATTAGCACTCAAAACCCTCCGAGAAAGAGACGTCGAGTCGGTCAATTTATCGGTCATCGCGCAGCTTACAAGCGAGCAGTTGTAACGCTAGCCCCTGACGATAGCATCACACTTTTCCCAGATGTCTAAGCGCACTCAATCAACGAAAGTCACGTTGATTCACTGCTGTTAGGCCCAATCAAAGAAATTTTCTTCCTAAGTAAACGCGACACACTCAACAGATAGTAGATAGCCATGGGCATTCGCTCCTACAGACCATTAACGCCAGGTTCGAGAGAACGCACCGTTTCCGACTTTGCGTCTATCACGACTGATAAGCCAGAAAAGTCTCTAACTTACTCGGTTCACCGTCCAAAAGGGCGTAACAACCGTGGTGTAATTACTTGTCGCCATCGGGGTGGCGGTCACAAGCGCCTATATCGTGAAATCGATTTTAGACGCAACAAGCACAACGTTCCTGCCAAAGTTGCAACCATTGAGTACGACCCCAACCGTAATGCTCGCATCGCGTTGGTTAACTATGCCGATGGCGAAAAGCGCTACATCCTTCATCCTGTAGGGCTCGAAGTTGGTACCACCATTATTTCTGGTGAAGACGCTCCTTTTGAAGTCGGGAACGCGCTACCACTTCACCGTATTCCACTAGGTACCACTGTTCACAACGTTGAACTAGTAGCTGGTAAAGGCGGACAAATGGTTCGTGCAGCGGGCGCAGGTGCACAGCTGGTGGCAAAAGAAGGTGGCTATGTCACCCTCAAGCTACCGTCTAGTGAAGTTCGCATGGTTCGCCGTGAGTGCTATGCGACGATTGGCCAAGTTGGCAATGTGGAGCACCGCAACCTGACGTTAGGGAAGGCCGGCCGCAAGCGCTGGTCTGGTCGTCGCCCTGAAGTTCGGGGTAGTGTGATGAACCCAGTTGACCACCCACACGGTGGTGGTGAGGGCCGCGCGCCTATTGGTCGCAGTGGACCGGTTACGCCTTGGGGTAAGCCTGCACTAGGTTACAAAACTCGTAAGAAGAAGAAAGGCAGTGACTCACTGATTGTGCGTCGTCGTCGTCGCTCTTCGAAGCGTGGCCGTGGCGGACGCAACGCATAGCAACCTAGCTAAGTTTTGCCCGACTATTTTTCTACAAGTATTCAACACTGATTTCAGGTACAAAGCATGTCTCGTTCCCTCAAGAAGGGGCCTTTTGTGGCAGACCACCTTCTTACCAAAATTGAAAAGCTCAATGCCAAAAACGAGAAGCAGGTTGTTAAAACTTGGTCTCGAGCATCAACCATTATTCCCCAGTTTATCGGCCACACGGTAGCTGTTCACAATGGTCGCCAGCATGTTCCCGTTTTTATTAACGAGCAGATGGTAGGACACAAGCTCGGTGAATTTGCACCGACCAGAACGTTTCGTGGCCACGCCAAAAGCGACAAAAAGGCACGCCGCTAAGAGGAGGCCCTAAGGATTAACCATGATTGATATCGATTCAGATTCTCAAGTAAAGGCAACGGCTAAGTTCGTTCGCATGTCTCCTCGCAAAGTACGCCGCGTACTCGATCAAATTCGAGGCCGCTCCTACCGAGAGGCGCTGATTATGCTTGAGTTTATGCCTTACAAGTCCTGTGAGCCTATTCTCAAAGTATTGCGTTCTGCGGTTGCCAATGCTGAGCACAACAACGGTTTAGACCCCGTGTCGCTTTACATCAGTGAAGCTTATGCTGACCAAGGCCCCGTGCTAAAGCGGTTCCGGCCACGGGCACAAGGTCGAGCTTTTCAGATTCGTAAGCCGACTTGTCACATTGCAATCGCTGTAGCTCCTGGCACTGAGTCTTAATCTTAAGCCGTAGCTTTACCCTAAGTTTTCCATCGTCTGATTTTTCAAACCCTTTCACCCGTTCTTACCAAGGAGTACATCAGTGGGACAGAAGATTCACCCCATCGGTCTTCGTCTTGGCATCACTCAGGAGCACCGCTCCCGCTGGTATGCCGACAAAAACCGTTATCCCGAACTTCTCAAAGAGGATCATGAGATCCGCAAGTACGTTGAGAAAAACCTAGCGAATGCAGGTATTTCTGACGTGCATATTGAGCGCAAAGCCGATCAAATCGATCTAGAAGTTCGCACCGCACGGCCTGGCGTGGTTGTGGGTCGAGGGGGTGCAGGCATCGAGGCACTCCGCGTCGGCCTCCAAAAGAAGATTAAAGATGACAGCCGCCAAATCAGAATTAACGTTGTTGAAGTTGCTCGTGTTGATGCCGATGCTGGCTTGATTTGTGAGTACATCACGCAGCAGCTAGAGCGCCGAGTTTCTTTCCGTCGTGTGGTTCGCCAAGCGATTCAACGAGCTCAGCGAGCAGGCGTTGAAGGCATCAAAATCCAGGTCAGTGGTCGACTCAACGGCGCAGAAATTGCGCGAACTGAGTGGACCCGCGAAGGTCGGGTACCACTGCACACATTGCGTGCAAATATCGATTACGCCTACCGCACCGCTCAAACCACTTACGGCATCTTAGGCATCAAATGTTGGGTGTTCAAAGGTGAGGTCATTCCTGGGCAAGAGAATCAGCCTGAAGAAACCAAGGCTCAGCCTCGTCGCCGTCAGCCTCGTCGCCGTCAGCAGTTTGACGACCGTTCTAACAGCGATTCATAAGCTTCACTGGTCGCCGCTACTCTTATTTCGCTAATTTTCAGTGTGATTCATCATGTTAAGCCCAAGAAGAACAAAATTTAGGAAGCAGCATCGTGGTCGGATGCGGGGCATGGCCCACAGAGGCAACGAGATCAACTTTGGTCAGTTTGCTCTCCAGGCGACTGAGTGCTGCTGGATGACCTCAAGACAAATTGAAGCCGCCCGGCGAGCCATGACTCGTTACATCAAAAGGGGCGGTAAGATTTGGATTCGCGTCTTTCCAGATAAGTCTGTAACGATGCGTGCGGCAGAAACCCGAATGGGTTCTGGTAAAGGTAACCCTGAGTTTTGGGTTGCGGTCATCAAGCCAGGCCGAATCGTGTTTGAAATTGCGGGTGTCTCTGAAGAGATTGCAAGAGAAGCGATGCGGCTCGCCTCCTTCAAACTGCCCTTCAAGACTAAATTCATCGCGAAAGAAGGCGAGGAGGGTTAACCACAATGGCATTAGTCAAGATCAAGGAACTGAGAGCGCTTAGCGATGACGAGCTAAAGGCGGCGATCGCAGATACAAAACGTGAGCTGTTCGACCTACGTTTCAAAAAGGCAACTCGCCAAATGGAAACTGGGTTCCACCAGTTCAAACAAAATCGCCGAAAGCTAGCACAGCTGATGACGATCGAAAGAGAGAGAGAGTTAGCAGCTGAGAAGGAGGCCCCAGAAAAGGGGTAAACAACTATGGCAACAAAAGAGAGAATTGGCCGCGTGGTCAGTAACAAAATGGACAAGACAGTGGTGGTCGCGGTGGAGTCGCGCGTTCAGCACAAAAAATACGACAAGATCATGGTGCGTACCCAAAAGTACAAGGCCCACGACGAGGAAAATAAGTGTAAGGAAGGCGATCGCGTCAGAATTAGCGAGACCCGTCCTATGAGCCGCACCAAACGGTGGATTGTGGCTGACATCCTCAGTTCTTCAGAAATATAAAAGCATCCAGCTAAAGGCAGAGGATTAACCCGTGATTCAGCAAGAAACCTATTTAAACGTAGCCGACAACAGCGGCGCTCGTAAGATCATGTGCATTCGTGTCCTTGGTGGACGCAAGCAATATGCTGGCGTAGGCGACGTTATCGTTGCGGTCGTCAAAGACGCGCTTCCCAACATGGGCGTCAAAAAATCTGACGTTGTTAAAGCTGTTGTTGTTCGCACTCGCAAGGGCACTCGTCGCAGTAGCGGCATGAGTATTCGCTTTGACGACAACGCGGCTGTACTGATCAATCAGGACGGCAACCCTAAAGGCACTCGCGTGTTTGGACCAGTTGCTCGTGAACTGCGCGATAAAAGTTTTACCAAAATTGTCTCACTAGCGCCGGAGGTACTGTAAGTGGTCATCAAAAATAAAAACGCCGGAAAACGTTTCAAGATGCACGTGCGTACCGGTGACACCGTTCAGGTCATCGCTGGCAAAGACAAAGGCAAAGTTGGCGAGGTTGTCGCCACCAATGCAAAGACTTCTCAGGTGATCGTGCAGGGCGTGAATATGCGCACCAAGCACGTGAAGCCCCAAGCAGAAGGTGAATCTGGACAAATTCTTACCAAAGAGTTTCCAGTTCACAGCTCCAACGTCATGCTGTATTCCACCAAGCAAAAGGTGGCCAGCCGCGTAGCTTATACCGTCACGGATGATGGCCGTAAGGTACGTATGCTGAAGAAAACCGGCGAGGTTTTAGAAAACTAGATAGACCCTTTAGCAAAATAAGCTGAGTCTATCGCCTTCGATAACGCTCACGTGTTCGCTAAGTCTCTATAAAAGTTTTAGGACCAATCAATCGTCACATTCTGCAAGTTGTTCCAAGTAGCAGTTTCGCAAATTACTTACAAGCAGCATGTTGCCCTGACCAAGCCCAGGGACATATTTTCCAAGAGGATATAATGGCCGACTCACTCAAAACACTCTATATGGAGAAAGCGGTACCTAAGCTGACAGAGCAGTTTGGATACACCAACCCCCATCAGATCCCTAAGCTTGCCAAAATCACGGTTAACCGTGGCCTTGGGGAAGCTTCTCAAAATGCCAAAGCGTTGGAGTCATCCATTAGCGAACTGGCAGTTATTACAGGACAGCGTCCTGTAGTGACAAGAGCAAAGAAAGCGATCGCAGGATTTAAGATTCGTGAAGGCATGCCCGTTGGTGTGAAAGTAACGCTTCGCTCAGCGCGGATGTACGCCTTTGCCAATCGCCTCATCAATTTAACCCTGCCTCGCATCAGAGACTTTAGAGGCGTTAGCCCTCGTAGCTTTGATGGTAGAGGTAACTACACCCTGGGTCTGCGCGAGCAGCTGATTTTCCCAGAGGTTGACTACGACAGCGTTGACCAGATTCGCGGTATGGACATTACTATTGTCACCACCGCAAGCTCCGATGAAGAAGGGCGCGCCCTTCTCAAGGAACTGGGCATGCCCTTCCGAGATAATTGAGGCAGTAGCAAAAAAGAGGATTATGGCGTCCAACGACACAATTTCAGACATGCTGACGCGCATTCGGAATGCTACCCTTGCGCGACACCAAACAGTCGATATCCCATCGACCAAAATGACCCGTAGCATTGCCACCGTACTCAAAGAAGAAGGCTTCATTGCCGATTCTGTTGATGGCGGCGAAGGCATTGAGCGCAAAGTTACTATCACCTTGAAGTACAAGGGCAAGACTCGTCAGCCTATCATTCGAAAACTCTCTCGCATCAGCAAGCCTGGTCTGCGAGTATACTCCAACCGTAAAGAGTTGCCCCGAGTTCTCGGCGGCATTGGCATTGCGATTATTTCAACTTCCAGCGGCGTCATGACAGATAGAGACGCTCGTCGGCAAGGCATTGGTGGAGAAGTCCTTTGCTACATCTACTAGGTCTTTTTAAGTTGGGGCTTTACCCATCCATGCAGTCAAGGAAACAGGAGAAGTTAAATGTCTAGAATTGGCAAACAGCCTGTGCCAATCCCAAAAGCAGTCACCGTCACTCTCGATGGACAAACTGTCACGGCAAAGGGCCCTAAAGGTCAGCTCTCTCGGGAGTTTCCCTCTGAAATTGCCTTCGTGCAAGAAGGTGAAGAGATTGTGGTAACTCGTGTGAATGAGTCGCGAAATGCGAGACAGCGTCATGGCTTAGTGCGCACCCTGATTGCCAACATGATTGAAGGCGTCGAGAAAGGTTACGAGAAAAAGCTGGAGATTCAAGGCGTTGGATACAGAGCCTCTACACAAGGCAAAAAGCTTGTGATGGCGCTCGGTTACTCTCACCCAGTGGAATTCGACCCACCAGAAGGAATCACCTTCGCGGTAGAAAAGAACACCAACGTGACTATTACTGGTATCGACAAGGAAGTCGTTGGTAATACTGCGGCCAGAGTGCGCGCAGCACGTCCCCCTGAGCCCTACAAGGGCAAAGGCGTTCGCTATGCAGGCGAGCAAGTTAGACGGAAGGCAGGAAAAGCCGGCAAGTAAAACAGGTAAGTAAACGATGAAAGCAACTCGTAGAGAATCTACTCGCCGTCGGCACGCACGCGTTCGTCGCCGGGTAAAAGGCAGCAGTGAGCGTCCTAGACTGGCAATTTTCCGGTCTAATCAGCACATCTATGCGCAGGTCATTGATGACACTCAGCACAAAACGCTGGCAGCTGCCTCCACGCTAGATAAAGACGCTGATATCAAAACAGGCAGCAACAAAGAAGCCGCAGAGGCCGTTGGCAAACTAATTGCAGAACGCGCCTTGGCACAAGACATCTCGCAGGTCGTATTTGACCGAGGTGGTAAGCTCTATCATGGTCGAGTAGCGGCTTTGGCTGATGCGGCCCGTGAAGCAGGTCTAAAGTTCTAATAACGCACAAAATAAATCCATGGCAGAACAACGTCGAAAGAAAAATAAGAATCGGGAAAAAGACTCCGAGTGGAAAGAGCGTGTCGTTCAAATCCGTCGGGTAACCAAAGTCGTTAAAGGTGGTAAAAAGCTGAGCTTTCGCGCCATCGTGGTCGTTGGCAATGAAAAAGGCCAAGTCGGTGTCGGTGTCGGTAAAGCCAGCGATGTTATTGGAGCAGTGAAAAAAGGCGTTGCCGATGGCAAGAAGCACCTGGTAGAAGTTCCTTTGAACAAGGCTTACTCTATTCCTCATCCTACGACTGGTCGAGCCGGTGGCGCACGCGTATTCATGCGCCCAGCAGCTCCTGGTACCGGTGTAATTGCCGGTGGAGCCGTTCGCATCGTGCTAGAGCTAGCAGGCGTACGCAACATTCTGGCGAAGCAACTAGGTTCTGACAACCCACTGAATAATGCACGTGCAGCAGCCGCCGCGATTGAGTCGCTCAGAACGCTTGCAAGTGTTGCTGAAGAGCGCAGCATTCCTATTGAAAAGCTGTACGCATAAATCAACCCTATCTAAACATCCGTTTATTGATATCCAGGAGACAACCGCGAGATGAGACTAGAAGATGCAAAGCCCAAAGCGGGCTCAAAAAAGCGCCGTAAGCGTAAGGGAAGAGGCATTGCAGCAGGCCAAGGTGCCAGCTGTGGCTTTGGAATGCGTGGTCAAAAGTCTCGCTCTGGTAGTGGTACTCGGCCTGGATTTGAGGGTGGCCAATTGCCTCTTTATCGCCGAATTCCCAAATTGAAGCATTTCACGATCGTTAACCAGAACGTATATACCGTGATTAATGTGAAAGACCTTGCTGAGTTACCAGCGGGTGATGTCAGTATGGAAACGTTGCTAGAAGCAGGCGTTTTGACCTCTAACGACGGACCACTGAAGATACTAGGAGATGGCGAAATCTCAACTGCCCTAACGGTAAAGGCAGCTGCGTTTACCAAATCGGCAAAGGAAAAAATTGAGGCCGCAGGCGGTAGCTGCGAAATCGTTTAGTCTTTGATAGCCCGGCAATAGGGAGTAGGAAGCCCGCGCAGTAGATAGGTTATTTTCCAGTTTTCTTTGGAGATGCTTGGTAAGTCGTCAAGCTCTGAGAAAAAGAAATCGCAAGGAAAGCCTTATTTACTGCCCGTTGCTCCCTACTCCCTTTATTATTAAGAGAGATAATTTCTTTAACACTATGGTTGTAAGTCAAGGTAGGTCGCCCAGCGCCCAAGAGACGTTTTTACAAATGGCCCAGGCCGCTGGTCTGCGCAGCCGTTTGCTGGTTACCATCGGCCTTTTGGTACTGGTGCGGTTAGGTATCTACATTCCAGTACCTGGAATTGATAGGGTTGCCTTTTCCGAATTTGTGCAGGGCGGCGGCGCTGGCGGTGTACTGGGCTTCTTAGACATTATTGGTGGGGGTGGCTTATCCCTAGTCGGCATTTTTGCATTGGGCATTCTGCCGTTTATTAATGCCTCAATTATCATGCAGCTGCTGACAGCAGCTATTCCTGCCCTGGAAGACTTACAGAAGAACGAAGGTGAAGCTGGACGTAGAAAAATTTCGCAGGTAACGCGCTACGTTGCCTTTGGCTGGACTATTTTGCAGAGTACGATGCTGTCGTGTTTTTTGCTGCGGCCCTATGCCTACGAGTTTGGGGTGCCCTTTGTAGTTGAGACCGTGATAGCGCTTACCGCAGGCTCTATGTTTGTGATGTGGGTAGGTGAGCTAATCACTGAGCGAGGGCTGGGGAATGGCGCGTCACTGCTAATTTTCCTCAATATCGTGTCTTCTTTACCTCGGGTATTGGGCGAAACGGTTGATTTAGCACAGACTGCAAATGACCGCAGCACCATCGGTGGCATCATCATTCTCTTTCTAGTGTTCCTTGCAACCATCGTTGGCATCGTATTTGTACAGGAAGGTACTCGCCGGATTCCCATTGTGTCGGCTCGACGTCAGGTGGGCCGCAAGCTTTACCTAGAGAAAAGTAACTACCTGCCTTTGCGACTCAATCAAGGCGGCGTCATGCCGATCATTTTTGCATCTTCAATGCTGATCATTCCAATTTCGCTGGTGCAATACATTCCTGGCGATGGCTTCAGACAGTTTATGACGACAAACTTCAGCGCATCTTCACCGCTATACATTTTTGTATATTTAGTGATGATTGTGTTCTTTAGCTACTTCTACGCATCTCTGGTGGTCAACCCCGAGGATATGTCTCGTAACCTTAAGAAGATGGGGGCTAGCATTCCGGGGATTCGCCCTGGCCGCGCCACAACGGACTACATTGGGAAAGTATTGAACCGACTGACGTTCTTGGGTGCAATTTTCTTAGGCTCAGTGGCCGTTGTCCCTAGCTTGGTAGAGAGTGCAACTCGAGTACAGACTTTCCAGGGATTTGGTGCGACGTCTCTTTTGATCTTAGTAGGTGTGGCGATCGATACTGCAAAGCAAATTCAAACCTACGTTATCTCTCAGCGATACGAAGGCATGGTGAAGCAGTAATGACACGACTAATTTTTTTAGGCCCTCCTGGCGCAGGGAAAGGCACGCAAGCACAGATTTTGTGCAAGAGCTGCGACGTCCCTCACATTTCTACGGGAGATATTTTGCGGGCCGCCGTTAAGGCAAAGACTGAACTGGGCCAAAAGGCTGAAGGATTCATGAGTGCTGGCGAGCTAGTTCCAGACAATCTGATTTTAGGCTTGATACGTGAGCGGCTTAGCCAGCCCGATACAGCTAATGGTTGGCTGCTAGATGGGTTTCCACGAAATGTAGAGCAAGCTAAGTTCTTAAATGACTTGCTCGAAGAAATTGAACAAACCTGCGAACACGTTATCAATCTAGAAGTTCCGGATGAAGTACTCGTAGCACGCCTGCTGGACCGGGGGCGCAATGACGATAAAGAGGACGTCATTCGTAACCGGCTAGTAGTATACCGAGAACAAACTGAGCCTTTGATTGCGCTTTATACGGGCACAGGCCAGCTTGTATCAGTAGATGGTGACCAGGACATGACGCAAGTGAGTACTGCCCTTCAGAAAATTGTCAAAGATGGCAAATCTATCTAGTGACAGTTGCACCGCAGCGAACCTTCGAGGAGACACCTTCTCGATAGGTAAATTGTTCAGTATCTTTTCCGAGATTTGTTAGGCTTGTGGTAGGTGTATGTTCATATGCCGATTTTCACGTGGCAGTTTTTATTGGCTAGTGCTTATTTGCCAGTGAACTTGCCGTAGATTTGTAAAACTGACCTTTAAATAATTAGGAACCTGCTAGTTTGTCTAAACAAGATTTGATTGAAATGGAAGGGACGATTACAGAGTCGTTACCTAACGCTATGTTCCGAGTTGACCTCGACAACGGGTTTAACGTGCTTGCTCACATTTCGGGCAAGATTCGCCGTAACTACATCAAGATTCTGCCGGGCGATCGCGTCAAGGTAGAGCTCACCCCCTACGACCTCACAAAGGGCCGCATCACCTATCGTTTGAAAAAGCCAAGATAATTGTGAGCGGTCGTAACGTTGCCTGAGATATTTCGTACGGACGGTTGTATCGTGAAAGGCTTTAGCAATGACTATGATCAACCTCATGTCCATGTTTCATCTGCCGAACATTTGATATTGATGGGCTACTTGCTTTATTGCCAATAGACCGTCGACTGGTGAAATCGCCGCGTTAGCCTCAAAGTGTGCGCAGCTATCGGAATTATCTGAGCGCAATTACAGATCAAACTTGCCTGTAACTGTGGTCATTCAACAATTTGGGTGATCAGAGGTTCAGCACCGAACCGTACCACGTCGGTACAGGGCAGACCTGTTTCGGCGGAGACATCTGAGATCGCACGCTGAGCCTCTTTTTCATTGAGTCCAAATGTATTCAACGCGATGCCAACGACTGGCGTCTTACTGAAGATACCTCCGGCGCTAGCCACAGATTCGTAAAGTTCAATAACTTTGGTTAGAGGTGGAATCTGGAAATTTGGGAAGTGCTGAATGTGGGTGAGGTTTGCTTTGTGCACCAAGATAAGGTGAGTCGGCTGGGTACCTCTGAGTAAGGGAAGCGTTGCGGTAGAGCCAGGATTGAGTAGCGAGCCTTGGCCTTCAACGAATAGAATATCGCTGTCTTTGCCGTGACGAAGGACACTTTGCTCGACTGCGCCTGCTGCATAATCGACTCTGACAGCGTCTAGTGCGATACCATCTTCCCCAAGCATCAATCCTGTTTGCCCCGTTGCAATCATCTTTGCTGCTAGGCCTTGAGCTTTGCTCGCTTTAGTCAATTCAATGCTGGTCGACATTTTGCCGATGGCCATGTCTGTGCCCACAGTGAGAACGCGATCGCACCCCAATAATCTTGCTCTTCCACCCCCAATCCCTAATCCTTCTGGCTCTTGACGAATATCCCAAATCCATCGCCCTGGCTGAATATTCGCTCGAATCTCAGGATCTTCATTCATTTGAGTGTGCAGACCATTCATCACAGACAATCCAGCTTTCACAGCGCGCTTGACTTCTGCGTACCAAGGTTCTGGCAATGTGCCGCCGGAGGGTGCTAGGCCGATAGCGAGGACGGTAGGGTTGAGGGAGATCGCTTCTTCCACAGAACGAACCACAGGCACCTCTCGATCTATCCCCGTTAGTGCCATTACAGACTCACCAACAGCCGTTTCATCAATCACTGCTACAATCTCGTTTGGGCTATAGCGCAGCAGTGAAATCCCTGTTTTTCCTTTGCCACCCTTCAAACCGTTGTGCAAGAAAATGGCAAGTCGATCATCAGGTTTCAGCATGGCGAGAGAGTCCTAGTCCGGGACGATTGTTGGGAATTAAAGCGCCATTGCTTAGCTGTCCGCCGAGGAATGGATCGTCTTTGAGATTGAAATGGCTATCGAGGTCGAGGTGATGAGCTAGCGGAGAGAGGTGGGCTAGGGCTGTGTTTGCGATCGCACTATCTGAATAGCAGCCAAACATCACCTGTAGGCCGCAGGCATTGGCCGTATGGATCATCCGCCTTGCCTCGCTTAATCCTCCCGCCTTCATCAGCTTGATATTGATTCCATGCACGCAGTGAGCGAGTCGGTGAATATCTGCGCTGGTAAAACAGCTTTCATCAATGAAAATAGGGAGCGGCGATCGTTCAAATAGGTCAGGTAGCTGCCCATCATCAGCAACCGATAGCGGTTGTTCTAAGTAGACTACACCACGCGCTGCCAACCAATGTGACATCGAGAGAGAATCCTCTAACGACCAGCCGCCATTAGCATCAATGCTGACTTTTGCACCCTTGGGCAGATGAGCTAATAGCGCCTCAAACATCGCTTGGTCAGCGACGATTCCCGCCGGACTCCCCAGCTTGACCTTGACCGAAGCGACTTCCTGCTGAGTGCACCATTTTTTCAAACGAGCTACCGCAGCCGTAGGCGAACTGATACCAACTGTTACTGCCGTTGGTCCTATTTGAGCGAGATCCAATCCCCAAATCTGCCATAGCGGCAGTCCTACACGCTTGCCTAGCCAGTCATGCAAAGCAACGTCGATAGCAGCACTGGCAGCTGAAACCACTGATAGCGCTGACAAACGATTTTCAATAGCCTGACGCTGAAGAGGATGATAGCTTTCTAGAAGCGGAACCAGTCGCTGTAAGTCTTGCTCAATTCGCTCTGTAGTTTGCGTTTGTTCACCCGTTGAGAAGGGGGAAGCTTCGCCCCAGCCTTCTATGCCATCGGCACTGAGCTTTACCCACAGATTGGTTGAGCCCGCTTTTGTGCCACGGCTAATCGTTAGGGCCACGCGCTTATGGACGGTGAAGCGTTCTATCTCAAGTTGCATACTCAATGCTTGCTTGTAGCGTTTGCCTATAGTGTGCTGGCAACCTCAATGAGATTGCCATCTGGGTCGCGGATGTATACCGATAGGATAGGGCCTAACGTTCCGGTGCGCTGAACCGGGCCTTCCAGAATAGAGACGTTCAATGCGGCGAAATGAGCCGTGACAGAGTCCAGAGGAGTAGACGTAATAAAGCACAAATCAGCTGAACCAGGCTGAGGAACTTTTGCAGCAGGCAAAAAAGGATGCGCGGCAGGATGAAGGGTTATCTTTTGAGCGTGGTTGCCAATTCGCAGGGCAACGCGACTAGATCCGTCGCTAGAATCGAAATGTAAGACCTGACAACCTAGGACGGAAACGTAGAAGTCGCAAGTACGCTGAATATCTGCCACTGTCAGCACCAGATGGTCTAATCGCTCAAGGTGTATCGTCACTGCCTAATCACCACTTCATAGGAAAGGTATTTTGAACGGCCCAAGCCCAGACAACAAGCATCCAATGGAGGGCTTTCCTCAGGTTTGCTATATCAAAAACACGGTGCAGAATCCGAACATTATTATCGGAGACTACACCTATTATGACGATCCAGAAAATTCAGAAGATTTTGAGCGCAACGTTCTCTATCATTTTCCTTTTATTGGGGACAAGCTGATTATTGGGAAGTTTTGCGCGATCGCTCGCCAAGTCAAATTCATCATGAATGGCGCAAACCACAAGCTCTCTGGTATCTCCACCTATCCCTTTCAAATCTTCGGCAACGGCTGGGAGAAAGTCATGCCTGAACCGGGTGACCTGCCTTACAAAGGCGATACAGTCATCGGCAACGATGTATGGATTGGCTACGACGTGCTGATTATGCCGGGCGTGAAGATCGGGAATGGTGCGATTGTGTCGTCACGGTCAGTGGTGGTTTCGGATGTGCCTGCCTATGCGGTCGTTGGGGGCAATCCAGCCAAGGTCATTAAGAAGCGGTTTGCGGATGATGTGATTGAGAGATTGGAAGCGATCGCATGGTGGGACTGGCCTATCGAGAAAATCACCAACCATCTAAGTCTCATCGTATCGGCAGATATCAACGCATTACAGAACTGCACAGGTCAAAGCTAGCCCAAGTCGACGCTAAATCTCATCAAAGCTGAACCTCGCTAGACGTTTGGTCGCTTGATTCTCTACGGCCAGCAAAAATATGATGGGAGAGCGGTATTCTCCACTTAGCCCCCATCCCACGTATGCTCAACGGTCACGCTAGCAAAAAGTTTTCCACACGCGCAGGAGCATCTGGCATTTTGTTAGCTGCGATCGCCCTCCTTATCCCCACCCAAACAACAGCACAAACTACCAATAGCCCTGGCGACAGTGAAATGGTCACCATTCAATTTGAAGGGATGGTTGGCGATGAACCGTTTTCCTGTGGCGACACCTATCGCCTAGGAACAGAAGGCAGTGCTGTCACACCGCTAGACTTTCGGCTGTATGTCTCGGAAGTCGCGCTGGTAGATGCAGCAGGGAATGCTGTCCCCTTGGTACTGGAACAAGACAACCTATGGCAGCATCAAAACGTTGCCCTATTGGATTTTGAAGATAAAACCGGTGGCTGCACGAATGGAACATCTGATACTCGCGCTCAGGTGATAGGAGCCGTACCAGCAGGCGACTACACCGGTCTGCAATTTACAGTAGGCGTCCCGTTTGCACTCAACCACCTTGACTCAACGCTAGCGCCCTCACCGCTGAACCTCACCTCACTTTGGTGGAACTGGAACTTCGGCTACAAGTTTGCACGTATCGACTTTCAGCCAGTGATAGAGACTGCTCGCAGCGTCCCGAAATCGGGCAATCATGGAACCGAGGCAGCAGACTCTGAGACGGCTCCGCAAGCATTTTCCATTCATTTAGGCAGTGTTGGCTGCCAAATGGACGCAGGCCAAGCACCTGTGAACTGTAGCTTGGCCCATCGCCCGGATGTTGTGCTTTCTGACTTTGATGTCACGCAAAACGTAGTGGCTATCGATATTGCCGCACTTTTGGCCGATACCAACATGTCACAGAATCAGGAAGGTACACCTGTTGGCTGTATGTCTAACCCGGCAGATGAAGACTGCCGTGGTATTTTGCAGAACTTCGGGCTTCCTTTCCGCGAGTTACCAGCTGAAGAACAGAGCGTTTTCAGTATCCAATAAACGCGCTTGCTAGGCTGCATAGAGACAACCAAAAAAACTGCTGAGAAAGAGCCTTAGTCAACCGTCAAACATGAACAAAAGACAGCTTCGTTGGATTAATAGGCTGCTTACATTTTTTCTTGTGCTCTCTTTATCGGTTGGCTTTGACCAAGCTCTGAGCACAAGTACTGCTGTAGCAGATTCTGCTAACTTTCAGTGGGATTTACCTGGTTGGGTTCCCAAGCCTGTTGTGCCAGACGATAATCCAATGAGTTCGGCCAAAGTTGAGCTGGGACGGCGGCTATTTTACGATACAAGGCTGTCAGCTACGGGTGATTTTTCCTGTGGTTCTTGTCATGTGCAGTCGATGGCGTTTAGCGATGGACTGCAAACGTCTGTCGGCGCAACGGGCGAGCAGCATCGGCTAAATGCTATGAGCCTGACTAATGTTGCTTACAATTCTGTCCAGACGTGGGCGAACCCTTTGATGCAACATCTAGAGCAGCAAATGCTGGTGCCACTGTTTGGCGCAGATCCCGTTGAGTTAGGCATGGCGGGAAGAGAAGATGAGCTACTCTCTAGCTTGAAGGAGAATTCTGACTATTTAGCTCAATTTGAAGGGGCTTTTGAGAACGAGGAGCCTGTTAGCGTTCGCAATATTACGCTGGCGATCGCAGCTTTTGAGCGCACCCTAGTCTCTTTCGACTCACCTTACGATCGCTATCGGTATGGGGGCGATCGCACCGCTATTTCCGAATCTGCCAAGCGCGGCGAAGCACTTTTTAATAGCGAGCGCCTAGAATGTTTCCACTGCCACGGCGGCCTAAACTTTAGCGACTCAGCTCGGCACGAGCGATCCGGATTCACCGAAGTCGCTTTCCACAATACGGGCCTCTACAACATAGATGGCAATGGGGCCTATCCAGCTAGCGCTACCGGCCTTGCAGGCGTCACGCTTGAGCCCGGCGATATGGGCAGATTTAGAGCACCGACACTGCGCAACATCGCACTAAGCGCGCCTTACATGCACGACGGCAGCATCGCCTCTCTTTCGGAAGTAATAGACCACTACGCCGCTGGCGGACGAACCATTGCAAAAGGCCCTAACGCTGGAATCGGCAGTCGCAATCCATTCAAAAGTTCTTTTATACAAGGTTTTTCGATTACCGCTAACGAAAGGCAAGACCTAATGGCTTTCTTAGAAAGCTTGACCGACGAGACCTTTATCAATAATCCTGCACTGAGCAATCCTTGGTGAGAACCAAGGCTAAACGTCACCGGTAATGGTATCGACAAGCAGCAATCACAATTTCGGCATCAGTCACTTTGTAAACTAATCGATGCTCACGATCAATTCGTCTAGACCAGTAGCCCTGCCAGTCATGCTTTAGCGATTCTGGCTTACCTATGCCCTCAAAAGGTGAGCGCTCAATATCTTTGAGCAAATTCACGATTTTCTTGTATGTCTTTCTGTCCGTTGTTGCCCAACCATTAAAATCTTCAAACGCGGAAGTTTCAAAAACTATCCGCCGACTCATTCTAGAGACTCCAAGGAAACTTCAATTAAGTTGGTACCTTTCTCTATATTTGCCTTGGCTTTCAGTAACCGCTCACGATTTACATCAGACTGAAGCAAGTACTCAGTTTCGTCGACCTCGTATACCACTATCTCAATCTCTCTGCCTCGAAAGGTCGCTTTTAACCCTTCTAAGAAATCGTCGTTTAGTTCATTAGCATTAAGGCGATAGGTGTTGTGCATAGTCCATGCATAGCGGAGCAATAATGACATTCTATCGTAGACGCTTTGACTACTCGTTAGGTCAGTCCAGCAATTTCTTTAATTCTGACACGCTTTCTCTGCTGCAAAAATTTAGTATTTTAGAACCAACGACCGCCACGAAAGCGCCAGCGGGGAAATAGCAGTCTCATAAGTACTTGGGAGGCTAGAAATATACCTAACCAGACGGTGGAGTAGTGGATGACGAACCAGAAGACGGAGAAGTCACCGAAGTACGAACCGAAGAGGCCAAAGCTGATAATTATCGATAGAAGAAAGAACGCTTCCCAAATGCCAGCGACGACTTGGTAAGCAGCGGGCCAGTCTCGGTCCCAGCGAAACTTTTGGATGAGGGTGTATAGACAGTCCCAGAAGAAGCCTAGGAACATAATCCAAAACAGGACGGCGAAAAATTGGCCTTCTATGGCAGTCGCAAATGGCCAAGTCAAAACTACACCAACCGTCAAAAACAGCAACAAGCGCGTTTGCCAACGTCCTAATAATGTGGGTGTCATAGTATTAGATTTCCAGAAGCCATAGGGACATAGGTTGATAGCGTCAGGGCGTTTGATTGTTTGCCCAGCGCAGCCATTGAGAGAATGAGCGGGTCACGCCAAGAGATTTTAGCCCCTCAGCTTTTAGGTATGCCAAATGCTGCACCGAGCGTAAAGCTGAATACTGCAAACCTAGAAAACTATCAACTGCGGCATAGGGCCCGCCTAATGTTGTCACGCCGGCTGCATACATTCGACCGGGGGCGCTTCGAGAGCGAGTATTTGCGGAAGAAAGAGCGGTCATTTCAAACTCGTTCGACACTTGGAGGCTTTTCTGATCGACTAGAGGGAGTTGATAGCATTCAATAAGGTCTTTAAGCAGTGGATTTTCTGTAACGGCGGCGGATAGCCCAGTCGCATCTACGATGAAATCCGCTGACTGCGTAAACTGCTGTAAGCCGGATGAATTACCTGAGTCGCCGTAGGTGACTTGTAGCTGGCCGTCTTTACTAGAAACTGACTGTACGCTACCAAACAGAAGGCGATACCATTTTTGTTCTAGGCCTCTGGTCACCAGCTCTTGCCAGTCTTTTCTATCGGCAGTGGTTGTGCCACCCCAGGACTTCATTAGCTTTTTGCGTTCTTCTGGGCTCGCTTTTTCTAAGAAGTCTCTTAAGTCTCCGCCCCAGCAAGCTTTTGGCCAGTTGAAGGGCTGAAACTCCCAGTGGTTTTTGACTAGGCGCTGGGCTTGGCCGTAGCGATTGCCTTCGTTGGCGCGTTTGGGCGATCGCATCAAATGAATCAGCTCAATATTTTGCCGCGACGTCCTACGGGCCTCATCTATCCGCTGCAAAATTCGAGATGCGACAATCCCCCGGCCTTGAACAATGATCCGACCGCCCTGCCTTTCTAACTGCTCGTAAACGTGGTCATGATGCTCATAGGCGTTGACGACAGACTTAGCGTCTTGGTTGTTATCGCGATATTTCTGAAGATGATTGAGAAAGCGAATGCCAGGATAGCCCGTCGCGAGGTGAACGTATTTGGCCACGACGTAGCCATACTGTCCTTTACCTTTTGAATAGGCGATCGCATAGCGACCATCATCGGTCTTACGTACGCAGCGAATACTGCCATAGCGATAAATATCTGGCCAGCCAATACGCTGTGCTTCTCGATCTATTGAGTCGAATACGTTGTCAGCGCGAGGGGTATAAGTTTCGGCAAACGTAGGCTCGGCAAATACTTGCCACATGAGTCCGCCCGCTTTCGAGAGGTCTCCTTTCTGAAAGGCTCGCCACGATTCGCGAACGGCATAGCTCGGCCATCCCCAAATGTTGTCTGGGCAGGAGTCGGAGTTAGACCTTAGCCGCTCATGTAGAGGGATTTGAGAGTTTAGGCACAGCTGTTTATATTTGGCATAGGGCTTATCTTGCGTGCCCAAAGCAATGATTTGGTAGGGTTTTACTCCGCCAATTCTTAGGTAATCTATCCAGATATAGCTGCCTAAGCCAGCGCCCAGAGCCGCGTAGGAAACTTCATCCTGTCCTGGCGTAAAGTGGCCGTTTTGAGTAAGAGACTGAATGGAAACAACTTGAGATTCTCGAAAGGAGGCAGGCGGAAAGCTGGGTTGAGGCGTTGGACTTGCGGGCGCTGCCTGTGGAATCGGTTGAGGTTGGGGTTGAGGCGGAGCGCTTGAACCTGGATAGATTGTTTCGGCACTGTAGCTGGTGGGTAAAGCCTGAGCGCTAGGAACTTGCTGCACTTGGATGAGGACTTCGCCGATTTGGATGCGATCGCCCAAATTCAAAACACACCGCTGCTGCTGAACACCATTCACATAAGTGCCATTCGACGTATTTTGATCCGTCAGCACCAGCTGATTATTCGCCCACTCAATGACGGCGTGGTAGCGAGACACTCTGGGATGAAGAAGCACCATCCGCGATACGGGTTGACCCTGAATCGTAGGCGGCATTTGGTCCAAAAACCGTCCAAACGCGACTGGCAAATTCAGCACAGGCTCCCGCTGTTCTTGCGTGGTCGGATCAATCCAGCTTAATTGAATAGTCTGTGGAGTAATAGGCATGACTCAGCAAGGTTCAAGCATTCTGTGTTGGATTATGCCTTAAAAAAAGTACTGACTAGCGGCATCTGCCAAGAAATGTCCACAAACTGGGCAATTGGAGTTGCGCAAGCTCAATGCCTGTGGGGTCTTGCACTTCGGACAGACTAGCTTTGGCGCTACGCTCTGAGGTTGTGCCTGCGCTGAGGATGCATTTTGACCAGAGTTTGGTGCTGATTGAGAAGGCTCGTGATTGTGGGCCGGTGGAACTGCGGAAATGGGCGGAATAGATGGAACTGCTGGTACAGAATTGAGCTGTGTAGCTCCCTGGGATACACTGCCGTGAGCGTGAGTAGACAGATTATCAACGATAATATCGCTCACTTGAAGCAGCAGCTGACCAAACTGAAGCATGCTGCCTTCGTAAAGTGCCACTTCGCCATCCACTAGCAAGCCACCGTCGACCCGTACCGGATTGTTAGCCGCTAAATTCCGCAGGTAAAACCGTTGCCACTCAGCTTTGAAGCTGACCTCAGCGTGAACCCTAGATACCGTGTTGTGTGCTAGCCATATATCGCACTGCTGCTGATCTCGACCGATGTTTGTTTTTTTATTTAGGTCAGTATCTAGTAAGGACAGCTGATAGTTCTGCAGCTGACTATTTGAATCATTCCACATCAAGTTTATTTGTGGCATCTTTCGTCTCTACACCTTTTTCGTTATCGAAATCAGCTAACCATCTCGCCAACAAGCTGCGAAACCTCAAAACCTTGAGATATAGTTTCAAATTCGATTATCTCGCCACCGGGCCACAACACAACAACTTCTAGATCCGCATCAGTTGGTGCCGGGGTCAAGGGGACATAGGCATTGCCATCCCATCGACTGAAGTTTAGCCGGTCTACTGGATAGCAATAGCTAATGCCATTCTCAAACTTGATTTCTAGCGATCGCATGTCAGCAATGTATTGAACCGACGTTGGCTTTAGCTTTAAGGACGGTCTACTCGCTGTTTCAATCCCTGCCATAGTCTATTGCCTCCCAACGTCGTTTTAATTCAGTCAAGTTTCTATTGGCTATTTTGATAGCGAATTTTCTAAGCTTCTTATCTTGGGCCAACGCGTTACTCTCTTCCCCTACCATCCATACTGCCTCATTTCCTGATATATCTATTCTGGTCTTAAAGTCGCCCTTTCTAACATGCACATGTGCTGGATGATGATCGTTTGAGGGGATATAGAATCTATAGCCATCGATTCTAAATATCTCTGCCATTTTAATTACTGAAGCTGCGTTTTCGAGACAATACGAGTCTTCTTACGATCGCGCTCAGACAACTCTTTTCCTTCCTGCAACTGAGTCGCATTCCGTTGCAGCACTGTCGCCGCGTTCTTATCACCCATCTGAATCGCTGTATTTGCGGCTGATTGCAGCATTGTGACTGCGCCTGTGCGATCGCCTGTTTTCAACTTCTCCTCAGCGATCTGCGTCTGCCTATATTTCGCCAGAGCCAAAATATTCTGCTGCACGCCGCTATCTATCTGCGGTGTATAGGCGGCCTGCGCTGCAATCTCGATAGGGACGCTTTCAGTTTGCTGTGCCACTACGCCCAACCCCGGATCGTCGTAGGTCACCTGCATTTTGCCGACCGTAGCGGTACCTTCAGGTAGCTGAGGAATGTATAAGTTCAGCAAAATTACACGGGGCTGATCTTTCATGAGGTCGCCAATGCGAACCATCGCCTGGTTCCCTTCTTCCACAGTTGGTAGCTCTACCGTTTCTGGTGAAACCTGGGCGACGGGCTTGAGGTCTGCGAGGCGAGTGCCGTCGGCGAGCTCAATATTGAGATAGGCGTTAGTAAGGCCAACCGACTGCATGCGGGTGAATAGACGGCCAAAGGTTGCGATCGCCTCCTCTGCATGTTCGATATAGCTAAGCGAACCACCCCCTTCATCGGCAATCTGCTCCAGCACATCTTGATTCCAGTGATCGCCAAAGCCCAGCGTATTAACCGTGAGGTTGTAACCGGTCGCTACGTTGGCTAGCTTAAGTGCTCTGTCATTGTCACCGTGCTCGTTTTCACCATCAGTCAACAGCAAAAGCTGTGAAACATGGTCTTCTTTACCCTTTGCAAGCTGTTCTATGCCTGCCTTGAGAGCATCGTCAACGGAAGTACCGCCGCCAGCGCGAAGGCCATCGATTCGCTTTTTGATAGCAGGGATGTCGGTGGCGAGCTGATTGGGGACGAGGACTTCGGCTTTGTGGTCGAAGGCGATGATAGAAATGCGATCGCGCTCCGTCAGCCGATCCATAATGCGATGCGCTGCCTGCTTCACCGTCTTCAGCGGCGTACCCATCATCGAACCGCTGCGGTCTAGCACAAAGCAAAGATTGAGGGGTGCTTGCGCGCCTTCGCCATTTGCCGACACCGACACCGACAGCTGCCGCTGACTATTGGGCTGGTCCGAAGGAAGGTGAGCGTCACTAAAGGCCCATTGCAAATCAACTTTCATCTTTCAGCCCCATTTTTCAAACCTTGGTCTCCTAACAATTCTTGAGAGGGTGATCTCTATCCCTAAAATATAGCTAGCCCTAGATATAGGGCAGAAACATCAGATGCTTTAAATATTTTGAACTCAATACTTGGATAGAGGTAAGGATTCAACATCATTCCCTAACCCTAT
>ERZ1740070.427-NODE-427-length-29531-cov-8.964649_pt1 | contig 29531 bp, 23 predicted proteins | sample MGYA00581734_ERZ1740070 | MGnify/ENA primary metagenome ERZ1740070 (study PRJEB43018, sample SAMN04849744) | marine metagenome | isolation source: floating plastic debris | place: Pacific Ocean | collected 2008-09-01 | study: EMG produced TPA metagenomics assembly...
CCTTCGGCTTCCCCTCTCCTCCTACTATCCCAGCCATTCCCTTTTTTAGAATTAAATCTTTCCCGCGCTTTCACCCTTTGTTCCCGCGCGGCTCGCAATATTCAAGCACATCAATTATCTATCGCTGCGATGACTCGAACGACTCAGGGGCACCCCGCCGACCACAGGCTCAAGTAAAACGAGAAATCGCTGAGCGTGATCGCACCGTCCGGAACGCCGTTCGACGTCCCGTCCGTCGTCACGTCCGCGATCGGATCGCCATCACTCCACAGCCCGAGGTAGTAGCTGAAGTCGCTGAGCGTGACGCTGCCATCCGGAATGCCGTTGTCTGTGCCGTCGGTCGTCACATCGGCCAAGCACTCTGCCGCGACGATGCAGGAAGCACCGAAGATGCGGACATCGTCAATAGCCGCCTCAACAAGCGAGCCGGCGCCAAGGTCGCTCGCAACGAACTTCACGCGGACCGTTGAGGTCAGATCGACGAAATCACCAACGGCGAAGCTCGTCTCGATCCAACCGCCCGATGTGCCGGCGCCAGCAGGGCCGACGGTTTCAACGACGGTGTAGCTCTGGCCGTTGTCGTCGGAGACGAGGACCTCGAAGATGTCCGCGTTGGGGGACTGTCCCGTGTCGTTCGAATACCAGCGTGCGTAGGAGATCGTCGCGAACTCGGCCGCGCTCAGATCGATCTGGTTGCTGACGAGCGACGTCGTGCCCTCGTCGACATCGTTCGTGCCCGTTCCGCCGCCGACGGGGCCTTGGCCCGTGACCCAGGCGATGGTGCCGCTGGGCGTGTTGTCGTCCTCGGGCTGCGCCGCGGTGCCGTTCGGGTTCACGCGGACCCAGACGCCGGTCGTTGCGTCGTCGCCGGTCGCACCGGCGGTGAAGCCGACAGCCGTCTCAAAGTCGTAGACGTCATCCACGTCGATCTCGTCGGCCGCGACCGCACGGAACAGGTTGGACGACTGGGTCGAAGCGCCCGCGGGCTGCGTGACGGTGTCACCGGATTGCAGGTCGAAGGAGACGAAGTACGCGATCTCGGCCGGGCACTCGGCCGGGGCGGGGAAGGTCGCGGTGAAGCTGGTTGCCGAGTCGGAGACGAGCGCGATCTCTTGGAAGCCGGTGCCCGTGTCGACGTGGAGGGTTCCGCTGCCCGGGACGATGGGGTCTTGGGGCGACGGAACGACATCGACGCGGAGCGTCTCGCCGCCGGTGGACGCGACGAGGCTGGGCCGGCCATCGGGGAAGAGGACCTCGAGGCTGGTGAAGAACGTGCCGCCCTGTGCCTCGATGTCGTCGCGGTAGATCGCGGTGCCGGTCCACCAAGAGATGTCGCCGTAGACACTCGTGTTGGTCGTGCCACCCGAGAGCACGCCCGCGATCACCCACTCGCCGCCGGTCTGGACGAGCACCGGGCCGCCGCTGTCGCCGGGCGCGGTCGTGGCCTCAAGAAGAATCGGGGTGGAGCTGCTGCTCGGGATGGTGTTGGCGCCGCTCGACCCGTTATCGAAGTCGGTGGAAACGATGTTGCTGCCGCTTGCGCTCGGCGGGCTGCCGTAGGCATCGATGATGTTCTCGCCGCCCCAGCGGAAGCCGTCGGAGGAGAACTGGTGGCCGGAGCTGCCGAGGCCGTTGAACCCGTAGCCAACGGTCGCGGCGACCTTGCCGACCAGCTCGTTGGTCTCATCGATCAGGCGCATCGGCTGTGCGATGTTGGCCGGCACGGACTGGTTGAGGATGTGGATGGACACGTCGCCGCCGTCGAGCAGCGAGCCGTTGCCGTCGGGCAGAAGCGAAGCCTGCACCGTGGTGGTGAACACCGGGCTGCTCGAGTTGGCACCGAAGCGAACGCTGCTGCCAGCGTTGATGCCGCAGTGGCGGGCGCTGAGGATCACGTTCGGAGCGATCAGCGTGCCGGTGCAGCCGCCGATGCTGACGACCGCGTCGAACGGAGCGGCGTAATCACGCGCGCCCTGCACACCCGTCGCGTTGTTCACAACGATACGGGGGAAGACGCCCTCGAGAGCCTCGGGCGAGTCGGGCGCGTAGGTCTTGGTATCGATCTGACGCTCGGAGAGCACGACACCGGTGGCGGCATCAATGACCGACTCGAAGTGCGTCGGGCTCGCGGCCTGCCCGAGGTCGGCCAGCGACGTGGTGACCTCCCACGCGAGGATCGCCTCGTCGCCGATGCGGAACCACACCTGCTCGGCGGCCGAGTCGATCGCAGTAGGCAGGAAGCGCTCGGCGAGGGTGACAGCAGCCTCCTCGGCGACGTTCACCCGGCCTCGCCGCAGCGTCAGCTTGTCGGTCGAGTCGTCGAAGACCTGGGAGACAGTGCCGTCGGCGTTCTCGATAACGACGACACGGGCGCCATGAAGGGGGAGGTCGCCGATGAACTTCTGGAAGACCATCGCGTCGGCCTGGGCGCGCTTGCCGGGCTCCATGAGCTCAAGGCGGAGATCGCCCTGCTGGAGGTACGACGTGGCGTTGCTCAGCTCCAGGTGCGCCCGGACGCTCGCCTCGTCGGCGAAGCAGAGGCCGCTCATCCACAGGCCGCCGGCCAGTGCTATTCCGGTCACGCTCAATGCATTCATTCTCTGTGTCTCCTACGGTTCAACGCGGTCGGTGATGACTCCCGTACTTGGAGCCAGCGCACCACCACGCCGCCGTCTGTCGTTCACCCCACGACGCTCCGAGGAGCATACCTCAAAGGTCGACGCCATCGCTGGCCCAAAAGCCACCAAGTCGGTTCCTTTCTGCGAACGTGTTATCGGACAGCAAGTGGAGGTGAAACGTGAGCGCTGCGAGCCCCGCCGACCAAGTTCGCCGCGGTAAAAATGCCGATCACGGCAACGGCGAACGACCCCGCCAGATGCCCGCAAGAGAGCGATTCAGGCCGATTGTGGCGACGTCCACCCGGGGTTCGTTGCGTATCGCCACGGACAGGAGACCGCTGGCATGAATCTGTCCGAGTTGAGCCTCCTGGTAGCTCTGGGTACGACCGGCGGGATTGCCCTGCCAATCAGTGCCGATGTTCCGGTGCCATTCCGCACGACTGAGCATCGGTACCACGCGGTCGTCGATGAATCCGCGACCGTGGTACAAGGAGACCTTGCCCAGATCCGGATCGAGCACCGGGACCGCCTTGGCCGGTTGTTTCGATGGGAAGAACGCACCGCGTCTGGTGCTGCACAACTGATCTGGGTCGCAACCTACGCGGACGAGGGAATGGCTCCCGGCAGGGCAGCGTACTGGAGTGACGACACACTCGTGCCATCGACGGAGCTGGTCGTATCTTCGGGCGATGGCCGCGTGCAAGACATCTACCACTCAGACCATGGCGAGAAACCGCGTCGACAGATTCGTCAGTATCTCGATGCTTCTGGACGCGAGATCTATCAGGAGTACTTCGCACCCAGAACCCAGCGTAAGTACAGCGAAGAGATCTTTCAGTATGATGCGAGGGGTAACGAGCTCGCTCGCACATGGCGTCGCCTCGACGGCGCGGCCGTGCGGGAGAGTCGCTTTCAAGTGATCGAGTCCAACCAATACGGGCATTGGACACGTCGCGTTCTGCATGTCAACGGCGCGCCAACCGAATTGCACGAGCGTTCAGTCGAGTACGGGAGACTCACTCGGCCGCATCCGCCCGCTTCCGCTGGGCCTGTGGAGTCGTTGCCACTCATCTTGCCAGCACCTTTCGCTCCCGGTGTGATCACCACGAACGATCTTGGTGAGAACTCGCTCACGTTCATGCCCGATGGTCGAGGCATCCTGTTTACACGGTACGGCGAGGACTGGAACCAGCAACAAGCGCTGATGTCGATGTGGCGTGATGGTGCGTGGCGCGAACCCGAGCCCCTCTTGTTCACCGGTCAGGTCTACAACGCTGCGCTCTCGGAGGACGGAGAGCACATGATCTATTGTCGGCAGGACGGTTCCCAACTCGGGGCGCGTGTGTTCATCTCGACGCGATCGAGCGTTGGATGGTCGGCACCGATCGACCTCACGGAGCGTGCCGGGCTTCGCGGCAGCTACTTCCGGCTCTGCGCCGATGGAACACTGCTGTACCATCTCGACGGCGATCTGTACACATGCAGGCTTGACGCAAGCGGTGTCGGCGAGGTTGAGGCTTTGCCGGCGCCGATTAATACGCCAGACGGCGTTGAGTTCGCAGCCTGGACAGATGTTGGCGGGAGACGCGTCATTTTCACACGCGGGCATAGCGACCCGGAACGCTCAGGTGTCTTCGTAACCACTCGAAAGGACGGCGAGTGGACGCTTCCGACGCGTTTGCCAATCCCTTATGGCTGGGGCGTAGTGATCTCTCCCGACGGCGAAGATCTCGTCTACGTGGTCGATGACGATATCGTCCGTGTCCCCGTAGCACTGCTGACCGACTCGTTGCCGCGCCTTGACGAATCTCGCTAGGTAAATAGCTCGAGACACTGGGAAGCTCTTGGCACCACGACCCCCGAATCCCGGCCGGCCTCTGTAGTAAATCTGCGGCTCCTGAACGCCCAGAAATCTCATGCTACTGCTGACCTGGAATTCTCGGCACTCGAATCGGGGTGAGAGGATTCGAACCCCCGAACTTCTCGCCCCAAACGAGCGCTGAGGCCGAGCGAAGTCTTCCGCCTAAAACCACTTGCGACTCCCCCCACTCTCTCTGCCGCATCATCGGGCACGGATAGGCATAACCAAGCACGCGACCAGACGCGCGGCTGAGTCCCCCGTACGCATCTGGAGCAGTCTGCCGGAGACCACACGAGTTTCGATCGACGCGTTGATTGACGTCCCTGCGGACAGGCAACCGACACGAGCCGCCCATACTTCGCTACGTAGTGTGTCGCCGGCGATGAGATCACAACCTTCGCGAATGCGCACAGAATTGAGACCCCCGCTCGCCTCGGTCTGTTGGGGCAGGCCTGCCCGGCTGTTCAGCACGCTCACAGCTAGGCCGTGATCCATCGCGACCTCAAGCCCACGAACGTGCTCGTAAGCATGCTCGACGGCAAGCCTTTCGCGACAGTCGCGGATTTCGGCATTGCCGAGGCAACGTCGAGCCCGCTTACCGAGAAGACGCATTTCACCGCGCATCGGCACGCTCGAGTGCACGAGCCCCGAGCAGGGCGACGCTTCTCCCGACATCGACACACGCACCGACTTGGACGCCCGGCGTGTGCTGCTGTACGAGCCTGTGACCAGTGAGACGCCGTTTGGTCGTAAGCGACTCCGATCGGCGGCTCATGCGGAGTGGCATCGCATTGTCCGCGAGGAGGAGCGGCGAATCGAGTTCGATACTGATCCACTCGGTGCCTTTATGACGCTCGGCACGCAGCTCGCCGAGTCGCTGCGGCTGGAACGCGATCGACGCTGACGATTGGCCGAGTGCGCGGGGACGTCTCGACGAATGCCCCCAGAGCGAGCGCCGCTTGGGGTGGACGTTAAACCTCGGCAGACAAAGACCACAAACTCGCATTCGTCGAAAGAGCCTTGCTCGGTGTGGATCGCGATGCGTCGCTCGTGGTGATGCACGACTTCACCGAGATCGGCATCTTCGACCGCTCGGGCGAGCGTGTCAGGACACTCCCCAGTGCGCAGGGCTTCACTGCGTCACGCTCTGCTTTCGCCTTTGCGCCCAACGACGCGTCCATGCCTGCGGATGCAAGAGATGGCGCTCGGATTTGGCCACTCGATGGCTCGGCCTTCAGCGCGATGAAGTCCGCCGGCGCTGCTCCGCGACACGGCCTGCTCAGCCGCGATGGCACATACGTCGCGTCGGCACTCGAGTTTGGCGTTGCTGGAGGGACTGCCGACGACACGATAGTGCTCGAGTCGTCCGACAACCCCACTCATGCGGATGATATCCGCTGGAGCTGCGATGGGTCGACGATCATCACCGGCTCACACGAGATGCTCGCACGCTCCGGAGATCGCTCGGACGTCTCGATGGAATTCAAACGCAGAGGTACTCGCTGATCGACGAAGCATGCGGCGGATTCCAGCCGGCGGAGTCTTTGGCTCCTGCACGGCGCCCGGCCTACCCGAACGCCCACATTTCGCTGGCGCTGCTCCTGTTTATCGTGCCGCACGCGATGGCAGAAGCAGTGTGCCGTTTCGCCGTTAGTCTGCTCTCCCGCATGCACACGCTGGTTTGAAGCGTCGCTGCAGTGTTTCGAGCGCGCGGCTAGGAGTTCAAGTGACGTCTCCGATTGCGATCCTTATGCCGTTCACGACCCCTGCCCTCCCAACGGCGGCACCCGCCGGCGGCAGCTCGCTCGCCCTCCAGGACACTCTGATGTTCATCGGCTTCCTCGCGGCGGTCATCGGCATCGCGCTCTTCGCGACCCGACAGAAGAAGCAAACGGGCTCGGACTACTTCCTGGGCGGGCGGTCGCTGCTCTGGCCCATGATCGGGCTCTCGATCGTCGCGGCAAACATCTCGACCGAGCAGCTCGTCGGCATGGCGGGGCAGGGCGCGGGGGATGTCGGGCTCGCGGTCTCGAATTGGCAGCTCTGCGGCTCGCTGGGCATCATCTTCGTCGCGTTCACGCTCATGCCGAGGTTCCTGCGGGCTGGCATCTACACGATGCCCCAGTTCCTCGAGCAGCGATTCAATCCGACCGCGCGCACGATCATGTCGGGCTACACCGTGGTGATCTACGTCGCGATCTTGCTCACGAGTGTGTTCTACTCGGGCGGCATCACGATCCAGAAGATTTTCGACGTGCCGCTCTGGATCGGTGTGTCTGTGCTCGCGTTCGCGGCCACGGCGTACACGGCGTGGGGCGGCTTGCGGGCGGTCGCGATCGCCGACCTTTTCTTCGGCGCGGCACTGCTCGGCGGCGGGGCGTACGCATTTTTCCTCGGGCTTGACGCCGTCGGCGGCTGGGATGTCTTCGCGGAGTACAACGACGAGCGATTGCACATGATCAAGCCGGCAGACGACCCGGCGCTTCCATGGACCGGCGTGGTCGGCGGGATGTGGATCGTGCTCATCTATTACTGCGGGCTGAACCAGTTCATCGTCCAGCGGGCGCTCTCGGCGCGGAGTCTCGCACACGCGCAGGGCGGCATGGTGTTCGCTGCGGCGCTGTGGCTCTTGGTGCCGTTCTTCATCGTGATGCCCGGCATGCTCTCGGCACAGCTCTATCCCGAAGAGCTCGGGATCGGCACGGGCACAACCGCGGCCGACGAGGCGTTCCCCACGCTCATCCGCAACCTCATCCCCGAGGGCGTCCGCGGATTCATGTTCGCGGCGATCGCCGGCGCGGTCATCAGCTCGCTTGCCTCGATGCTCAACAGCGCCTCGACACTCTTCACGCTCGACATCTACAAGGAGCGGCTAAACAAGAACGCGACCGATCGCCAGGTCTTGTGGGTCGGTCGCGTGACCGTGCTGGCGTGCGTCGTGATCGGCGCGGTGCTCGCGACGGTGCTCAACCAGCTGCCCGGGTTTGAGGGTGTGTTCCAGTTCATCCAGCAGTTCCAAGGGTACATCTGGCCCGGCACGGTGGCGGCGTTCATGGGCGGGCTGCTGCTCACACGTGCACCGGCGATGGCGGGCACAGCCGCTTTGCTCGTCGGACCGGCCGCGTACGGCGCGCTGCAGTTTGCTGGAAAGCACGAGCTGCACAACATCCACTTCCTGCTTCAGGCGCTGATCGCCTGGGTGGTCTCGTTCGGCGTGGTGTGGCTGCTCACGCTGATCAAGCCCAGAGAGCAGAAGTGGACGCTGCCGATGCTCGCCGAGATCGACCTCAAGCCCTCGGCGGTCGCGAAGGTCGCGGCAGTCATCGTCGTCGCCTGCGTCATCGCCTTCTATATCGTATTTTGGTGATGGCGTGCGTGTTGCAACTCGCGCCTGGACGCTGAGCTAGGCCAGCAAGAGGGGACCGCATGCGACCGCCAGCCGAGATTGTCGATGCGCTCATCGCCGAGGGCGCTGTGACGGTCGTGCGCACGCCGGATGCAGAGAGCGTGCAGTGGATCGCGTCGACGCTGCGTGATGCTAGGCTCAACGCCCTGGAGGTCACGATGACCGTCCCGGGCGCGACCGAGCAGATCCGCCGCCTCGCCGACACGATCGGGCCCGGGCATCTGGTCGGCGTTGGCTCGGTGCGCACGCCCAGTCAGGCCGAGGCGGCGATCGATGCGGGAGCGGCATATGTCGTGAGCCCCGTCTTCGATCCCAACGTTGTGCGCGTCGCGCGGGATCGTGGCGTGCCCGCGATGCCCGGGTGCCTGACGCCGAGCGAGATCCATGCCGCGGTGCAGGCCGGAGCGGACGTGGTCAAGGTCTTCCCCGCCGAAGCGGTCGGCATGGGGTTTCTCAAGGCGGTGCTCGCGCCGATGCCCGAGCTGCGACTCATGCCGACCGGCGGCGTGACGTGCGAGAACGCCGGCGAGTGGATCACCCACGGCGCCGCGATGGTGGGCGTGGGAGACTCCCTCGTGCCAGCCGCGGCTGTGACGGCCCGAGACGCCGACGCGCTGCGCGGGCGGGCCGAGGTTCTTCTTGAGTCAATTCGTAGTGCCCGTGCCGCCCGCACCGCGCGGCGCGCATGAGCGAAAGAGACGCGATGCCAGACACCTCACTACCACGCGTCGTCACGTTCGGCGAGATCATGCTCCGCCTCTCGACGCCCGGCTTCGAGCGCTTCGTGCAGGCGGCGAGCTTCCACGCGACGTACGGCGGCGGCGAGGCCAACGTTGCCGCGAGCCTCGCGCAGTTCGGCATCGATGCCGCGTTCGTGTCGAGGGTTCCGGAGCACGAGATCGGGCAAGCCGCGATCAACCACCTCCGGCGGTTCGGCGTCGATACGTCGCTCGTGCTCCGCGGCGGCCACCGGCTGGGCACCTACTTTCTTGAGACCGGCGCGAGCCAGCGCCCGTCGGCCGTGATCTATGACCGGGCACACTCGTCGATCACATCACTGGACTCGAACGCTCTCGACGCCGACGCGATCTTCGACGGCGCGCAGTGGTTCCACTTCACGGGCATCACGCCCGCCCTCGGGCCGGGACCCGCGGCCACGACCGAGATGCTCGCGAAGGCAGCAAAGACGCGCGGTCTCCGCGTGAGCTGCGATCTGAACTTCCGTGCGAAGCTTTGGACCGAGGACGAGGCGCGGGCGGCGATGAGGCCACTCATGCGGCACGTGGACGTCTGCATCTGCAACGAGGAAGACGCGGACCGCTGCCTCGGCGTCGCGGCGGCGAACACCGACGTATCACGCGGCGAGCTCGACATCAGCGCGTATGAGCGGCTCGCCACACGCCTGCGGGACGAGTTCGAGTTCGATACCGTCGCGATCACGCTCCGCGAGAGCATCTCGGCGACGCGGAACCGCTGGTCGGCGCTCGTGGCGGACCGTGCCGCTGCCGCGACCCCGCATCGTTCGATGGTGCACGACATCCACATCGTCGATCGGGTGGGCGGCGGCGACTCGTTCGCGGCCGGGCTCATCGCGCAGCTGATCGAAGGGGCACCAGCGGGCGAGGCGGTCGAGTTTGCCGTCGCCGCGTCGTGCCTGAAACACACGATCCCGGGCGACTTCAACCATGTGACGCGGGCGGAGGTCGAGCGCATGCTCGCGACGGGCGGTACCGGCCGCGTTGACCGTTAGCGCGTTGGTGTGCATGCCACGTCGTGTGCCGGGGCGTTGCCTTTGTTCCGTGCAAGGCGTCTTGGAAGTCATTCGTTTCCTTCGCGAGGTAGGCTCGCGAGTCCCGGTGTTGCGGAGTGTGCCCGGGGTTGCTCTGGAGGTTGCCGACCGATGCCGCAGTGGACCGAAGACCGCGAGTTGTTCGACCTCGCGAAGCGAGAGCTTTTCTCAGCCGTGATCGGCGACGTGATGGACACGTTGGGCCACACGCGGCAGTTCTTGCCGCCGCGGGTCCAGCCGCTGCGTGACGACATGGTCGTGGTCGGGCGCGCGATGCCGGTGCTCGAGGCCGACGACGTTGGCGGCGAGCAGCCCGGACGCGTGAGCCCGACACTCTCGCAGCCGTTCGGACTCATGCTCACCGCGCTAGACGATCTCAAGCAGGACGAGGTGTATATATGCACCGGGGCATCGCCGACGTACGCGCTGTGGGGCGAGCTGATGAGCACCGCAGCACGCAACCGAGGAGCGGCGGGCGCCGTGGTCAACGGGTGGTCACGTGACACGAAGGGCATCCTCGAGCTCGGGTTTCCGACGTTCTCGTATGGACGGTACGCCCAAGACCAAAGGCCTCGCGGCAAGGTCATCGACTTCCGCTGCACGATCGAGATCGAGGGCGTCACGATCGCACCGGGCGACATCGTCTTCGGCGACCTCGATGGCGTCTGCGTCATCCCGAAGAGCATCGAGACCGAGGTCATCGAGGGCGCGCTCGCGAAAGCGCGCGGCGAGCGACAGGTCTTCGACGCGATCTCCGGCGGCATGCTCGCCCAAGACGCCTGGGACAAGTTCGGGATCATGTGATGGGAACGCACGCGGCCGACCTGGCGCTCGATATCGGCTGCACTCTCGGCGAGGGGCCGACGTGGTGGCACGGTGCGCTCTGGTTCGTCGACATCGAGGCGGGTGTGCTGCACCGGTTCGATCCCGCGAGACGCGAGCACCATGCACACGAGCTGGGAGGCCGGGTGGGCTTCGCGGTGCCGACCGAGCGCGAGACGTGGATCGTCGGTCGAGACGCGTCGATCGCGGCGTGGCGCGAGGGCGACGCGACAGTAGAGACCCTCCACCAAGTTGAAGATGAGGATCGCTGCACGCGGTTCAACGACGGCAAGTGCGATCCGCACGGGCGGCTTTACGCTGGGACCATGCATCTCAAGGCCGAGGCCGGCCGAGGCTCGCTCTACCGAGTTCAGGCCGACGGCCAGGCGGATGAGGTCGTTGCCAACACAACGATCTCCAACGGCCTCGCCTGGGACGAATCCCGCGGCGCGATGTATTTCATCGACACCGCGGGCGGCACGATCGATCGCTTCGATTGGGACGCCGAGACGGGATCGATCTCGGGCCGAACACCGATCGCGACGCCCGAGGGCGGCGGACCCGACGGCATGTGCATCGACCGCGAAGGCTATCTGTGGGTCGCGATGTGGGGCGGATCGCGGGTCGCGAGGTTCAATCCTGAGACGGGTTCGGAGGTCGATTCCATCGCGGTGCCTTGCCCCAACCCCACCTCGTGCTGCTTCGGCGGCGAGGCGTTCGACGAGCTGTGGATCACGACCGCGCGGTATGGCATGAGTGCTGAGCACGTCGAGCGGTACCCGACGGCGGGCGGCGTATTCGTCGCACGGCCCGGCGTCCATGGACACCCGCCGACGCCGATGCGTGCGGGCACTTCTGAAACGGCATTTGGAGGGCGAGATGCGGATTGAAGATGTGAGCGTCTGGCTCGTCGAGGGCGTGAAGTACAACTGGACAATGCTCCGCGTCACGACCGACACGGGGCACACGGGCATAGGCGAGTCCACAAACTGGCCCGGCAGCCCGATCATCGAGGCCGCCACGCGCCACGTCGGCGAGCGTGTGATCGGGCTCGACCCGATGCGTACGGACTTCATCTGGACGAAGCTCTATCGTGACCTGAACTGGATCGGCCCCTTCGGCGCGAGCATGTGCGCGATCTCGGGGCTCGACATGGCGCTGCTCGACCTCAAAGCCAAGGTCCTTGGCGTCCCGATGTACGAGCTGCTCGGCGGGGCGTACCGGACGCGCGTCAAGCTCTACGCCAATTACTGGTTTACTCGCGGCGATCACACACCCGAGGCGTACGCCGAGCAGGCACGCCGCGTGGTCGAGCTGGGCTTCACCGCGCTCAAGTTCGACCCGTTCGCGCACGTGAACTACCTGTACGGCGACGACCTCGCCGACGATCTATCGCTCACGCCGTCGGAGCAAGACCGCGCCTTTGAGGTGGCCGCGGCCGTGCGCGCCGCGATCGGGCCGGACGTTGCGATGATGATCGAGACCCACGCGATGCTCAACGGCGAGATCGCGGTCAAGATGGCGAATCGCCTCGCACCGCTGGGTATCACCTGGTACGAGGAGCCTGCAGGCCCCGAGAGCGCCGAGACGCTCGCGGCCCTCCGCCGTCGGCTGCCATCGGACGTGCCCATCTGCGTCGGCGAGCGGCACTACACACGCTTCGGGCTGCGCGACGTGCTCGAGCGGCACATCTGCGATGTGGTCATGCCCGACATCACACGCTGCGGCGGCCCATCCGAGATGAAACGGATGGCGACGATGGCCGAGGCGTACAACACACTCATCGCGCCGCACAACCCCAACGGCCCCCTGAGCACGCTCGCGAGCGCGCATGTCTGCGCGTCGCTCCCGAACTTCTTCCGCTGCGAGTTCATGCTCAACGATGTGCCATGGCGCGACACGGTCATCACCGAGCCGCTCGACGTGCGCGACGGGTTCCTGCACCTCTCGGATCGACCCGGCCTCGGCGTTGATCTTGTCGTCGACGAGCTCGAGCGCCATCCGGGCGTCACCGACATGAACGAACGCGAGAACTTTTATGTGTGACGGCCCAGCCGCGTACGGAGTCCTGCGATGGCGTTAGCGATTGATCTCTCAGGCAGGGTCGCGCTGGTGACGGGCACGACCGACGGCATCGGCCTCGGCGTCGCGCGCGTGCTCGCCGAGGCGGGGTGCGACATCGCGGGCTGCAGCCGGAGCGATCCAGATTCCGAGCGCGCGATCAACTTCCAATCGGCCATCCGCGACCTCGGCAGGCGGGTCGTGTACGACGCGATCGATATCAGCACGCCCGAGGCACCGGCCCGGTTCGTCGAGAACGCGGCAACACAGCTCGGCCGGATCGACCTTGTGGTGTCGAACGCGGGACGCAACATCTTCGATGGCATTGACGGCACGTCCGAGCAGCGCTGGCGCGACTGCATCGACCTCGATCTCGCGTCGCACTGGCGGCTCGCCAAGGCTGCGCGCCCGCATCTTGCCCGCGGCGAGTCGCCCGTGTTCATCATCATGGGATCGAACCACGCCTTCTCAACGCTGCCGGGCTGCTTCCCCTACAACGTCGCGAAGGCAGGCCTTGTCGCGATGGCCCAATCGCTCGCGCTCGAGTGGGGCCCAACCATCCGCGCGGTCTGCGTGGCGCCCGGGTTCATCGACACACCCGGCGGCGACGCGTGGTTCGGCACGTTCGACGACCCCGAGGCGAAGCGCCGCGAGGTCGAGGCCGCCCACCCGGTCGGCCGGATCGGCACGCCCGAGGAGATCGGCGGCCTCTGCGCCTTCCTCGCGAGCGGCTACGCGGCGTTCATCTCGGGGACCACAATTCTCGTCGACGGCGGCCACGCGTCCCACATGGGCTGGTAGCGCCTCGCCAAGGCTGTGCACGTTCGCGACACAGACAACTTCGGAGCCTTCGTATGGTTCGCGATCGAAACCCACCGCGAGGGCTCCGCCGTGCTATTCAAAGCACCGACCGAACCCCGTAGGGTCCAAAAACTCGGCCGACGCCGTTTCGCTCGGCTGATCAGTACCCTCCATGGATGCGAGTCAGTCCCTATCCCTGGCAGCTTCTCAGTGTGATCCTGGCGGGCATGCCCAACGAGCGCTAGCACTGACTTAACGAGGACCCAAGGCAGAAAACCAGATCCTGCGAGACCAGATCGGTACGAAGCGCGTCCGGCTTACCGACATAGAACGGCGTTGGCTTGCCTTGCTCGGCAAGGCCATCCGACGCAAAGCGCTCTCCGAAGTCTACTTCGTTGTTACGCCCGACATCATCCTGCGCGGGCACCGCGGGCTCGTGGCCCAGAAGTACGACGGGAGCAAGTCAAGCAGCGTCGGACGACCCCGGGTCATCCCGGCGATACGCAAGTTGGTCATCCGCATGGCCACCGATGATTGCCAATGGGGCTACGAGCGGATCGAGGGAGAGCTCAGGAAGGACGGCCATCGCGTCGCCCGCACCACCGTTGCCAATATCCTGCGCGAGCACGGATTTGAACCCGCCCCACTCCGATCGAAGCGAGTGACTTGGGCAGAGTTCCTCGATATGCACTGGGGCTCGATCGCCGCGATGGACTTCTGCACCGTTGAGGCCTCGACGCCCCGAGGGCTCACGCGATTCCACGTGCTCTTCGTTATCGATCTTGCCACGCGCCGGGTCGAGGTCGTCGGCATCTCCTACCGCCACGCGGACGGAATCAACCCAAGCCCGATTCCAAACACGAAAGCCGAAGGCATGTCTGCACTGTCTGCATGCGCTCTCCACAAACTCAAAGGTTCGCACGCGGGACATGACGTCGGCCAAGATTTTGGACCCTACGGCGTTGACCTACACAGACGCGGAGGCGTTGCCAATGTCCGCAACGATCTCTCAGCTACCAGGTGTCGCAAGCGACCCGACGCCGGTACCGGAGCGGATCCAAACTAGTCCGGCCTCGCATAGGCCGCTCTTGAGAGGCAGAAATGGGCTGATTTCGGCATCTGGTGTCACAAACAACGTCCATGCCGAGCCGGAGGTGACACGCCACAAGTTCTTGACTGGTCGTGACTTGTCACACTCTGGCGGAATCGGGGTGAGAGGATTCGAACCTCCGACCTTCTCGTCCCGAACGAGACGCGCTACCAAGCTGCGCTACACCCCGTAGCGGTCGGATCATAGGCCCGAGTCCGGTTGAGGGAAGGGCCTGTTTTCAGCCCCAGCGTGCGATCTGCTCGCTGTTCAGGAATCGGACTCGGGCAAGATCGGCGGGTTGATGGCCGAATAGACGTTGTCTTCGGTCGCGCCCGGGTCGCCATCGGAGCCCGCGGAGTAGAAGTACGGGCTGTTGCCGTTGCACGCGCCGCCGTCGGCGTCGCCGTGGACGGCGCTACGTCGAATCTCAGTGATCCACAGCGGTGCCGCCGACGCAATTCCATACTTCGAGCGATCCGCCGAGATATCCGTTGCAGCGGGAGGCGGGTCTTCCGACGTCAAATCAGGGTCGACCGAACGATCGCCAAAGTGCGGCCGATCAAACGCGGGATGGACGAACCGGATCGGCTGGCCCCATGCGTCGAGCGGAGTACGCAAACCCGGCTGCGAGCCCGCTTCGGCGTCGTTATCGCCGTCGACGTCAACGAGCGTGAACACGCGGGCGTCGAGCTCACTGAGCACGCCCACAGCGGAGGCGGACTCTTCGAGGTGACGCACGTACAGGCCGCCCGAATTGATCGCGACCTGCTGAACGCTTCCGGTCAGGTTCAACGCGTCGGCCAAGGGCAGGACGCGATCGGTGTCGCGCGGGTCGGTCACCGTGCTGGGTGGCAGGGCTTGCCGGTCGGCCTTATCCGCGGTGAGCGCGGTGTCCATCACATTGATGACCTGCTCGGTCAGTCGTGCCTTGCCGCTGTCGCGCACGCGTGCGCCGAGCGAGAGCGCCACGGCCGCGAGGATGCCGATGATCAGGATCACGACCAAAAGCTCAACGAGTGTGAAGCCCCCGCGCTGGCGCTTGGGATTGAGTTGGGCCTGTCGCATGAGGTCTGCTTTCGTTGGTCGCCGCGTGTTGCTGGCGCGTTTCGGTGGCATGTTCAAGGCTCGTCGTATGGCGCGTTCGCCCGAGGCGGGTTCGGCGGAATGGAGGCCCACGATACCGCCGCCGCGTGATTGCGGTGGGCTGGACCATGAGCACGGTACGCAGGGGCTTTGCGTGCTGATCCGCTCAAATGCTGAACAGGCCCACGCCCGAGCTAGGGCTTGGGCGTGCCGCCACCCCCACTGCCGCTGCCGGTGGCAGGCCCTGCGGGCGGGAAGCCCGGCCCGGGCATAGTTGAGCCGCCAAATGACTGGATCACGCCGCCCGCCGGTGCTGCGGCGGCACCGGCCGGTCGCCGACCCGCGGGGGGCCGTTGCTGGGTGCCGCCGGGACCGCCGGCAGCACCAGCGCCGGGCACCATGGGTGGTGCCCCGGGCATGCCCGCGGGCGCACCCTGCGGGCCCACAGACAGCTTGGCCTTGAGCGCCAAATCGGCGACCCGCTCGGCGATGGTCGTGAGCATCGCGTTGAAGAGGCGCGAGCCCTCGCGCTTGTACTCGATGCGTGGGTCTTGCTGGCTGAAGGCGCGGAAGCCAATCGCGTCGCGGAGCTGGTCCATCTCGTAGAGGTGGTCCTTCCACGTGCCATCGAGAATCTCAAGACACACCGCGCGCTCGAGACTCAGCAGCTCGAAGCGCAGCATGTTCTCGACCCGGCCTCGAATCGCATCGGCGCGCTCCTCGCCCTCGAGGTAGCGCATGCGGTCGGTCATGCCGACGCCGAAGCGCTCGGTCAGGTATGCCTCGAGCGCCTCGTCGCTCTCGATCGCAACAGCCCGATCGACTTCCTTCTCGAGCATGCCGTTCTGCACGAACTCGCGCGAGGCGTCCATCAGCTTCTCGCGGATCTTCTGCGGCGGGGTCGCGCGGATCTCCGACGCGTCCCACTCCATCTCGTACTTCCGCTTGGCCCACTGGGCGAGCTGATCGAGCGCGGCCTGCGGGTCTTGGCGGATGAGCATCGTCGTCATTTCCATCGCGAAGTCGACGGGGTACTGCACCTCGCGCTGCTCGTAGAGGTCGCTCACCTTCGATTGCACGAGCTCTGCCGCGGACGTGTCCTCGCCCTTCTCCGCGCTGTCCAGCTCGGCTGGGTCGAGGTCGACCGCGAAGTGGTTCTTGACCCACTCGGCGAGCTGCTTCGCGCCGTAGAGCGGCTCCAAGAACTTCGCGATGCCCGAGAGATCGGCGACCTCGATCTGCTCGAACGCCGCCTCTTCAAGCCGATCCTGCACGGCGCGGCGTTCGCTCGCGCCGCCCTCGCGCAGCTCCGCCGAATCGAGCTCGACGCCGAAGCGGCTCTTGGCCCAGTTGACCAGGCCGGCCGAGTCGAAGTCGACCGAAACCTCCGACCCCTCCAAAGGCATGTACTCGCCGAGCGTGACATTGATCGTTGCCTTCGCGTCCTGCTGGGCATCGCGGCGGACGATCGTTTCGATCTCATCAAGCTCGCGGTTGCGCAGGCGATCGGGCATGATCGAGCATTCCATGACCTGCTTGGCGTGCTCAGCGGCGCAGGACGCGGGGTAGTCCGGGTCCATGTAGAGCAGGCACGCGTCGTCGACCGCATCGCCGATGAAGTCGAGCATGAGGCCCTTGACATCGCGGCCGTCGAGCACGCGCTGGCGAATGCCGTAGAACCGCTGACGCTGGTGCTCCATGACCTCGTCGTACTCGAGAATGTTCTTGCGGACCTGGAAGTTGCGCTCCTCGACCTTTCGCTGGGCACGCTCGACGCTCTTCGAGAGCATCGGGTGCTCGATCGCGTCGCCCTCCTTCATGCCGAGGCGAGAGAGGATGCGCATCGTGGTCTGGCCCGCGAACATCTTCATGAGCTCGTCGTCGAGCGAAACGAAGAATCGGCTGGAGCCGTTGTCGCCCTGCCGGCCGGACCTGCCGCGGAGCTGGTTGTCGATGCGTCGCGCCTCGTGGCGTTCGGTGCCGATCACGTGCAGGCCGCCAAGCTCCTCGACGTTGTCGAACCAGCGGATGCGGTGGATCGCGACCCGGCCGGTCTCGTCGAGCGCCTCCATCAGCGCCTCTGCATCCATGCCCGCGATCTTCTTCTCGCCCAGCCACGTGTAGTGCTCGGCCCAATGGCGCAGCAGACGCATCGTCAACTCGCCCGCGTCGGCTTCCTCGGCCTCACGCTTGTTGATGCCCAGCTCGCCCGGCGCGACCTTGCGGAACACGTTCTCGCGCAGCTCCTCGTCGGTCGAATCGGGCGTCAGGCCGCGCGACGCGATGCCGCGGCGGAGCCAGTGGTCGAGCAGCTCTTGCTTGGTGAACTTGCCGAGCTTGATGTCGGTGCCTCGGCCGGCCATGTTCGTCGCGATCATGACCGCGCCGATCGCGCCGGCGTTCGCCACGATGTCGGCCTCGCGGTCGTGCTGCTTCGCGTTGAGCACCTCGTGCTTCACGCCATGCTTCTTCATGAGCATGCCACCGAGCATCTCGCTCTTCTCAACGCTCGTGGTGCCAACCAGCACGGGCCTGCCCACGTCATGGAACCGCTTGATCTCGTCGACGATGTGCTCCCACTTATCCTTGCCGCGGAGGAACATCAGGTCGTCGTAGTCGGCGCGGATGACGGGGCGGTTGGTCGGGATCGAGACCACGTCGAGGCTGTAGATATCGTGGAATTCCTGGGCCTCGGTGTCGGCCGTGCCGGTCATGCCCGCGAGCCGCTTGTACATCTTGAAGTAGTTCTGGATCGTGATCGTCGCGACGGTCTGGGTCTCTTGCTTGACCGGCACCTTCTCCTTCGCCTCGACGGACTGGTGCAAGCCGTCGGACCACTGCCGACCGACCATGGGCCGACCCGTGTTGGTGTCCACAATCACCACCGACGGCTCCATCCGGCCCGTCTGCGGATTCTGCGTGTCCATCACGATGTAGTCCTTGTCGCGCAGATAGACCGCATGGGCCTTGAGCGAGTTTTCAAGCAGGTGCGGGATATCCATGTTCTGATCGACATAGAACGACCCGACGCCCGCCTTCCGCTGCGCCTCTGCGATGCCGTCGTGCGTCAGGTGTGCCTGGCGACGCTCGGGCTCGAGGTCGTAGTACTGCACGTGCTGGTCGCGCTCTCGCTCGAGCCCGGGCAGCTCGGCCTTGGCCTCGGCAAGCTGCTTCTGCAGCGCGGGCACATCGCCCTTGTCACGCACCTGGCGGATATCGCCCTCCAAACCCTTGATGCGCTCCTTGGTGCGGTTGACCTGATCGTCGGCCGCCTGCCAAGGCTTCTGCTTCTCGACGAGGTGCCGGGCGAGGCCGTCGGCCAGCTCGTAGCGCGGCGCATCGTCGTGCGCCGGGCCCGAGATAATCAGGGGCGTGCGGGCCTCATCGATCAGCGTCGAGTCGACCTCGTCGACCACCGCAAACTCGCGCTTGCGCTGGACCTGCTGGTCGGCCGACCGCTTCATGTTGTCGCGGAGGTAGTCAAAGCCGAACTCGGCGGTGGTGCCATAGACCACGTCGCAGAGGTACATCTTCCGCTTCACGTCCTCGGGCTGCATGTGCATCGGGTGGATCGCGCCGACGGTCAGCCCGAGCTGCTTGAAGAAGGGGAACGTCCAGTCGCGGTCGCGCTGGACGAGATAGTCGTTGACCGTGACCACGTGCACCTGCTTGTGCTCGCACGCCGCGAGATAGCACGCGAGCGGAGCGACGATCGTCTTGCCCTCGCCGGTCCGCATCTCGGAGATCTTGCCGCTGTGCAGCACGATCGCGCCGATGAGTTGCACGTCGAAAGGCCGGGCGCGGAAGGGCGGGCGGCTCTGCGGATACAGCTCGCGAACCGCCTCATACAGCCGGTTTGGGATCGACACGCGGCGCCAGCCCGCGACCTGCTCGGCGCACCCGAGGAACTCGCCCTCCGGGTCGATCGGCTCCATCGCGTCGGCTTCGGCGCGGCACTGCTCGTAGATCGCGCGGGCGTCGTCGGGCAGCTTCGAGGGATCGAAGCCGGCCTCGGGATTGAGCGTGTTGCGGATGCCCACGCCGCGATCCATCGCCTCGCGGGCCACGGCCAGCGCCTCGATCAGCAAGTCCTCGCTCTTGGCGCCCTTGTCGTGACGCTCGCGGAACTCGGTGACCTTCTGGGCCATCTCGTCGTCGGTCATCGCGCGGACCTGCTCTTCGAGCTCGCCGATCGCCTCGACGCGGTTGGTGTATCGCTTGACGAATCGGTCGTTCCGCGAGCCGACGATCTTGGTCAGGAGCGGGCCGATGACGGGGATTTCTTGGGAAGCCATAGTTTGATACGTCCGTCTGTGGTGGACATGCCGCGCAGCGGTTCTCGCGCGCAGCGGATCGATTGGGGTCTCAGGATGGATGGAGTAGGCGCGGGCAGCTCTATTGAAACAGAGCCACTGCGTCGTGGATATGCTCAGGCGAGCGTCATCGGGGGCGCGAGACCGCCCCGGCCTTGGCGCGCCGCATCCATGGGCGTCGGCTGATCGCAGGTGCCGCGGAACTCGGCCGCGACGATCTCGACCTGCGAGTCGCACGTGACCCGACCCGGCGTAGCGGGCTGCGCGGGGGTGGGGCGCTCGGCGAGCACCCGGCGGTCGATCTCGTGGCGAGGCTGAGCCGCCCGGGGAATCGGCGAGCCCGCTTGGGCTGCCGCGACAGTCGCCGGCGCGGAGGTCTGCAACACCAGCGACAGCACGACCAATGCCGACAGCCCAGCGATGGTCGCTTGAGCCGATGAACGGGTTGTCGTGCGTGCGGAACGCGACATCGCTGGCAGGGCCTCCTCGGGCTTTGGGAAGTATCGGTCGGTTCCCGCCGCCGGACAAGGCGGTCCGTTGCCCGATGAGACTCATCGGGACGGTTGCGGGACACTTTTGCACCGGTGCCAATATCGGGTCCGATATACACATCGCCCCCCACTTGCGGTCGATCCGGGATGCAATCGCCCGATTCCGCCGCCGAAGGGGCAGGCTGGCCGCCCACCGGGGGCGACCGGCACTAGCGTGATGCCATGCCGACGCCGGACCCGAATGACAAGCCCATGTTCGCCACCCGCCGATCCCTGCCCGATACCCGCGAATCGATCACCCACAAATTCGCGGTGGGCGGCTACGAGGGCTATCTCACCATCGGCCTCTATGACGACGGCTCACCCGGTGAGATCTTCATCAAGGTCGCCAAGGAAGGATCGGCCCTGTCCGGGTTCTGCCAAGCGTTCTGCCGGGCGTTCAGCCTCGCGATGCAGCTCGGGCTCTCGATCGAAGAAGCAACCGCACGGTTCAAGGGCATGCGGTTCGAGCCGATGGGGCACACGTCGAACCCCGCGATCCCCGAGGCGGACTCGATCGTTGATTACGTCGCCCGCTATCTCGAGATCGAGTTCGCGGCACCGCCGACCCGGCGATAAAGACGAACGCAGAACCAGTACGCACTCGCCCTAGCCAACCCGGTTCGGCGGCTCGGTGCCAGCGATGATCGCGCCCGCATTCGCGGCGACCATGGCAGTCATCATCTCGCGGTGCTTGATCTCGGCCGACCCGATGTGCGGCGTCAGCACCGCGCGGTTTGAGGCGATCAGGCGAGGATCGATCGTCGGCTCGCGCTCAAAGACATCGAGCCCAACGCCCCAGATCGCTCCACGCTCCAGAGCATCAGCCAGCGCCGATTCATCGACCACAGGGCCACGCGCCACGTTCACAACGATCGCGGTCGGCTTGAGCAGCGCAATGTTCTCCGCGTGCAGCATGTGCCGCGTCTGCTCGGTGAGCGGCGCATGGATGGAAACAACATCCGCCCGGCGAAGTCCCTCATCCAGCTCGACACGCTCGGCGCCGAGCGGCGCGTGCTCGAACTCCGGGTGGCGACTCCGGGCGACGTACAGCACACGCATGCCCCAGCCGATCGAGCGCAAGGCCGTCGCGAAGCCGATTCGGCCGGCACCGACGACTAGGAGCGTTCGGCCTGTCAAGTCCATGCCCATCAGGTCGCCCATGCCGAGCGGGCCGCCCGCGGGATAGGCGTCGCTCCGTGCGAAACGATCGGCCTCGATCAGCCGGCGGGCGGCTGCCAAGATCAGCGTCCACGCCAGATCGGCCGTGCCCTCGGTCACCGCGTCGGGCGTGTTGCACACCGCGATGCCGCGTGTTCGGCACTCGTCGAGGTCGATGTTGTCGAACCCCACGGCGAAGTTGCACACGCCCTTGAGCGTCGGGCCAGCCGCATCCAAGAACTCGGCGTCCACGCGATCGCTGAACATCGTCACGATCACCGACGCCCCGGGCAGCCGGGCGAGCACCGCATCGCGCAAAGGCAGCTCGGCAGGGCCCATGTCGACATCGGCGTCCACGCTTCGGCCCTCGGATGATGGCTCGAGCGGCCCCGGCACGAGGCGGGTCACAACGATTCGCTGGGGTTGGCGCGGGGCTTGATGCATCGCGATACGGTAGACAAATCGGCACGCTCGACCGCCCGATTGCAGCCGAAACGCCGACGAAATGGGGCTCGATGCGGCTCGTTGCGTGGAATATTTTGCACGGTGGCGGCCAGCGCGTGGCAGAAATCTGCCTCGATCTCGCCGCCCTCTCGCCCGACGTTGTCGCCCTCAGCGAGTTCCGCCAGGGGCGCGGAGGATGCCTCCGCGGCGCGCTCGCGGACCTCGGATTGCCACATCAGGCGACGCTCGACACGGTCGACAAACATGCGCTCGATGCCAGCGCAAACGGACTTCTGATCGCGTCGCGAACCGAGCTCGAGGCGTGTGAAAACCAAGCGGAAACCGGCCGGATCCAAGCGGTGCGCGTGGCAGGAAACGAGATCACGCTCGTCGCGGCCCACATGCCCGACAAGGGACAACCGACAGCCCGGGCTCACGCGTGGAACTCGCTCGTAGGCCTCGCTCGCACAATGACTTGCGACCCCGCGATAATCCTCGGCGACCTCAACGCGGGCAGGCCCGGACTCGACGGCGCAGGCCTGACCAGGCGTGATGGCGAGCAACTCGGACGCCTCGCGGCACTCGGATTCGAGGACGTGTTCCGCAGGCTGCATCCCGACGCGGACGTGGCGAGTTGGTGGTCGCACAGCGGGCGGGGATATCGGCTCGACCACGCGCTCGCGAACGCGTCGCTCATGCCGCGCCTGAAGCGCGCCGGGTATGGCGAGGACGCGGTGCGCCGGGGCGTAAGCGACCACGCGCCGCTCGTAGTGGAGCTATCGGGCTGACGGTGTCGCCCGGAGCCGAGGTTCGATTCGCTCTGTTTTTTCAGACCCGATCGCCGCTTTCTCGACTTGCGGGCCCGACGCGGCCGATGTACGGTCCGGCTGGCTCTCGGACGGAGTCTGAAGAAGCTAAGGAGAAACACGATGGCCAAGAAGGCTGCAAAGAAAAAGGCCGCGGGCCGCAAGAAGGTGGCACGGAAGACCACCTCTCGCACCGCCACACGCAAGACCGCCAAGAAGACCACCACGCGGAAAACCGCCAAAAAGACCGCAAAGAAGACCGCGAAGAAGGCACCGGCACGCGCTGCTGCCAAGCCCGCGAAGATCACCGCGGCCGGCAAGAACCGCACGAAGAGCGAGACGTTCGGCATCATCGCCGATCACGTCGGCATCTCGAAGAAGGAAGTCGCCGCGGTCTTCGACACCATGTCGACGATGATCGAGGCCGACCTCTCCAAGCGCGGCCCGGGCACGTTCAACGTGCCGGGCCTCATGAAGGTCGTCGTGCAGCGCAAGGCTGCCGTTCCCCGTCGCAAGGGCATCAATCCCTTCACCGGCGAAGAGACCATGTTCAAGGCCAAGCCGGCCCGCAACGTCGTCAAGGTCCGCCCGCTCAAGGGCCTCAAGGACCTCGTCTGACAGCAGGCCTCCGGCACCCGGCCCGATCGGCTCGGTCACGAACCGATCGGCACGTGGGGCACGGCTCGGTGCCGCGTTCCACGCATCACACGAATCAGTCCACACCGCCCCGGCGTCCGCGGGGCGGTGTGCGTTTTGGGCTGGTTTTTTCGATCTTCACGCGGCTGCGCGAACAGATCACCCCGCATAGGCTCGCTCCGTGAACATCACCAACCGCGCCCCATCCAATGCCGTCGCCCTCGAGACCACACTGCTCGTCCACGGCCTGCCCGCGCCCGAAGCGACCACGCTCTGCACCGAACTCAACACTCTCATCCGTGCCCAAGGCGCAGAGCCGGCAACGGTGGGCGTACTTGATGGAGACCCGATCGTTGGCATGACCGACGACGAACTTGCTGCCCTGATGGCGCAAGCGGACGTACCCAAGGCGAACACCGCGAACCTCGGCGTGCTTATCCATCGCAAACGCAGCGCCGCGACGACCGTGTCCGCGACCATGGAACTTGCTGCAGGCGCGGGAGTGCGCGTGTTCGCCACCGGCGGGCTTGGCGGCGTGCACAAGCACTACGGCACCGCACTCGACATCTCGAGCGATCTCTCTGCGCTCGCACGCTTCCCGATCGCGGTGGTCGCCAGCGGCGTGAAGAGCTTGCTCGATGTCGTCGCAACGCGCGAGGCGCTCGAAACACTCGGCGTGTCGGTGGTCGGCTTCAAGACCGATGAGTTCCCCGCGTTCTACCAGCGCGCATCAGGCGCGGCTGTCGACGCCCGATTCGACGACGCCGGGGAGCTGGCCGACTTTGTGCGGTGGGAGCTCGCCCGGTCGGACAGGGGCATCGTCGTTGCCAACCCGATCCCCGAGGCTGACGAGATCGACGCGGCGACGTTCTTGGGATGGCTCGGCGAGGCCGAGGCGAGAGCGACAGCCGAGGGTGCGAGCGGCCGGGGCGTGACCCCCGCGGTGCTCGGGGCGCTCCACGAGATCTCTGCGGGACGGACGCTCGAGGCGAACCTCGCCCTCGTCCGGTCGAACGCGGTGCTCGCAGCACAGCTGGCAGCGCGGATTGCCGGCTCCAGAAACGCCTGACGCCAGGCTCCCACACAAGCCCGCACAGCGTCCGAAAACACGCCGGACGCAACTCTGAAAACCCCCCATCTTCTCCGCCCCATTGTGGCGGGGGATATTCATGGAATCTTGACCGAGGATTGCATGGGTTCGCGCGTCGCGGTTCGACTCTGGTGGGCTAGGATCGATGCGTGGATAGATCGAAATCTGCCGTTGTACGGCTGTTTTCGCGAAGTACCATGCGGTGTGGTTGCCGTGTGTGGACGACCGAGTGATGGAGTGTTGCCCGGATCGAGTCTGGGCGACCGAGGCATGGCTGCCGGCATGAACGCCGGGGGCCGAACACCAAGGAGAACGAGATCATGAAGAAGCTCGCGATGCTTGCCCTCGTGGCGAGCGCCGGCGCGGTTATGCCCGCCACGGCGCAGGACAGTGTTTCCAACAACGACGGCCTCCCCGGCGACGCGCCCGACGCGTTCACCGACCCGGTCGTCACCTCGTACATCCTTGACCTCGACCTGCACTTCGGCTCGTGGGGCACCGAGTTCGCCGTGGGCCCCGTGCTCAAGGCACACAAGACCGACACAAACTTCTTCACGGGTCTGACCTCGGGCCAGACCATCTCGCAGGACGTGCTCGACGGCGTTTCGTTTGCGGCAAGCTCGTACGCCTTCTGGGATGCCGCCGGCTTCGGCGTCTCGGGCCAGAACACGGCCGCCCAGACCTTCGAGACCCCCACCGGCACCGCATCACAGGTTGCCGTGCACCAGGCCTCGTTCGCCGGCACCGCGGGCATCCCCGCCTCGGTCTTCGAGGGTGTGCAAGCCGCGATCATCAACTTCGATCCCGCCGAGCCGACCCGCCTGTACGTCAAGCGCGTGCAGTCGGCGACGAACATGCCCAGCAACGGGACGTCCTCGTCCGCAGCCCTCGGTGTCGGCGGCATCGACGCGGCTGGCAACGCCATCCTCCGCGCCGACGACTTCGCGGGCGGCTTGCCCGATCCCGTGAGCGGCAACAACTACTTCCGCGTTCGCAACCAAGACCGCACGACCGGCCTGAACGACATCGATGGCTCCAACCCCGCCTCGCTCGGCAAGGAAGCCACCGACAACATCCTCGTCGGCAGCGGCACGACCCACACCGCCCCCGCGATGGTCCCCGCCTCGCTGGGCGGCACCAGCAATGGCGCAGCGCTCGGCGGCAACTTCAACGGCGAGGTCGTCTTCGGCGAGGGCCCCACTTCCGCCACGACCGCCCACCGCCCGGCCGGCACGCCCGACCAGCGCGGCGTTCCCGGCTTCTCGCCGGTCACGATCTTCCCGGGGTCCGTTGGCACCGGGGCGATCCTCGGCAAGGACGACAACTTCGATACCAAGCAGATCGTTGCGTTCGGCGTTGATGGCACCGGCGCCCCCGTTGGCACGGCGGCCTTCACGCTGCCCGACGTCGTGAGCGATCCCTGCGACGCGTTCACCCTCGACTCCACCCTCGGCACCGGCGGCGGCGGCGGCCAGCCCGACTGGGAGTTCGACCACTACCGCGGCATCTCGACCTTCCGCGGCCCCGTGGGCATCGCGACCGTCGGCTTCGACCCCGTCAGCGGCAAGGCCCTCGTCGCCAGCACCGTTCAGGATCGCGGCATCTTCGACCAGCAGGACACACCCTACACCGCGATCGTCGTCTGCCGCTTCGACCCGGCCAACCCCACCAACGTCGCCGCCCAGGAGTGGACCGTCGCGGCGTGGACCGACTTCGACAACCTGACCGGCAAGCCCATTCTCGATGGCCCCGGCGGCGCGTCGATCGGCACGCTCATCGACTACGACACTGTCACCGGCGGCACCATCCTCGGCCCGTCACTCTCGGTGCCCTCCTTCGACTCCCGCGGCAACATCTACTTCCTCGCAGGTGTCTCGCTCAACAAGGTCGACATGATGGGCGTGCCCTTCATCGACACCGACACCGCCCTCGTCCGCGGCATCTACGACTCGGCCAACAACTGCTACGACCTCGAGCTCATCATCGAGCAGGGCAACGTCTTCCAGGGCCAGAACTCGGGCCTCAACTACCAGGTCCAGTTCCTCCAGGTCGCCCTCTCCAACGGTGCCGCGGCTCCCTCGGGCTTCTGGGGCAACAGCGTCAACCCCAACCCCCTCGGCGGCGTTGACGCGATGCTCCTCGACCAGGCCGCCCCGCAGGCGATGACCGGCCTGACCCTCGCGGCACAGATTGTCTACGACGTCAACGAGGACGAAGACTTCAACAACCCGACCTCCGGCGGCGGCGATCCCACCAGCCCCGACCAGGCGTACAACGTCCTCCTCTACGTGACTTCCAACAACCCCGCCGAGGTTGGCCCGATCTGTGGCCCCGCCGATGTGACTACCGATGGCACCGCCAACGGCATCCCCGATGACGCGGTCACCCTCTCGGACTTCTCCTTCTACCTCGGCCTCTGGTCCGCCAGCGACGCCGCGGCCGACCTCACGACCGACGGCACCTCCAACGGCATCCCCGATGGTGCGGTCACCCTGTCCGACTTCTCGTTCTACCTCGGCCTGTGGTCGGCCGGCTGCCCGTAATCCGGCACGCCTGCCTCCGCACATCGTCCGGGAAACCGGGCTGGCATTTTGCAACTTTCCGAGGCCCACGCTTACCGGCGTGGGCCTCGCTTCCTGTTAAAACAAACCGATTTCCGACCCGAGCGACCCATCCAAGCAGCCGCTCCGTGCGTACGGGAAGCGGCCCGAACGATGGAGACCACCGCATGAGTCGCTCGACACCCCTTCTTCTCACGCTCGCCGCACTCGCAACGCAGGCATCGACAGCCTCAGCACAGTGGAACCCAACCAACGGACAGTGGCTCAAGACCGATCCTGCGGACTACCGCGTGATGACCTACAACATCCGCGACAGCATCTGCTCGACCTCGAACACGAAGCAAGAGAGCGCGACCGACTGGACGGCTCTGGCGATCCATGTCGCGGCCTTCAAGCCCGACGTGCTGATCCTCCAAGAGGTCGGCGACAACTCGGGCAACGGCACCGGGGGCGGCGTTGACTCGGTCAGCGCCCTCGAAACCACGCTCGACCTCTTCATCAACGGCGGCACCGATCCCTTCCGCGGCGGCACCGTCACGGCGTTCGTCAAGAAGTACGACCCGAACTACGACCTCCCGCACATCTTCGTGTCAAGCCGCGATGACGGGTTCAACCGAAACGTCATCCTCAGCCGCTACCCGTTCGTCGATCTCAACGGTGACGGCGACGCCGTCGCGAGCGACATCCCGCTGACCGTCGCCGACGCGTGGAACCCGACATCGGGCCGCGGCGAGATCCGCGGGCACCAGTTCGCCGAGATCGATCTGCCCGACAGCGTCTACGCGGGCGACGTGGTCGTCGGCAACGCGCACCTCAAGTCGGGCGGCAGCTCGAGCGATCGTGATCAGCGCCGCCGGGCGGCACAGCGCGTCGCCTACTACATCCACTACCTCTTCAACGGGGCCGGCACGGGCACGCCCGACCCAAACAACAAGGTCATCGACAACCCGCCCGCCACCAACGTGCTCGACGAGAACACGCCCGTGATCTGGGGTGGCGACTGGAACGAGGACGACGGTCAGCTGTTCAACTCCAGCGCCCCGCAAACGTGGTTCCTGCGCGGCGGCGCGGCGTTCGATGATGGCACCGACGCCGACCTGAGCGACTCTGTCTACGAGTTCGCCACCGAGTTCTTCAGCGGCAGCAACGCGACGCTCGGCTCCAGCAAGCTCGACTACATCGCCTACCACGACTCCATCGCGACGCTCCGCCGATCGTTTGTCATCAACAGCTCCCGGATGAATTCGAACAACGCGAACCCGCCGGAGTTCTCCTCGTGGCCGAGCTCGCCCAGCCTGCTCACGGGTATCGCGTCGGACCACCGCCCCGTCGTTGCCGATTTCATACTGCCGATTGCCGAAGCAAGCGAGCCCGGCGCGTTCGACCTGACCGCGCCCGCCGACGGCATCGCGACCGACGGCGATCTGACGTTCACGTGGGCAGCATCGACCGACGCCGACGACTACACGCTGACCGTCGCAACCGACCCGGGGCTGACGAACATCGTGTCGTCGATCCCGACCTCGATCACGAGCATCAACAACGACCTCTCGGCCTTCCCCGCGTGCGCCACGTACTACTGGGGCGTCACCGCGAGCAACGGCGTGGGCGATACCGCGTCGACGCCCGCCGCCCGCTCGTTCCTCCTCGTTGCGCCCGCCGATGTCACCACCGATGGCACGTCAAACGGCATCCCCGATGGCGACGTCACGCTCTCTGACTTCTCGTTTTACCTGGGCCTCTGGGGCGCGAGCGATCCGGCTGCGGACCTCACGACCGACGGCAGCGCCAACGGCATCCCGGACGGCTCGGTCACCCTCTCCGACTTCTCGTTCTACCTCAGCCTCTGGGGCGCGGGCTGCCCGTAACGCGGCGAGCCGCCTCACACTCGCGCGAGATCACTGCTCGCCGCGGAGTCGCTTAACCTCGGCAAGGGTGCGATCGAGTTCCCTGCGCAACAACCGGACACGCAGTAGTGAGCGCACGCGCGTGAGCAACTCGAGCTTGTTGACCGGCTTGGTCAAGAAGTCGTCCGCGCCCGCGTCGACCGCCCGCTCGACATCGCCGACCTCGTTGAGCGCCGTGACCATGATGATCGGGATGTCGCGCGTCTCGGGCGATCGCTTGACCTCTTGGCACACCTGGTATCCGCTCATCCGCGGCATCATGATGTCGAGCAGGATCAGGTCGGGCGTGCTCGCCGCGACCGAGTCGATCGCCTCGCGACCGTCCGTGGCGCCGCGGATCGTGCAGCCGAGGTCCTCGAGGTACGCCTGGAGGAGTTCGAGGTTGTGCGGGTTGTCATCGACAACGAGCACCGAGGCTTCGCGGAGGTCGGCGTCGTTCTCGGCGCGGGTCGGCTGATGGTAGGTCGCCATGGCGGCCGACCATCAGCCAGATCGGAAGAGCCCACCTCAGAACACCAGTCACCCGTCCCGCACACGTATGCCGTCATAAGC
>ERZ1740070.428-NODE-428-length-29494-cov-14.588063_pt1 | contig 29494 bp, 23 predicted proteins | sample MGYA00581734_ERZ1740070 | MGnify/ENA primary metagenome ERZ1740070 (study PRJEB43018, sample SAMN04849744) | marine metagenome | isolation source: floating plastic debris | place: Pacific Ocean | collected 2008-09-01 | study: EMG produced TPA metagenomics...
TCCGCATGGCTTGCCTTTATGCGCTGAGGGCGCGATGGGGAAGACATGATGACCACACCCGACCCTATGCAACGCGCTTTAGCGCTCGCTCAGCAGGCGGCTGAGCTCGGCGAGGTGCCGGTGGGAGCGGTGATTATTGACCCTGAGACGGGGGCGGTCGTGGCCGAGGGGCACAATCAACCGATCGCTGATCACGACCCGACCGCACATGCGGAAATCAAAGCCTTACGAGCGGCTGCGGAGAAGCTTGGCAATTACCGGCTGACCGGTCTGCATCTCTATGTCACGCTTGAGCCATGCGTGATGTGCGCTGGGGCGATCAGCCTTGCGCGGATTGGCAAGCTTGTCTTCGCGGCGAGCGATCCGAAAGGCGGGGCGATCTTGCACGGCCCTCGGTTCTTTGAGCAACCCACTTGCCACTGGCGCCCGGAGGTCGAACAAGACACAGCACGGGCAGGCGAAGCGGGCGAAATGCTCACACAGTTCTTTCGCGCGCGCCGTTAAATCACTGAGCGTTTTATGCGGCCGCGCGTGCGAGCTTGAGGGGCCGTCAGCCCTCCTCTAAAAATGATATAAATAGTATTAACCATGTATTTAGATTCATGGATCGAGCGAATACGGTTTGCTGTAAATACTTCCGAGATTCATGAATATTGAGACGTCGCGAGAAAGACAATTTCTTCGCTTTCTCTTCTACTGCCCTCAAACCATAAGATGCAGACCTATTGAGGGGTAGAATGAAAAAGTCATTGAAGCAGGGCAGCACGCTTGCTGTCGAAACGCCGTCGCCGTCACTTCGTGGCAAACTTTTATTTGCCGCCTCGGCGGGGATCTTGGCGCTGGTGGCGCCAGGGGGAATCTATGGGACGCGGGCGCACGCGCAAGTGAGTCCCGTGCCTGACGAGTGTAATGACGCCGTGGACCCGAACGATGCGAACAATTCGAATAATGGCGATGATTTTATCGATTCTGGTGAAACGATTGTATGTGTTCAAAACCTGGCTGATTTGGGTCCAATCGACCCGATCGTTACCGATGTCGATGAGCTGACACTGATCATCGGCGACGGCATGACGGAGGAGACCCAGGTATTGAATGATTTGGATATCGATCCGGTCATCCCCGTAAACGAGAACACAGTCATAAACATGAGCGGGGCCTCCAATCAAACTCTGAACATAAAAAGTGATGGCTCCGTATTGCAGGAATTCGGTGATGTTATGGGTGCCACTCCGGCCGTAGTCGTGAGCTCGTCGGGCGGAAATGTTGCCATTGAGCATCGCGGCCAGATTGAAAGTCGGGGCACGCAGACGGGCCAGGCCATTAATGCGCAGGTGACCGCTGGCGAAGGCAATCTTACGATCGATTCTGAGGGTGGTTCGATACTCGGCTCTGTCTATGCCAAGAATGAAGGAACGGGGCAGATTGATCTCACGCTGGGAGCAACGACCCAAAATTTCGGCACGGCATCCACAGTCGAAATCAGCACTGGCAGCGGGACCGGCAATGTCGCTTTGACCACTAAGGGCGCGATCCAGACCAATGGAGCGGACGCGGTCGAGATCGATAATTCAGGCGTTGGCGATACGACTGTGACGGTCGAAAACGACATCGATGCGGCGGGGATAGGTGTCCGTGTCAATCACAGCGCAGACGGCAATCTTCGTATCACAACCGCCAGCGGCACCACTGTCACTGGCGGCACGAATGACGGCATAAGGGCGACGAATACCGGGACCGGCACGTCGTACATTAAGACCGAAGGTGCCGTATCCGGCGGCGGGTCCAATGGCGAGGGGATCACTTTATCTCATGACAGCAACGCAAATGCCACGGTCAAAACCTATGCTGATGTCACAAGTTTAGAAGATCACGCCGTAAGGGTGCGAAACGGCAGGGCCACTGCGGTGGGCGCCACCACTGGCAACACGCTTGTTGAAACGAATGCGGCCCTTTCCGGCACGATCGGTGTTAATGTCGCGCATCACTCATCTCGCAACTTAACCATAAACACCAAGGGGGCGATCACCTCGACGGGTGACGGTTTGAATGATGCTGGGATTAGAGTTGCGAATGCGGTTGAGAGCTGGAGTATTAGTATCACAACGGATGGCATAATTGAGGCTGAGCAGCGCCGAGGCATCGACGTCCAAAACAGCAATACTGCTTCGCTCATTATTACAACGTATGCCGATATTACCGCCGCGTCGCAGGTAGCAAGCGCCAATACCTATGAGGGAATTCGCGTCCAGAACTCTGGGCGCGGCACATCATTGTATGTTAATGCGGGGGTCACCGGAGGGCGGGGCATTGGCGTTGAGGCGGCTGGGTCTGCCGGCATCTTTCTTGGCTCAAATGCGGCTATTACCGGGGTGTATGACGACGGCGTGTACCTAAAAGCGACGGGCGAAGGGGGGACTGTAACTGTTGGAGGCCAGTTAGGAGGCGGTGCGACGGTTATTGGGGCCCGTGACGGGCTCGATCTGCGCGCGACGAACGGCTCCATTAGAATTAGCAAACTTAAAACAGTCCAAGGCGGATCAGGCGCGGGGATCAGGGCCTACTCAACTGGCGGGGACATTGACATCAGTGACATCACAGAAGTTTTCAGTGAGTCTAATTGGGCGATTTATGTCGATACGAGCGACTCCGATGATAATATCGGCTATGTGGGCGGCGGCGCAAATGTTTCGATCCAGAATGTTGCCATCCCGAAGTTGGTGGATACGAGCGGTTCAACGTCGACTGTGCTTGAAAGCGCCGATGGCATAAGCGTTTATAGCGGCACCGGGTCCATCAATATTGGTGCAGAAGAGGGCAATTCCAACAATGCGATTGGAGATATTTATACACAGCGAGTGGGGATTTATGCTGGCACCAATGGGGGCGCTGTCTCAATTCGCACCCAGGGTACAATCGACACAATCCGGGAATCGATCGAGGTCAAGCAGCTGGGGAAAGGGAACGTCGCTATAACGACAAATGGAGCCATTATCAGCACTAATGACGATGGCTTGTACGTCGACACTGCCGGAGGCGATGTCACGATCGTCAATACCAGCACCATCGAGGCGAAGTATGATGGTATAGATGTCGATCACGACACGGGCGGCACCATTCGGGTGACCGCCAATGGTGACATTAACGCGGGTGATAGGGGAATCGAAATTGAATCCGGGCTTACGACCCCTGAAGAGTCCCTCATTTTTGTTAATGTGAACGAACAGGTCAGCGGAGACAACTACGGCGCTTTCATCAAACATGACGGGACCGGCCGGGTTGAGCTGACGCTCGGCGCCAATGGTGAACTCGAAGGTGAGAATCAGGATGGTGCCTTAATTGAGACGCAGGTCGATGGTGCGAGCATCCTGGTCCAAGGGTCTTCTAGCAAAATCTCAGGCGGCGATAAGGGGCTTAACCTCACGACGACAACTGGAACGATTACGGTCCAAGGTCTAGCCCTGGTCGAAGGTGAAGATGAGCAAGGCATATACGCCTCAACGCTTGGCGGTGCCGTTACGATCCGGGACATTGGAAGCGTGACCAGTGAAGACGGCTGGGCGATAGATGCGGATACGCGCATATTTGAAGAGCAGGGTGGTGACGATGTTCTCATCGCCGGCGCAGATATCACGATTCAGAATGTTGCGATCCCGAAGGTATCAGATTTCGTCGACCCAGAAACGGATGATGTCTATAGTACAAAAGGCATCCGAGCCCAATCAGGAACAGGCAATATCAATATTGGTGCCGTTAATGGAGAAGCTGCCAATCAGATTGGAGATATCTTCACTGAGTATACTGCGATCTTTGCTTACAGTGATGGCGGCGTGATCAATGTCGTTACAGATGGAACGATCACCAGTTCAGATGGAGACGGGATCAATATCTATAATTACGGATCAGGCGATACGACGGTTACCAGCAATAAAGCCATCACTGCGTTCGATGATGGCATAGACATCTTAAATGAAGACGGCGGCATCACGCGTGTAACTGTCAATGGCGCGATCAATGCTGGCGACAGAGGCCTAGAAATCGATATCGGAGAGGAGAGCCCCGATGCGGCGTCGACCTATATCAACGTAAACGCCAAAGTGGTGGGCGAAGATGATGGTCTTGATCTCGATCATGAGGGCTTGGGCCAGGTCGTGCTCACTCTGGGCTCTAATGGCGAACTGATTGGTGAAGATAGCCGTGGCGCGCGGATCGACGTCAATACGGACAACACCAGTGCGCTCGTTCAAGGCTCATCAGGCGTTATTTCTGGGGGTGAACAAGGACTATATGTTTCGACGCAGCTGGGCGCGATTACGATCACTGACCTTAGCTCCGTCTCCGGCGGCGAATATGAGGGTATCCGCGCTCGCTCGGAAGGCGGCGGAATCACGATTTCAAACATTGGCAACGCCACCAGCCTGTCAGAGGAAGGGATTGAAGCAGATTCTCGTCTAAAAGAAGCGCTGCTCGATGGTGAAGGAGTCGAGTTACGTGACGAAGACGGGAACGAGTTATTCGTTTACTCCGGCGGCGCGGATATCTCGATCCAGAATGTTGAGATTCTCGAGTTCGATGGCGACGATGACACAACAAACGCCCTTAACCGCAGCGCCGAAGGCATCAACGCTTATAGCGGCACGGGCAGCATCAATATCGGGGCGCTGGACGGGGATGCCGCGAATGCGGTTGGCGATATTATCACGTCCGGCACCGGGATTAACGCCATCAGCGAAGGCGGGGCAGTTCAAATCCGAGTCGATGGCGACATCGAAGCGGGCGGCGCTGCGATTGCTGTTGAAAACAAAGGTACGAGTGTGGTCACCGAGATCACACTCGGCGGTACGGTCACGTCTGGCACAACAGGCTCCGTCCCAGGCGTCGCGCTCAGTACTGCGGCCGGCGCGACCGTAACCGTTACCGAGGATGGGTCTGTCACCAGCAGCAATGGCATTGCGATAGGGTTCAAAGGCTATGATGACGCGATCACAGATGACACACTGACCCTGGCGGGGAGCGTGCTGAGTGATGTCCTAATGGGCACCGGCGCTGATACATTCAATTTCAGCGGCACAATTGGCGATGGCAGCACGGTGTTCGGCGGCGACGGGACGGATACAGTTTCGATCACCAGCACGCTGGCGAGAACATTGACGGGGTCCGGCGACACAGGCGACTCGATCCAAGAGTTTGAGATCTTCAATTTCGATGGCGATAATGTCACCTTGGCAGGCGATCATATTGGCTGGCAGCAGGCGAACTTTAGAGCCGGCACCACGGCCATCGCGGAAAATGCCTCGCTGTCTGCTGTGACGGGTACAATCTTCGCGGGCGCAACGCTGAACGCACGCGATGGGTCGACCTTTACCGGCAATCTGATCAATAATGGCATCCTGGAAATCGGGTCCTCGCCAGGCACGTTCACACTCAACGGGAACTTCACACAAGGCGCCACCGGCGTGCTGCCAATTGAGTTTGACGGTGATGAGTATGATCAATTCATCATCACGGGAACGGCAGAACTCGGCGGCACACTACGCCTCACCGTGCTTAACCCACTCAATCCCGCAAACCTCTCAGGCTTTTCAGTTCTTCAAGCAGCAGGCGGGATCATCAACGACTCCGAGTTTGATAATGTGATCGACGAGATTCCTGATTTGGACATCGCGCTCGATTATTCTTCAAACAATGTTTTGGCCAGTTTCGAAGCTGTACAGGATGCGGGCACAGGCGGCGAGGGCGAAGGCTCTGGCACCGGCGGTGAAGGCGAAGGCTCTGGCACTGGCGGCGAGGGTGAAGGCTCCGGCACTGGCGGTGAGGGCGATGGTTCAGGCGAAGATCCAACCGATCCTGTAGCCCCTGAGCCAGATCCGGAACCCGCGGCACCATTGCTGTCGCCGAAGGAGATTGCGCCATCGGCTTTGATGGCCGGTATGTTTGCCAGTGATCTGTTTGCGGACAGCCTGATCCAGCGTCGGAGTGAGACCATGTCTCCAGGCGAGTGGAGCTTCTGGACCACCGGTCTGGGCGGTCGGTATGATGTTGGCAACAGTGCAAACCAAACCGGCTGGGAAGGCGGCAATAGCGGCTTTGCCTTTGGCGCTCAGCATCTGATCGAGCAGAATGGCGTGCCAATTCTGTTTGGTATCTCGACAGGCTTCACAGAGGCGGATCTCGATAGCGGCTTCTCACATGCCAAGGTCGACAGTGCGCATCTGGGCGGCTTCGTGAATGCGCAGATGGATGGCCTGTTCCTAGCCGCCGCAGCCTCGCATGCCTGGCAGGACTATAGTCTGCAGCGCGTCTTCCTGATGGGCGATAGTTCTACCGCGATTGCCCGTTCAGAGACGGAGGGCAAGGCGTCAAGCTTCAAGACAGAGCTGCATTATGATCTGTTCTGGTCGGCGGAAAAGGAAAACGGCGTGAGCTTCGGGCCAGTGCTCACGGCCGGGCTGACCACCGCAACCACAAACCGCTTCAAGGAGAGCGGGGCGGGGCTGTTAAACCTGACTTATGAGGACGAAACGGCGCAGCAGGTCACTGTCGGCGCTGGGGCAGAGGGGCGTTATGAGACGGTCCTGTTCGGTCACACGCGCATCGATGCCGGCGCGCATGTGCTATGGGAGAACCTATCCGGTGACACCCAAATCACCAGCCGAGCCAGCTTGATCGTGCCGGGAGCGGACTTCACCCCAAGCTCATCGCGCCTCGACAATACACGCGCCGCGCTCGGGGCGGATGCCAAGATCTATTTCTCTGATAAGATCTATGGCCATATCCGCTACGACACGACACGTAGTGAGAACTTCACCGACCATGAAGGCTGGGCCGGGATTACGTTTAGGTTCTAAAGGCTGGAAACTAGTCCAAAAGACGCGCCCCTTCGGATCCCTATCTGGAGGGGCGTGTTCTATTCGAGCAAAGGCGATGGGCCTCGCGGCAAACAGTGCGCTGAAATGGTGGGCCCGGAGGGACTTGAACCCCCGACCAGACCGTTATGAGCGGTCCGCTCTAACCAACTGAGCTACAGGCCCTTGTTCTCAAGATGAACGTAAGCATAAAACGCTAGACTTGATCTCGTCGCAATGGCGCAATTCAATAGAGACTGCAAGTTTTTCAGCAGCTCCAAGGAGGGACAGATGAGAAAGACACGACAATTCGGTCTGATGGCTGGGACCATGGCGGCAGCTGCGCTCGCGCTCGGCGCCTGCGGAGGCGGTCAGGATGCGGCTCCCGCGAACACTGACGGAGGCACAACACTGATTGCAGAAAACGTCCCCGAGCCAACTGTGACACCGAATGCTGATCCAATCCAGACCACGCATCCAAACTCGATCCAGCCGGAAACGACGCTGAGTATTACGGCCGAAGGCTCGGTCAATCGCGAGCCCGATATCGCTTTCTTGAATGCCGGCGTTCAAACGCAAGGGGAGACGGCGCAAGCGGCAATGTCTGCGAATGCGACCGCTATGAATGGTGTGTTCGATGCACTCGCAGCTGCAAATGTCGATCGCAAGGACATGCAGACTTCGAACTTTTCGCTGCAACCGCAATACGATTATTCGAACCGGTCGAACGGTCAGCCGCCGCGCCTGACCGGCTATCAAGCTTCAAACCAATTGACGGTGCGGGTTCGCGACTTGGACAGTTTGGGCCAAACTATGGACGCGTTGGTTGGGGCGGGGGGCAACACCTTTAGCGGATTGCGCTTTGCCCTTGAAGACGACCGCGCCGCCAAAAATGCTGCGCGCGATATCGCTATGAAAGAAGCGATTTCCAGGGCTGAACTCTACGCCGCAGCTTCTGGCTATGAAGTTGCGCGGATTGTGACGCTGTCCGAAAGCGGCGGCTATAGTCCACAGCCTATGGCGATGATGGCGCGCAGTGCAGAAAGCTCGACGCCGATTGCCAGCGGTGAAGTTGGATATTCTGTCAGCGTGAATGTCACGTTCGAGCTCAGAAAACCGGCGGAATAGAAAACCCGCCAAATAGGCGGGCTCTCCAACGCTACATTTCTACGCTCAAATGACCGGTGCTTTAGTAAGCAGCACTCGGTGTTTTGATCTCATTATGCTCGTCTAGCAGTGAGACTTGCGGCTGGTGTTGGCGGGCGAGTTCGGCATCCATTTGAACGAACGCTGCGATGACCACGCGATCTCCGAGCGCAAATCTGCGTGCGGCGCCGCCATTCATGCCAATCGTCCGAGAACCGCGCGGCGCTTCGATCGCATACGTGGAAATGCGTTCGCCGTTCGTGATGTTCCAGATATCGACGCGTTCATGGGGTAGAATACCGGCCGCGTCGAGAAGGTCCTGGTCGATAGAGACCGATCCTTCATAATAAACATCGCACTGCGTGACTGTCGCCGCATGCAGTTTACCCTTCAACATATTAACCAGCAAAGTTCGTTCTCCCTATCGAATTTCTACGTGGCAGGTTGTGCCTGTTATGCATATATGGGCACTGCATATCCCTGGGTAAAGAGCGATGCTGCAGCGCAATAATCGTTCAAAAAGCACAAACGCCTTGCGGCGGGAAGAGGGTTGATTCCCTCTCGCTCACGTCCATGAGATCAGTGATATTTTACTCAATATCGGGTCCCGTGAGGGCGTCAGTTTCCAGCTCTAATTCAACAATGAGCTCATCGTGAGCATAGCCTTCGGCGAGTTTTTCCAGAGGTGTCATCGCGGCTTTAAGCAGGTCATAGTCGCGATCATCACCGATCACCTCGCAACTGTATGTTTCGGACCGTAAAGAATAGCGCACCGTCGGCGTGCCGTCTTCAAAGAGGTTTTGGCGCTGAAACCGAACGCGAGCCGCGCCGGGAAGGGCGGCAAACCTGAGGGCTTCGCGCCAAGCATCCGTCATCCTAGCGGTGTTCCTAGCTCAGCCATCGTCTCTCGCAGAAGAGGCCCAGTTTCAGTATTGATCACCCTATCTGCATAGACGTCATGCTCGGTTTCTTCGCGATTGATGATGATGTATTTTGCGCCGTTCTGTTTCGCGATCAGCGGAATATTCGCCGCTGGATAGACCACCAAAGATGATCCAAGCGCAATCATCAAATCGCAAGAGACGGCCTCGCTTTCGGCAAACATCATTTTGTCTTCCGGCATCGCTTGGCCGAAGGAGATGGTTGCCGATTTGAGGAGGCCGGTACAGAAATCGCAGGTTAGATCCTCGTCCGCCTCCCAGCGGGGGCGCAGAGATTCATAGTCGTAGCGTTTCCCGCATTGCAGGCATTTTGCGTAAGACGCATTGCCATGAACTTCGACAACTTTCTCGTCTGGGACACCGCCATCCTGGTGTAGATTGTCGACATTTTGGGTGATCACGCTGGTGACTTTTCCCATGTCGACAAGTTTTGCTATCGCATGATGCCCGGCATTTGGGGTCGCGCCGACCCAACCAGCTGTGCGTTCGAACACGCGGCGCCAACCTTCCCGGCGGGCCTCTCGGTCAGACACGAAATCCTGGAAATAGATCGGCTGCATCTTCGACCAGACCCCACCTGGGGAGCGAAAATCCGGAATGCCGCTTTCAGTTGAGATTCCGGCGCCGGTGAAGATCACCACACGGTCAGCGGCATCGATATGTTTGGCGAGTGTCACAGCTTCGTTCATCGCCCAAGGCTACTGGAGGCATAGCCAATCGCCAACTGAAAATCAGCCAGCGAAGCCTTTTCTTTGCAACCAGTCGGTACAGATCCGGACTGCTTCAGGCAGGAGGTCTGGTCGTTCAATATAATAGTGGTCGGCATCTTTGACGTCGTGTTTTTCTTTATCGTCATGTCCGACGGCGTCGAACAGGCGTTGCGCATGGCTGGGCGTGCAAGCAAGGTCGGCTGTATTGTTGATGACGAGAACGGGGCAGCTAATCCGCGCAGCATTGCCAAGACCGGTCGCATTGGTTGTGTCATAGCCCCATTGGCTCAGCCAAGAGCGCAGCGTTGAGAAACGCGCCAAACCCACCGGACCATCATTCGCGACTTTCGGCTCACCGAGATAGCAGGTGTGCGGCCGGCGATCAGAAGGATCCTTGGTGGGGTCAGTCCAACGTAGGTCCGCCATTGTGCCGTGGACTGTGAACGCACGTTCGGCATTCATCTCACCTGCCTTGCGCAGATCTTCTAGAGTTTGTTTGGCCCAATCTGTAATCCGCCGGTTCCGAGCGATTTGCGCGGCGCGGTAACGCGCTTCATAGTCTGGCGTATAGGCTGGTTGGTTCGGGTTCTCCGGATCGTAAATGTTGAATTCTGGATTGCGCACGAATGGGACGGCTTCATCCATGATTGACGGATCGATCCATTCAGTCAGCGTCATGGCCCGGCTGATATGGGCCGCCAGTAGCATGATCCCTTGGACGGGTGGGAGGCCCAATGCGGTGAGGTCGTAAGCATCGCCTGCAGGCGTGTGTGTGATCGATGGGTTTTCGGCCTGGTCTTGATAGAACAAAGACAGTGATCCACCGCCAGACCAGCCGCCTAAGATGATGTTTTCATAGCCGAGTTTCTCGCGCGCATGTTTTAGACAAGCGCCCAAATCCGCGACGCACTTTTCCATGATCAAGGCCGTGTCATTGCCGCGATAGCGAGGATTGCAATAAATCACGTGATGTCCTGCATAAGCGAGCGCGGACACGAGCGGCAAAAATGCCCCAGAGCCGATGGGGTGTGAGAATACGATAACCGATTTGGCTGTGGTGTCTTTGAGCGCGATCTTCATACACTCCACCACGACAGTTTCGCCAGCGCCGCCATAAACGTCTTTAAAGCCTGAAGTTTCCTGGTGCAGCACCAGATAAGGGTCTCGGATCAATTCTGCCATGGCTCACCTCCCGCTGGGTGAAGACTTGGCGCTTTCAGCTCACGAGTCCAGTATGACGCAAAGACAAGGGAGCAGGCGTCATGGTCAAAGCCACAGGGATCCATCACCTCGCCATTATGTCGGCGGACATTAAAAGCCAGATCGAGTTCTTCTCTGACGTCCTGGGATGTAAGCTTTCCGCGATTTTCGACATGCACGGCGTGCCCGGCGGTATTCATGCTTTCATGCACTTGGACGACCATTGCTATTTCTCGATTGTTCAATTGCCCGCCGTGAAAGACATCCCGGTGCAGATGGGCGTGACCCATTCCGGCACCGGCGCAGGTCCAAGCGCTGCGGGGACGATGCAGCACCTCGCTTTCAAAGTGGATACACCGGATCAGCTGCTCGCCATCCGCGACCGTATCCGCAAGAAAGGCGTGAATGTGATCGGTCCGATCAATCATGGCATGTGCCAGTCGATCTATTTCGGCGGTCCAGAAAACATGACGCTCGAAGTGGCAACGTCTGAGGTTGAGATTGACCAAAAATCTTGGGTCGATCCATCGGTTTTGGAGAAAGTTGGGATCAGCGCCGATGAAGCCAAACAATATATGAGCCCAGATCCATATGACGGCGAAGGCGGCAGCGTGAAACAACCACCTTACGATCCGGGCAAGCCACATCAAGCCTATCCCAAAGAGATGTATATGCAGATGCTGCAAGCGCCAGATGAGGTGATTTGGCAAACTGCATCTTACGCCGAACCTCCCGTGAAAGCCTAAATCGAATGATCAAAAAAATTGTAATGGGGGCGGCGGCCCTCATCGGAGTGCTCGTCTTGGCGGCGGGTATTTATACCTGGAGTCCCCTGCCAAAGAATCCGAGTGTGGAGACCTTGTCCGCCGCAGCCTCGAATTACGATGTCGAGATTATTCGCGATACGTGGGGCGTGCCGCACATCTACGGAAAAACCGATAATGATGCCGCGTTCGGGCTCGCTTATGCGCATGCCGAGGATGATTTCGAAACGATTCAAGAAAGCGTTGCAGCAACCCGCGGCGTGCTTGGGCGCTATCGGGGCATGAACGCTGCGCGGACCGACTATTTGGTCGAGCTGCTCAATGTATGGGACACAATCGAAGCGCGTTATGAAAGCGATGTGCCTGCTGATGTGAAGGCCTATGCGCAGGCCTATGCCGATGGCCTCAACCTCTATGCGTCTGAGAACCTGGACCAGACTTGGCAAGGGCTCGTTCCATTCAAGCCAGAAGACATTTTCGCAGGCTCTCTGTTCCGCACACCATTTTTCTACGGCTTCGATGAGACGCTTCTCGACGTCTATAATGATGAGCGGGTTGCGAGCATTTCCCTCGATCCAGGGTCTGGCCGGCAGTCCTGGCTCGTCGGGCCAAAGACAGCGCCGCCACGAGGGTCGAACGCGTTCGCCGTCGCGCCTGCAAGATCCGATGATGATACTACAAGGCTGATCATCAATTCACACCAGCCAATGACCGGGCCGGTCGCGTGGTGGGAAGCGCACATGGTTTCGGAAGAAGGTCTCGATATTCATGGCGGCGTCTTTCCGGGCTCGCCGAGTATTTTGCACGGCTTCAATCGATACCTCGGTTGGGCGAATACAGTAAGCAAGCCAGATTTGGCGGATGTCTATGTCTTGACCGTGAACCCCGATGACCCGAACCAATACAAGCTCGATGGCGAGTGGCTTGATTTTGAAGTCGAAACTGCGGAAATCGCCATCAAACTCTGGGGTCCATTCGCCTTTACGGCCAAGCGCGAAGTGCTGACGTCAGAACATGGTCCAGCGATCCGGACCGAGACAGGAACCTACGCCATTCGCTATGCTGGCATGGGCGCTATGCGCCAAACCGAACAGCGCATGCGCACAGCCAAAGCTCGCAATTGGGAAGAGTTTTATGCCGCGATGGCGATCCATGCCGTTCCGGCCTTAAACTATGTCTATGCGGACAAAGACGGCGTCGTCGCACTCATTCACAATGGACAATACCCAAACCGAGCGCCGGGTTGGGACTGGACCAAAGACATGCCAGGCGATCGCTCGGATGTCATCTGGGATGGTTATCTGCCCTATGACCGCGTGCCGATTCTGCGCAATCCTGAATCAGGGCTCATCTTCGACGCCAATAATGAGCCGTTCAGCGCCACGGATGGACCGGATAACTTAACACCCCAAATGTTCCCGCGGACGATGGGGCTGCAAACCGACCAAACCAATCGGTCCTTGCGGATAATGGAACTCACCGATGGCACCACGCCGATCACGCGTGAGAGTTTGTTGGACCTCAAGTTCGACAATTCATATGCGCAGGGCTCGACGGCAGACAAAACTGTGAAGGCGGTCCTTGCGGAAGACTGGAGCGGGGATGCATCGCTTCAGGCAGCTGCAGAACATCTGGCCGCCTGGTCATACGGGACAGATATGACCGACCGCCATGCTGCACTTGGCGTGCTGACAACCATCCATTCGGTGACAGAAAAGCTCACCGGTATCCCAGCGCCGGCCCCGGCCGACGCGTTTCGTCAAGCGGTCGCGTATCTCGAGATGCATTACGGCAAGATCGACCCTGAATGGGGCGAGGTGAACCGCCTTGTGCGCGGCGATGTCAGTCTGCCCGTCAGCGGCGGTCCAGACATTTTGCGCGCGATCTACCCGTCGGAAATTGGTGAGGATGGGATCTTAAAAGCAAATGCGGGCGATACGTGGATTGCCATTGTTGAGTGGGCCGCAGACGGCACCCAAACCGCAGACGTGATCCACCAATATGGCGCAGCGACTCTTGATCAAACTTCGCCGCATTATGCTGACCAAGCTCCGCTCTTTGCGGCTGAAGAATGGCGCCCAGCCTTGCTGACACGTGAGGATGTCGAGGCGAATGCGAAGCGGACCTATCAACCAGGGCGTTAGGTGAGACTGTTCGCCCAGGTCCGCACTTCAGCAACAAAGAGATCCGGCGCTTCCATTGCAGCGAAGTGTCCGCCATGCGCCATCTCTGACCAATGGGTGATGTTGTACGCGCGCTCGCACCAGGATCGCGGCGGCGGAAAGTAAACCGTTTCACCTGGGAAGTTTGCAAACCCAGTCGGGGTTTCGCACCGTGTACCTTCGGGCAGGGTAGCCCCGCCTTCACCAAAGAAAGCGGCATAATACCAAACCGATGTGGCGATCGCGTCATTGACGAGATAGATCATTAGATTGGTGAGGAGCTGATCACGCGAATAGATGCTAAACAGATCGCCGCCTCTAAGATCTGACCAGGTGTTGAACTTTTCCAAAATCCACGCGGCGGTGCCCATGGGGCTGTCCATCAGGGCCATGGCAAGCGTTTGCGGTTTGGTCGCCTGTTGCATGAGGTAACTGCCCTCAAGCTGCATCGCGGCTTGCGCGCGCTGCATCCAATCTGCCTCCTCATCTGATTGCGGCACCGTCGGATTGGGGCGTAGGCTGATCATGTTGAGATGGATCGCCCTGCAACCGCCTTTGCCATCCACAATGCCATGATCGAGGCCAAGCCAGGACGTCACCATGCCGCCCCAATCGCCGCCTTGCGCGAGGTAGGTGTCATAGCCGAGCACATCCTGCATCAACCTATTCCAGAGCTTTGCTGTGGCACGCTGGCCAAGGGGCGCTTTCGGCTTGCCCGAAAATCCGTAGCCTGGCAGCGAGGGGATAATTAGATCAAACGCATCTTCCGCACGCCCGCCATGCTGGCTTGGCAATGCGAGCGGCCCAATCGCGTCATAGAATTCATAGACCGAACCCGGCCAACCATGCGTCAGCAAGAGCGGCCGCGTTCCACCTGCTTCGCCGATGACATGCAAGAAGTGGATCGGCAGGTCATCAATCTCAACGATGAACTGGGGATATTGGTTGAGCTTGGCTTCTTCGGCGCGCCAATCATAGGAGTTTAGCCAATAAGCCTGGATGTCTTTCAGCACCGGCGCCGACATGCCGAGTTGCCACTCCGGTAGACCCTCTGGTTCAGGAAACCACTGATAGGCCGCTATGCGGTTTCGAATGGCATCTAGTTTTGATTGAGGAACGCTGATCTCAAAGGGGTGCGACGTATTCATAGGGATCCTCCAGCTTTATACCGAAGGTGCCGCGCTGAGAATCTGGGTCAAGGTGGAACGCCGGGAGACCCCAAATAATCTTAGTTATTCATCGCGTCGCCGATATCTTCAGAGACGCCTTCCCATTTTGAAGCTGTTCCATCACCGGTTGCGTTGAGCGCGCCGATCAAGGCGATCGTCATAAGCGCCAAGATCAATCCATATTCAACCACCGTCGCACCGGACTCATTTTGGAATAAATCACGTGTCTTATTGTAGAGTGTTTTCATGATTTATAGCTCTCAAGCCCCTGAAGATAATGCATCGAAAAGGGGGATGTCGGCTGCCGGTGCTGGGTAGCTGTGCAAGTCTTGCGGCGCGACCCAAGCGAGTTCCTGTCCTTCGGTTGGACGCGGCATCCCCACCCATCTTTTCACGGCATAAAGTGGCATGAAAAGATGAAAACTCTCGTAAGCGTGGCTTGCAAATGTGATCGGTTCGAGGCTGTCTTCGCTAACTGTAATGGCTAATTCTTCGGCCAATTCCCGTACCAAAGCACGCTCTGGCGTTTCGCCGGGTTCGATTTTGCCACCTGGGAATTCCCACAGACCAGCCATGGATTTTCCCTCTGGTCGCTTCGCAAGAAGAATGTCCCCGTCTTGGTTAAAGATCGCGGCTGCAGCAACGTAAACGATTTTCACGTTCGGTAGGCTCCGTTAATATCGACATAGGCGTGAGTGAGGTCGCATGTATAGACAAGTGAATGTCCAGGGCCGTCACCGACGCGGACGCGGATTGATATTTCTGGCTTTGAAACAGCGGCCGTCGCTCGGCTCTCATCATAATCTTCGGCGCGTGCGCCATGTTCGGCAACTTGAACCTGATCAAACCAGATCGACAATTGGTTCTGGTCGATCGGTTCGCCGGACTTACCGGCTGCCATAACGACCCGCCCCCAATTGGCGTCATTGGCGGCGAGGGCCGTTTTCACCAAAGGGCTGTTGGCAATGTCTGCTGCAATGGTTCGCGCAGAGACCGGCGAAGCGGCACCTTCCACTCTTATGGTGATGAACTTGCTTGCCCCCTCACCATCTTTCACAACTTGTAGAGCGAGCTCGAGGCAAATCTCGTTTAACGCGGACCTGAATGCAGCAAATCGAGGATCAGATTCCGTTTCGATTGGAGCAGCGCCGTTAGCGCCGGTCGCAAAAACCATCAGGCTGTCTGAGGTCGAGGTGTCGCTGTCGACGGTGATTGCGTTGAAGCTCTGCGCGCAGGCCTCTCGTAGAGCGGCGTCGAGTAAGGCAGGCGCAATTGCAACATCGGTAAAGACGTAAGCCAACATGGTCGCCATGTTCGGCGCGATCATTCCGGACCCTTTGGCGATTCCTGAGAACTTGGTTGAAACGCCTCCAATCTCTCTCGCAAAACCGGCGCCTTTCGGGTACGTGTCGGTCGTCATGAACGCCCTTGCGCAGGCTTCCCAATCCGGTTCGGCAAGACTGTCCGCGAGATCCGGTACGATGCTGCCGACATAGTTCGCGTCGTCGAGCGGCTCACCAATGACGCCGGTCGCTGCTAAGAAACACTGATCTTTGTCGACCGACAAAGCCGCCACCATCGCAGCGAGCGTTGCCTCATTCTTCAACGCCCCCTTTGGGCCTGTAAACGCGTTGGAGTTGCCAGAATTGACAACCAATGCCGCGCCGTTCCCGGCGCCATTTTTTAACGCGTCCCTGCACCATTGAACGTCGGCTGAAGCTGTCGATGAGTTTGTAAACACGCCCGCGCAGGCGGTCCCGGGGGCGAACTGAAACAAGAAGACATCATCACGTTCGAGGCCGCGGCCCGCATAGAAGCCTCGTGAGGCGGTCGCGGCTCGGACACCGCCGACCGTTGGCAGCTGCGGAAATTCAGATGGCGCAAAAGGCGAGGGTTTTAGATTCATGGGGTGGGCGCGTCGCTCGTGTCAGTGCTGGCAGGTGCATCTTCCGGACTGGCATCCTCTAAATATTCGGCAGGGTTGCGCTGTTGGACATCTGCGCGGGCGCGTAATTCTCTAAGAATATCGCTGATCTGGGTAAAAGTCAGGAAGGTGATGATCTCAGGCCGCATTTCACTTTTGGTCTTGGGCGGGGTCGTCCGGCGATCATCGACCTTCAAGATCACCCAGCCGTCACTGGTCTCAAATGGGCTCGAAACGTCGCCGGTTGCGGTATCGCCAATACGGGCTGGGAGAGGGTCATCGAGATCGTTCGGGCTGATCCAGCCGAGGTCTCCCCCTTCCAAACGCGTGCGCACATCTTGAGAATGTTCAAGCGCGGCTTCGGCAAAGTCGCGTTCGCCGAGAAGTTCCGCGAAAACGGCCGCTGCTTCAGCTTCAGTTTCAACCACAATCTGGCGCAGGCGTACCTGGTCATCGAGCTGCTGCAGCTTGACCTGCTCCTCATACATCCGGTCGATAGCTTCTTCCGTCACCTCATTCGCAACAAGGCTTTCAACCAGAACATTGCCGAGCAAGCGTTCGCGCCCGGCGGCCAGGCGTCTGGCGGCTTCAGGGTTCTGGTCCAGGTTTCGGCGCAATGCTTCCTGTGCCAGCAGACGCTGGTCGATGAGCTGGTCTAGGATCTGATGAAACTCAGGATTTGCCGGTCCAAAATCGGAGTTCGGTTCGATCTGACCTTGTGCGACCGCTTCCAATTCAACATCGATCATATAGATCGGCTCACCATTCACGACAGCCGCAGTTTCACTGTCGATCGTGACGGTTTGGGTTTGGATATTTGTTTGCGGATCACAGCCTGCTAGCGCGATGAGCCCGGCGCTTAGAATTCCGGCAAGTGCGAACGAATGAGGTCTCATTTGCATATTGTGTATTCCTTTGCCGCTTTCGGCTAATTGACACAGCTCGGCGGCGTTCTTAAGTCCGCTTGAGTGATTGGTCGAGAGATCAGTTCCTGATGCGCCACCTGACGCGTCCATACCTCGGAAAGGTTTTTGTGGTTTCTGGGGTCAATTCAAACAATGTGGTAATCCCGTAGATGTTGTCCCTAGCTCAGAAGTTTTTCGGTTCAGTAAATGATCGCAAACTGAAGCCGTTGCGCCGCCGGGTGCAAAAGATCAATACGCTTGAGCCGATGATCGAAGCACTTTCTGATCAGGCCTTGCGCGGGAAGACCGAAGAGTTTCGCAAGCGCCTATCTGATGGCGCCTCACTCGATGATATTTTGGACGAAGCTTTTGCGGTCGTCCGTGAGGGCGCCAAGCGCTCGCTGGGTATGCGCCATTTCGATGTGCAGCTGCTTGGTGGTATGGTGCTGCACAATGGTGCAATCGCAGAGATGCGCACCGGTGAGGGTAAAACCTTGGTCGCGACGCTGCCGGTTTATTTGAACGCTCTGCGCGGCGAAGGCGTCCATGTCGTTACCGTGAACGACTATCTTGCATCGCGTGACGCTGAGTGGATGGGCAAGCTTTACGGCTTCCTAGGCCTGACCACAGGCGTCATCCGAGGTGAAGTGCCGGGCGGTGGCCGCATGTCAGATGAAGACCGCCGCGCCGCATATGCTTGTGACATCACATACGGCACCAACAATGAGTTCGGGTTCGATTATCTGCGCGATAACATGAAATACGCTTTGGATCAGATGGTTCAGCGCGGACATGCCTACGCAATTGTTGACGAAGTTGACTCGATCCTGATCGACGAAGCGCGGACGCCGCTGATCATTTCGGGTCCAACCGATGACCGCTCAGAGCTGTACCGCACGATTGATCGCTTCATTCCAGAGCTAACTGAAGAGCATGTCGATCTGGACGAAAAGATGCGTTCAGTGGTCTTCACCGAGGAAGGCCTCGAGAAGATGGAAGAGCGCCTTAATGAAGAAGGCATTCTTGACGGCTCCCTTTGGGATCCCGCCAACGTTTCCATCGTGCACCATTCAAACCAGGCTTTGAAAGCGCACAAACTCTTCCATCGCGACAAAGACTATATCGTCAAAGACGATCAGGTCATGCTGATCGACGAGTTTACGGGCCGCATGATGGAAGGCCGCCGCCTTTCTGAGGGCCTGCACCAGGCGATCGAAGCGAAAGAGAATGTCGACATCAAGCCTGAGAACCAAACCCTGGCTTCGATCACATTCCAAAACTATTTCCGTTTGTATGAAAAGCTCGCGGGCATGACCGGTACAGCGATGACCGAAGCGTCAGAGTTTGGCGACATTTATTCGCTCGCCACGTTTGAGCTCCCAACCAATAAGCCGATCCAGCGGATCGATGATGATGATGTCGTATACCGGGTTGCCGCGGCGAAGTATAAAGACATTGTCGAAGAAGTGCGCGAAGCGCGCGCCAAAGGACAGCCAGTTCTGCTCGGGACTGCCTCAATCGAGAAGTCTGAAATTGTTTCGACTTATCTGACGGCCGCGAAGATTCCGCACAAAGTGTTGAACGCGCGTCACCACGCTCAAGAAGCTGAGATCGTTGCCGATGCCGGTGTGCCTGGAGCAGTCACAGTTGCGACCAATATGGCGGGTCGCGGCACCGACATTCAGCTGGGCGGAAACTTGGATATGCGGGTCGCGAAAGCGGTTCAAGAACATGTCGAAAAGACCGGCAGCGAGCCGTCCGAAGGTGAGCTGCAGCTGATCACAGATCAGATCAAAGCTGAGATTGAAGTTGCGAAGAAAAAGGCGCTCGACGCGGGCGGCCTTTATGTTCTCGGCACGGAGCGCCATGAAAGCCGTCGCATCGATAATCAGCTGCGCGGTCGAACCGGGCGCCAGGGCGACCCAGGCAAATCGAAATTCTTCATCGCCGTCGATGATGACCTGATGCGGGTCTTCGCCGCAGAGCGCCTTAACTCGATTATGAAGGGCCTCGGCATTAAAGAAGACGAGGGTATCACCCACCCTTGGATGAACAAAGCGATCGAGACCTCGCAGAAGAAAATCGAAACCCGTAATTTCGACATTCGGAAGAACGTCCTCAAATATGACGATGTCATCAATGATCAGCGTAAGGTGATCTTTGAGCAGCGTATCGACTTCATGCGCGCCGATAGCGTCCTCGACGAAATCGAAGGCATGCGCGAGTCCGTCATCGAAGGGATCGTGGCGCATCACATGCCTGAAAAAGCGCATGCGGAGCTTTGGGACACTGCCGGTTTGACCGAGCGCTGTCAGGAACTTTTAGGTCTTGAGCTGCCCATCGCGGAATGGGCTGGCGAAGAAGGCGTGGCCAATGTCGAAATCGCGCAGCGCGTCGAAGATGCTGCAACCACTGCTTATAACGCGAAAACAGATCTCGCTGCGGACGGTCAGTTCCGGATGATCGAGAAGCAGATCTTGCTACAGGTTCTTGATGGGCGCTGGCGCCAGCACTTGCAGCAGATCGACCAGCTTCGCTCTGTGATTCACTTACGCTCCTATGGCCAGCGCAACCCGCTAAACGAGTTTAAAGAAGAAGCGTTCAAGCTATTCTATGACATGCTTTCAGAAATGCGTTTGGAAGTGACCCGCTGGTTGATGAATGCTCAGGTGCAGCCGCCACAGCCGCGCCCGGTTCCAACGCCGCCGCAGCGCACATTTGAGACCAGCCTCGATCCGGATACCGGCATCAATCAGCGCCCGGGCACACCGCAAAATGTAGCGGAACAGGCACCGCATTCAATGGTCGCTCAGGCCGAGGAAAGCTGGGCCAATACACCACGCAATGCACCGTGCCCTTGCGGCTCTGGTAAGAAGTATAAGCATTGTCACGGCGCCCTAACCGCGGATGCTAAGAAGGCTTAAACCGAGCCGCATTCCGGCCCTAAACATTTCGTAATCTGAACATGGCGAGACCGAGGTCTCGCCTTTTCTATATTGCATCACGGCAAGCTCCTGAAAATTAAAACTCATTGGAGCAGATCCATGACGGAGCAAATTCCTCCATCGTCATCGCCGCCCACATTCGGGCTATCAGATTTTTTACCGAAGCGGTCCGCTGGGCTGAAACTTCTCCTCGTTTGCGGCCTTGCCGTCTTGATGATTATCCCAGCGCTTTTGGTGCATAGCATTGTTTATGAGCGCAGTTCTGGGCTGCAGGCGGCGATCTCAGAAGTCAGCGAGAGTGTTGGCGGCCAGCAAACGGTCCTCGGGCCGGTCTTGGCTGTGCCTTATTCGCAAACACCTGATCCGAAAAAGCCTGATAAAGTCGTGTACGGGATCGCGATCGCTTATGCCGAAACCGGGACAGCTAAGAGTGTCGTTGATGTGCAAGAAAAGCAGCGCGGCATTCACACAATACCGATTTTCGAAGCGAGTATGGATATGAACGCACAGTTCGACCCTGCCGCTCTGCGCGGTGCCGTTCCAGCAAATGCGGAAGCCATTTGGGATGAGGCGCGTCTCTTCGTCGGGGTCAGCGATACACGCGGGATCAAGGACGCGATTACCGTCACCGCGAACGGGCGTCCGGTCTCGATCGAACCGATCTCGCATGTGCCGAGTTCTGGCGGATACTCAATTGCGCCGGTCGCTGGGGTAACCCTTGCGGGCGGAAAGCTTGCGGGTCTCGCGACAGAGGGGCGCGCGATCACGGTCAATGCGAGCTTCCGGATCAGCGGCGCGCAACGCCTCGCCATCGGGCCATTTGCAAAAGACACGTCATTTCAAATGGAATCGAATTGGGCGAGCCCAAGCTTTAATGGCGGCGTTTTGCCTGATCGGCATAATGTCGGCGAAAGTGAAGATGGGTTCACCGCGTCTTGGCGCGTGCCTTACTTAGCGCGTGGAATTGCCGGGGCGGGCGCGAATCTGGATTTGAGCGCGGTGACGAACTGGCATTATCGCGACATGGCGGTGAATTTCATCAAAGAGGCGAGTCCCTATCAAAGCGTTGAGCGCGCTTTGAAATATGCCGCCATGTTTATTGGCTTTGTGTTCTTGGCTTATTTCCTGTTCGAGATCACAAGCAGCGTTCGCGCGCATCCAGCGCAATATGTTCTGGTCGGACTGGCGCAGACGATTTTCTATATGTTGTTGCTTGCCTTCTCAGAGCGTATCGGGTTCGACTTTGCCTTCCTGATTGCTGCGACCATGACGGTTGGGCTGACCTCTTTCTACGCGCGCAGCGTCTTCCGCTCTCGCGCCTATGGATTACGGGCCTTGGGAATCTTGAGTGGGATTTACGCTCTGATTTACGTCCTCATGCGGGCTGAAAATCACGCTTTGCTGGCTGGGGCGCTGGCAAGCTTCGGAGCAATTGCGCTGACCATGTATATGACGCGAAATGTCGACTGGTATGGCGACCAGAAAGCTCCAGCACCAGCCTAAAGGTAGATACACTGGAAACGGGCCGCTCCTTTGGGGCGGCCTGTTCTTTTTGTCTCAGAGGTTAGGATCAAACTCGGTCTCTGGCCCCGCTGCCAAATGCGCCGACACATATTCACGCATGGCCAGCGTAAGGGCATTAGCATCGCCCTCCAAGCGCGCCGGTTCTATCAGCGGGCCGAACGTCATTTCAAATGGGCTGCCGCTCTTGTTCAGGAGCTCATGGAACAGCGTGATATCGCGCAGCTCGCCATTCATCTTAGAGAAAAAATAGTAAAGCCAAGAATTCTTGGCTTTCAGATTGAGCGGCTGAACGGGGGCTTTATGCTTGCGCGCAAGGCTGACCACAGTCGGCATCCAATCTTGTTCTGTTAGAACACCGTCGATTTTCTTAGCGAGCTTCCCAGATGGGAAAATGACCACGCACTTTTCGTCTGCAAAGGCTTCCTTGGCGAGCCGTAACGTTTCGCGCGTTTTTGCAGGCGAGCGTTTATCCATGACCCACTCCACCGGGATCAGGACGTCGGAAAAACCAGGGTTCACGCGCAGCGCATCAGCATTGGCAAAGAACACGATATCGCGGCGCACACGTCGCAGGGCATCCCAGACTGCGACCCCATCGGCGAGGCCCGTCGGATGATTAGCTGCAACGACGAGCCGGCCTTCTTTCGGCATTTTTTCAATATCGTTGAGGGACAGATCAACCGCGAGCTCTGCGGTTAAATGATCGAAACTATCGCCGCCATTTAGCGTCTGCAGATAGTCTGTCGTGCGGCATGCGCGATCATAGCCAAGCAAGGTGTAGAGCATCGGGCGAATCACTGGCCATGACCAATGACTCACAAAACTCGGGCAACGCTCTTTAATAAGTCTGTCGACAATATGATCGTCACTCGCTTCCAGCTCAGCCAAAAAGGCCGCGTGGGTGGACGCTGCTGGTAGCGTTTTACTCGTCATAATGCCCCGTCTCCATTGGGAATTATCGCAGTTGTAATAATCCTATCACAGTTCGTGCCAGCTTGGCGACGGTGACGCTCAGCGGCTCCGAAACTGTAGCATTGTCAACACTTTGGTCACTTTCGCTTTACCATCCTGTAATTGGTTGGTGGCAAAGTGAGCATCAGAAGAGGGCTAGGCGAGGATCGCCGGGGAAACACTGGTAGAGTCGTAAGGGTATTTTTGATGAAAGTTCTTTGGGTCGAAGATCACGAACCGGTACGCGAATTGTTGCTGGTCGCTGCGGATAAAGCTGCGCGCGCCCGCGTTCCAGTGGACCTGGTTATGGCGACGACCCTGATGGAGGCCGAAAATCGCCTACGTCTTGAGCGTTTCGATCTTGTTGTCCTCGACCTGACCCTGCCAGATAGCTTTGATGGTGACATGACCATCGCGCGTGTCGCCAATATGGGCAAACACCGCATTGCTGTCTGCTCCGCGCAGCCAGAGCGCGACCAGGCCGTCGCCACGGCACTGAAATGCGGTGCGAATGTTGCGCCGGATGCTATTTTCAAAGCGAAGCTGCCGTTCAACCGCTTCATTCAGCGCGCTGAAACTTTCCACGATTTCCTGATCGAACAGATGCCTGGTGCGAAAGGCGATGTTGCGGTTGCAGCTTAAACAGATTCTGGCGGACGCTGGGAATCGGAGCTCAATCGCGCTCATTGGCGCCTTTGTGATCTTACTTCCACTGCTCATTCTAAGCGTGAGCCGGGAAGTTTTTACCTACGCGACTGAAACAGATTTTCTTCAGACATTTGTTCCTGAAGCAGAGCGGATTCTTGCTGGTCAGCCACTGGACGTGAGTTTTCACTTGCCGGGGTTCCCGCTGATCCTAGCCGGGGTCATGAGCCTTACTCCAGATCTCCTCACAGCAGGTTTGGTGATCGCGATGGCGGCCAGCATTACGGCCCTTTGGGTGAATTTCAAAACCTATCAAGCTCTACTCGGGACCGACTATGGCTGGGTGTCGGTTTTGACCTTGTGGTTGTCCACACCGCTGATGATCCTATCGGCTTCGGCAACATCCGATGTCTATTTCTACTTGTTGTTTTGCGCCGCGTTATGGCTGGGCGTTTTGGTCGCAAAACAGCCGAAGGCGTCCAGGATTGCCGTCTGTCTGGGCCTGTTGATCGGGATTGCGTTCTTGACGAGGAGCAACGGCCTGACACTGTTCGCAGCGCTTTTGATGCCGTTCGTCACACTCCAATCTTTGAATCGGCAAGAGATTTGGCCGCGTTTGAAAACCACCGGTCTTATTCTCGGCGCGAGCTTGATCCCCGTGTTGATTTGGCTGTTTGTGTCCACTCGATATGGCATGCCGTTCTCGCCAAGTGGCACCGTCGACAATCTCGCGATGACCTATTTTTCAACTGGTGACGGCATTGGCTTGGAAAGCATGGAACAAGTACGCGGCAGGTTCGACAGTGTCGTAGACGTACTGTTGCACGATCCGGCCGCCATTATCTCACAGTACTTCATCGATCTGTTTAACCTTCCACTTCGGGTCCTGAAAACGGTGGCGTTTCCGTTTAGCCTGGTCGCAATTCCTGGCTTTGTTTTACTGCTGCTCAAACGAAACCGGATTTTTTATGCCGTTTTGGCGCTGTTCTTCCTCCCTCAAATATTGCTGGTGAATCTGAAAACCTTTGAGCCGAGATACTATCTATTCTTGGCGCCGCTGGTGACGCTATCAATTTATGAAGCTGTGAAGTGGAGTGCGGAGGCTTTAAAGATGCCGTCTGCGAAACGAATCTACGGCATCGCGATTGTCGCGTGTATCGGCTTTGCCAGTTTCGCAACCATTCGATACGCGCATGTCTATGTTCATGCCCAGAACCATGAAATTGGCTCTCTGATTGAGCGCACCCAATCCTTAGACTTGGACGGGCATGTTCTAGTCTCCCGTAAGATCCAGTCCGCATATTATACCGGGACTGACCATTCCTTGCTGCTGGGCGCTGACAATCTGGAGACATTGTTCACGAGCCTGGCCGGCATTCAATCGCGTACCGGACAAGAAGTTCTGTTCTATTATGGCGGCATGGAACACTGGAAATGGCCAGACCTGCTAAATCGCGAAGCGCCAGAGACCGCGCCGTCTTGGCTCACCGTTCTCGCCTGCTCGGAAGACCCGGATCACGGTTGGTGTTTGTACCGTTTCACACCGTAAGGGCTGACCTGGACTTAAATGTAAGCGGGCCTTAACGCTCGGTTCCGCAATCATCGCTTGCACTCTGGTCTCGCCTGCGCCATATGCGCGGTGGGCCAGCTCTCCCCAACGAGAGTCAGCCTATCTGTAAGGATAGGAGTACAAACAGATGACTGATGTCGCCAAACCCGACGTGCGTCCCGCATGTCCGCTTTTCTCTTCAGGACCGACCGCAAAGCGTCCTGGATTTTCGCTCGAAAAACTCGAATCTGCCGCGCTTGGCCGCTCGCACCGGTCTGCGACCGCGAAAGCGAAGCTCAAGCAAGCGATTGAGCGCACCAAAGACATTCTCGGACTGCCTGAGGATTATCGTGTCGCGATTGTTCCGGCCTCTGATACCGGCGCAGTTGAGATGTGCATGTGGTCCATGCTGGGCCAGCGCGCCGTCGATGTGTTCGCTTGGGAAAGCTTCGGTAAGGATTGGGTCACGGATGCGGTGAACGAGTTAAAGCTCGTCGACTGTAACATCCATGTCGGTGACTATGGCGTGCTGCCGCCCTTTGAGCAGGCGCGCGACGATGCCGATATCATTTTTACTTGGAACGGCACAACATCAGGTGTTCGCGTCCCGAACGCTGATTGGATTAAGCCAAACCCAGACCGGGTCGTGATTTGTGATGCGACCTCTGCGGTTTTCGCGCAGGATATGGAGTGGGAAAAGCTCGATGTCGTGACCTATAGCTGGCAGAAAGTACTGGGCGGGGAAGCCGCGCACGGCATGCTTATCCTGTCACCAAATGCGGTGCGTCGGCTCGAAAGCTATAAGCCTGATCGCCCGCTGCCAAAGATCTTCCGCATGACCAAAGGCGGCAAGCTCAACGAAGCGCTGTTTGAAGGCAATACGATCAACACGCCATCGCTCTTGTGTACCGAAGACTATCTTCAGGCTTTGGACTGGGCCGAAGAATGCGGCGGCTATCAAGGCTTGAAAGCCCGGTCTGACCGATCGCTTGAGATCCTCACGGATTGGGTCGCGAAAACCGATTGGATCGAGTTTCTATGCGCCGATGATGATGTGCGCTCCAATTCAGGCGTCACCTTGTCGATTGTGCACCCGACCTTCGCAAAGATGGACGAGCCAACGCAGCGCGATTTCATCAAGCGAATGATGAAGCGTCTTGAGGATGAAGATGCGTGTTTTGATGCGAATGGCTATGCTAAGGCGCCTCCCGGATTGCGCATTTGGTGCGGGGCCACGGTTGAGCCGGATGATGTTGCAAAACTGACGCCTTGGCTCGAATGGACCTTCGCAGAAGAACTAGCCGCCCTCTAGGGTCACGAGGCTTCGGCCATGACGCTCATCTTACGCCCTGCCACGCCAGCGGACGTGCCTCATTTGGAAAAATGGGATCGCGAGCCGCATGTGATCGCCGCGACTAGCGACGATCATGATGCTGATATTGCGTTTGATGATGCCGAGTGGATGGAGGAGATCAGCAATGACGATCCTGCCAGCGCTTATTTTATCGCTGAGCTAGACGGTCGCCCGATTGGCGCCATGCAAGTCATCGATCCAGCGCTTGAGCGCACACATTATTGGGGCCGCGACTGTGCGACCAATCTGTGCGCGATGGATATCTGGATTGGCGACGTTGCAGACCTCAATCAGGGATATGGCGCGAAGATGATGTCGATCGCGATCGATCGTGCGTTTGCTGACCCCCGCGTCGAAGCCATTGTCATTGACCCTTTGAATTCCAACACGGACGCCCATCGCTTTTACCAACGCTTGGGCTTCCGACCGATTGGTCGCCGTTTGTTTGAAGACGATGATTGCCTTGTTCACAGATTAGATCGCGCCGATTGGCGCCTTGGAGACACAGATGCCTAAAGTTCTGATTGCAGATAAACTCGCCCCAGCCGCCGTTGATATTTTTAAAAACCGCGGTCTGGAAACTGAAACCGCCGTCGGCCTTTCTAAAGATGAGCTGATTGCCAAGATCCCTGAATTTGATGGGTTGGTCGTTCGCTCGGCCTGCAAGCCGGATGCAGACGTGATTGCTGCGGCGAGCAACCTGAAAGTTATTGGCCGCGCTGGTATTGGCGTCGATAATATCGATATCAAAGCCGCCACGGGCAAAGGCGTTGTGGTTATGAATACGCCATTCGGCAATGCTGTGACCACGGCAGAGCATGCGATTGCGATGATGTTTGCCGCCGCTCGCCAGATCCCAGCTGCCAACACGGGCACGCAGGCTGGCGACTGGCCAAAGAAGGCCTTTATGGGGACCGAGCTCTCTTACAAAACGCTCGGCCTGATCGGTTGCGGAAACATTGGCGCGCGTGTTGCGGAACGCGCCAAAGGTCTGCAGATGAAAGTCCTGGCCTATGACCCGTTCCTTACCGAAGAACGTGCGCTTGAAATTGGCGTTGAGAAAGCCGCTGATTTGGACGCTATGCTCGCCCGCGCCGACGCCATCACTTTGCACACACCATTGACTGACCAAACGCGAAACATCTTGTCAGCCGAGGCGCTGGCGAAGACCAAGAAAGGCGTCATTCTGGTCAACTGCGCGCGCGGCGGGCTGGTCGATGAGGCAGCGGTCGCAGAAGGCCTGAAATCTGGCCATATTGGCGCGGCTGCGTTTGATGTGTTCGCAGAAGAGCCAGCCAAAGAGAACGTTCTGTTCGGCGCTCCGAATTTCATTGCGACTCCGCACCTCGGCGCGGCGACAACTGAGGCGCAAGAAAACGTGGCCCTGCAAGTTGCTGAACAGATGAGCGATTATCTGCTCACTGGCGCGGTGACCAATGCGCTGAATATGCCGTCTATCACCGCTGACGAAGCGCCGCGTTTGAAACCGTTTGCGGCTTTGGCTGAGAAGCTAGGCCTCTTTGCGGGTCAGATCAGCGATTATGGATTCGAAGAAGTCGTTCTCGAGTATGAAGGTGAAGTTTCCGAACTAAACCGTAAGCCACTGACAGCGGCGGCGCTTGCTGGATTGCTGCGCCCATCCCGCGGAGATGTAAATATGGTCTCGGCGCCAGAAGTGCTGAACGAAAGCGGCGTGAAGCTAGCTGAAACCAAAACCGATGACAGCCCAATTTATGACAGCTTGATCCGGATCAAAGTGCTTACAAAGCGCACCGAGAATGATCCAGAGCCAGGTTGGCGTTCGCTCGCGGGAACGCTGATCGCGGGCCAACCGCGCATTGTTGAGGTGAAGGGCATGGCGCTGGAAGGTGATTTCAACTCGCGTGTGCTATATGTAAACAATCTCGATAAGCCCGGTTTTATTGGCTCGCTCGGCGCGCTGCTTGGCAAAGAAGATATCAACATCGCGACCTTCCACCTTGGGCGCACAGATGCAGGCGGTGAAGCTATCGCGCTAATTGGGATTGATAGTGAACCAACGACCGATCTCGTGAAACAGCTAAAAGCTTTGCCGCATGTGCGGTATGCAAAAGTGCTGAATTTCTAAGCAAATACCCCTATTGAAGCCGAGTATGTCCTTGGGCATGCTCGGTTTTTTGGAGGCTGATCGAGTGACCTACCGTGTCCGCAGCGCGAGTGAACGCCGCGCCGAAATCCAAGCACGCGCCGACGCTATGGGAATCGATGAAGCTTTCATTTCAACCTTAGTTGAGACCTTCTATGGCCATGTCCGCGCTGATGAGACCCTGGGCCCGATCTTCGCGGGACAGATCGAAGACTGGGAAGAGCATCTGCCAAAGATGAAAGACTTCTGGTCATCTGTGGCGCTCAACTCAGGCCGATATGCGGGGAAGCCGGTTCCAGCGCATCGCAAACTTGCTGGTGTGACCGAGGCTGATTTTGGAGCCTGGCTCTCCCTGTTTGAACGAACGCTAGAAGAACTCGCCCCTTCGTCTGAGGTCACGGGTTACTTCATGGAACGCGCAAACCGGATCGCGAAAAGCTTACAACTGGCGATGTTCAGCCTGCCGAGTCTCGCCCCGTCTCAACCCGCCGAAAACTTTTAACTGGACTCTTTACGCGAGTCGCAAATCGGATTCTGATTCGCTTATCAAACGAATTAAGGTGAGCGAAAATGGCGATGACACAAAGGCAGGCTCTGGATCTCTGGCGCTGCGCTTTGACGGCTTATGTGCGGTC
>ERZ1740070.432-NODE-432-length-29294-cov-6.877834_pt1 | contig 29294 bp, 33 predicted proteins | sample MGYA00581734_ERZ1740070 | MGnify/ENA primary metagenome ERZ1740070 (study PRJEB43018, sample SAMN04849744) | marine metagenome | isolation source: floating plastic debris | place: Pacific Ocean | collected 2008-09-01 | study: EMG produced TPA metagenomics assembly...
CTTGAGACCATAAACTCATGGTGAGCTGACCACTATTAGAGCGGGTAGGGTCAGTGGTTACAAAGTCAAAGCTACCCCAAGCAGCGTTGCCACCGATGTTGGCCCAGTTACCATTAGCCATGGCATCTTCTAGCCGTTGCCACTGAAACTCATCACCCGGAAACAATGCCTGAGCCCGTTCTGGCCAGGAGATGGCTACAAGCATCGTTTTTGCAATGGGCTGGGGTGCTTCGTAAAATGGCTCGTCCCCATATTGGGCCTGCCAGCGCTGGCCAAGTTCATCGAGTAATTGACCATTCGCGGGAATCAGTACCGTAGGTTCAAAGTCGTTATTGTCATCGATATATTTGTTGACAATATCTTGTGAACCTTGGAACTCTAGGGTTAGCTGAATTGAAGGATTTTGTTGTTCAAAGCGAGTTTCTAAAAGTTTGAGGGGTTCTTGCAGTTCGCTGCCGCTGACAATAGTAATAGATTGGTTAACGCCAGGAAGAGGGGCATAGGCGAGACCGACGGAAGCGGCAATAATGGAGAGAGAAATAATAGGTTTGGTGGGCATGGTGGTGAAAAATGGGGGAGAGACGTTCCATGGAACGTCTGTACGTTTAGGTGAAGGATGAGCGATTGGGGCAATTTGTAGGGGCGTTCCATGGAACGCCCCTACAAATTGGAATGGACGAAAATTAGGTGATTAATACATCAACATTTTCTTGGAAGCCCTTAAATTCATCGCTCAGCTCTCGCAGTTCTGCGGCAGCAACAGAACTAGTGAGATCGGCGGTGCGGAGTTTGTTTTGTAGCTGTTGCAAGACGCCACCCGATTCAGCAATTAGGGTAGACAAATTAGCAAGCTGGGCCTGACGGGCGTCTTCACCTTGTTGGGCCAGGGAAATATTGCGTTTGAGGCTGTTGGCAAGTTTGCCCCATTGTTCCTGGGCAATGCCCTTGCTGTTGCGAACCTTGACTTCGGCCTGTTTGAGCTGGTGCTGTAGTTCATCGACCGAGAGTAGCGCGTCCTTACCTTCTAGACGCAGGGCCAGCTGGTCAATTTTTTGGGGGAGTTCCTGGGTGCGATCGCACGCATACTGCACCACCCCCAATAGCTCAATCTGATCGCTGTCTGTCAGCAGCTTAGTGGCTTCCGCATTGAGTTCATCCGCCAGTGCACCTAGGGCTACTGCCTGCTGTCGTACTTGCTGAAACTCACGGTTAATGACCTTATTAGTCAGCTCAACCTTATCGGGTTCGCGAGACTTGAGCACAGCAGACCCAGCCGCTGCAATAATCACGGCTCCTGGAATAGCCACAAAAACAGGCAAACGGACTAAACGCGCACCCCCGATTAGAAAAATGCCCCCCGCCAACACCGCTAACGGATACTGCAATGGATTAGCTAGCTTCATTGGCGCTCCTAAAACTCGACTTGCAGATCGGCCATCAGCTGAGCAATGGTCGCCGGATCCCCTTTACGATAGTAGCCTCCATTGAGCTGAGCAATTTGCTCTAATGCCCCGGCATCAAACTCACCTTCATTGCCATAGCCTACTGTAAAAAAGGCAATTCGCTGGTCAGATGAAAACCCGCTACGAGATAGTTCCTGGCCAAGCTGGTCCAGCGTAATCCCTGACTCTGAATCTTCGCCATCGGTCAAGATCAGTACGGCATTAATCGCCTCTGGCCTTAAATTACTCGATAACCAGTTACGAGCCGCCAGTGCCGAATCATAAAGGCGGGTACCCCCATCGGCTCTTAGCCCTGCAATAAATTGCAACCCTCGCGCTTTACCCTCAGGGGTGCCATCCACTAATACTGGCTGTCGAATATTGCTATCAAAATCAATCAAGGCAACCTGGTCTTTGGGGCCAAGGGCATCCACATAGGTCTTGAGGGTATTTTGTACCGACGGTAGCTTGTTGCCCTCCATCGACCCGGAAGTGTCAACGACCACCGCGACTAAAGATGGCTTTTTGGCCACCTGACTCCAGGTGGTTAACATCGCTTCAACCACCTCTGGTGCAGGAGGTCGGTATGAATCGTAGCTGGCTTGGGGGTCCACACCGAAGTCAGCGCTAAATTTTGGTCCCAGTGCAACTCCTGGCACACCGGGTCGTAGCCCTAGGTTGGTCGCAACCTGCTGTGCAGCTGGAGACTGCAAATAGTCCAAAATCTGATCGGCAGCTTCTTTTTCCTGGTCGCTGACCCAGGGAGCATTGGGAACAATGCCGCGCATATTAGATGTAAACGTAGATTTGGGATAGACCGCTTCATAGCGCGTGCCACCGGGTGGTAAATCAGTATTTGCCGCAATCACTGATGACTCATAAACAGAGCCAATTGAAGCCCAGAATGGTCCATTTTCCACCATGGCCTTGGCCAGGGTAGACGTGGATTTACCATAGCGAGTGATTTTACTCTGAATTTTTTGTACCGCTGCTTCTTGTTGCTGGACGTCTGCCACCGTCAAATCTTCGGGACGTTTACCTGACACTGACGCGAACTGAGAAACCAAGGTTTGTAAACCGGAATTAGATCGGGTAGGGGCCGTATGGACATAGTAGATTGGCTGCTCAGGGCTGCTGGCATCTAAATCTTTGTGGGTGGTCGCGCTCACCAACTGGGTAAATAGGTCGTCTACTTGCTGCAAACCAGGAGCTAGATCTGTCGGCACCATAAACACCATGGGGCTGTTGGCCAACAGTGGTGCATCGGTAATTGCTGGAATATAGTTTTGACCTGGGTAGAGCTGATCTATGCGATAAATCAGCTGGCTCTGGTAAATTTCGCCATCTACCGACAGAATTGTAGGAAAATCTGGGGCATCAGCCGTAATGGTGCCTTGCTGAAGCTGTTGAGCCAGGGTCACCGTGCGTTCTACCACATCACCACTACCTGCAGCTTCACAGGTCATGTGAAATGTATCGCCGCTAGCGAGCTGCGGATTAGTCTGATTAAACTGAGCCGCTGCCTCATCACAAAAGTGATGTAGTGCACTGCCGACCAGCAGTTTTACTTCAAACCCGCGCTCGCTGGAGCTGTTTCCTCCGTTACAGCTGGCAAGTAACAGGGCACCGACTAAAGAACTGGAAATAACGCGAACAAAATTTCTCAATGGGGTCTCCATAGCTGCCAAGGTGACATTACCAATAGCTACACAACAATTGATACTGAATTCGGATTTATCCTGCCCAATTGTTGGATGCGATTAAAAGATTCCCCACACAGTGTTAACGATCTTCGCAGTCGGTTTGGATATCTACATCCAAAGTCTCTTCGTCAATTGTTATGTAAAGAATATTGGGGCGACAACATACTTGACAATCTTCGACATATTGTTGCGATAGACCGGTGCTGAGATCGATAAAGGTAGTGTTAGGTTCACCACAGTAGGCGCAATAATATTCAGCGGTGGTTTGCATACGTTATGTGGGAATCGGGACAATTTTGTAGGGGGCGTTCCATGGAACGCCCCCTACAAAATTTTGGAACGAAGGCGAATCTAATTGCTTTGGGGTTGTTTTCGATTGCGTTCTAACTTTAGCCGAATGCGATGGTGGGCTCTGCGAGTTAGGGGATAGCGATATACACAGTAAACACCGCCACAAATTAACAGACCAGGAAGCACACTGGCCAACAGCCGAATGGTGAGCAGCTGGGTATCTGGACCAATTTGACTGGCCCAATCAAGCATCCAACCTGAGAGAAAGATAGCGATCGCCACACCTACTTTTTGCAAAAATACCATCAGGCTAATAAAAATGCCCTCCTGACGCTCTCCGGTCCGTAGTTCCTCGTCATCAATGACATCGGGCAACATGGCAAAGGGCACCAAATAAAATGTAGACAGACCGGCTCCAATCACCAGACCCACCGCATACATAATGCCGACTTGACCAGGCTGCACCAGACCTAATGTACACAGCCCCAACAGTGCCAGCGGAGCCCCTGCAAAGTACACCATTTGTTTGCTAGTGCGCTTGGTAACCCAGAGCCAAAATGGAATCATTAATACCGAACTACCCTGGACGACTATGGCCATTTGGGTAAAATGCTGTTCGCCCAAATTCATCCAGTTAGTGACAAAGAAGGGCAGCATGGCAGCGGTGACCTGCACCCCAACCCAAGAAAATAAATATAGCCCCATCACCCAGCGAAAGGCTCGATTAGCAAAGACTCGACGCAACTGTCGGCCCATGGGATGGGGAGACAGTTCCGGCTGTTTACGCATCACCGGGCGGTACTGGCCATAGGTACCGACGACACAAATGGCAATGGCTACCACAATCAGGATGGCACTGACACCACCCAGAATCAGGTACTGTCGCCGAACATCTTCAACCAGCGCAAAAATGATCTGGGCCAGCACTAACCCCACCACCGAACCAATGATATTGGCCGCTGAGCGCACGGACATAATGCTGGTGCGCTCGTCATAGTCGGGGGTGAGTTCGGTTGCGATCGCCACCATCGGCAAAATGATGACCGAAAATGCAGCATAGCCCCCGACCGCCATCAGTACGTAGTACAGAAATAAGCTGAGCTGTGATTCGAGCGGCGGCACAAGCCACAGCATAAATGTGAAAAACCCTAGGGGTAACGCCCCCAGCACTAACCACGGATAGCGACGACCCCAGCGAGACTGGGTGCGATCGCTAAGCCAGCCAATTAGCGGATCGTTCACGGCGTCCCAGACCCTGCCAACGAGCAATACTGTTCCCGCCAGTGTGGGGGACAGCCCCACCACCTCTGTCAGAAAAAACAGTAAGTAGAAGATTGCTAAACCAATGGGGACAGCGGTTCCCAATTCGCCAATACCGTAGGCCAATTTGGTTTGGAAAGATAGGCGGGTAGACATGGTACACACAGTGACGCTCGGTACTTCACAATACCGAACAGTGTCATTGCCTGAATAGTGCTGAGGCAATCCTCACTGAGATAGTGACACTGCTAGGTGTGGCCTTCAATAGTCGGATACGGCGCTAATTATCTGCGATCGCAGTTTAGAACGACCAGTTAATCAATACGTGATTGCTGCGCCGCACAGCCTTTAGAACGAGCAGCTAATCAATACGTGATTGCTGCGTCGCACCATCGATCTCTCATAAAACCACGTTCAAAATATTTCTTGCGATAAGTACCGATCCCAAAAATAACCTGCTTAAATGGGGAGCATAATCATTTGTGTTGTAAGGCGCTTATCACTGGCTGTGTAAAGTCGGCGATAGCTCTCATGCCGTTATCTACATCGCCAGGAACGCATCATGACCGTTGAATCCTTAAATGAAATGATGACCTATGTCATCGAAGGCTGGGTGCTCCTAAGCGCTACCTATCTGAGTGTTGGCTTTACGGTGTCTTTTACTAATCGAGTCAAAAACGGTCTAAAAGAAAGGGAAGCGGCCAAGGCTCAAATCAAAGCAGGCATGACTGAAGAGGTTAGCAATGCTGAGCGTGTGGCTGAAGTGGCGGCTGTGGCTGAAAAGTATGCCAAGAGTGCAGAAAAGCAACAGGTTAAAAGCGGTATAAAAGTTCCTGGCAATTAAAATCAATAATCCCTGAGCCCCTCTGAAAGTTAGAGAGGCTCAGGCAGAGGTTTAAGTAATCACCGTGGGCTTATCAAAGCCAGTGAGTTCCTTAATCTTTGCGACTTCATCAGCTAGCTGAATCAAGGGGGTTAACGCTTCCTGGGTATCGATAGCGTGCTTAGCGACATCAGGCTCATAATTTTCGACATAGAGCCTCAGGGTCGCACCCTTGGTGCCCGTACCCGATAGACGGAACACCATGCGGGAGCCATTGGTAAAGCCAATGCGAATACCCTGGTTTTGGCTAACGCTGTTGTCGATGGGGTCGGTATAGCTAAAGTCATCGGCATAGGCAACAGTGTAGCTACCTAACGGCTTACCTTTGAGGGTGGGCAGCTTTGCTCTTAAACCGTCCATCAGTTCATTCGCAGCCGCTTTCTCCACACCTTCAAAGTCGTGACGGCTGTAATAGTTACGACCATAGGTGGCCCAATGTTCTTTAACGATAGTTTCGACGGACTGTTCCTTGACAGCTAGAACATTTAGCCAGAAGAGTACTGCCCAGAGACCGTCTTTTTCACGGACATGATTAGACCCTGTGCCAAAGCTTTCTTCACCACAGAGGGTGGCTTTGTCAGCATCTAGCAGGTTGCCAAAAAACTTCCAGCCGGTGGGGGTTTCGTAACAGTCAATCCCTAGCTTTTCAGCGACTCGGTCGACGGCCTGGCTAGTGGGCATAGAACGGGCGACACCAGCAATGCCATTGCGGTAACCGGGCACCAGAGTGGCATTGGCCGCTAATACGGCCAAGCTATCGCTGGGGGTGACAAAAAAGTTGCTGCCGACAATCATGTTGCGATCGCCATCGCCGTCAGACGCCGCCCCAAAGCTAGGCGGATTGTCACCAAACATAACCTCTACCAGGTCATGGGCATAGACTAAGTTAGGGTCAGGGTGACCACCACCAAAGTCCTCAAGGGGTTCGCCATTTTGCACAGTGCCTTTGGGCGCACCCAAAAGTCCCTCAAAAATTGCCTTTGCATAGGGGCCAGTCACGGCATGCAATGAGTCCATACACACACTGAAATTGCCAGATGTCAGCAGCTGACGAATCTGCTCAAAATCAAATAAGGTCTCCATCAGGGCCGCGTAGTCGTTAACCGCGTCTAGCACCTCAACCGTCATATTGCCCAGGGACGTGGTGCCCACACGATCCAGGTCCACATCTTCAGCATCCAAGATTTTATATTCATCAATGACCTTGCTGCGCTCAAAAATCGCACTGGTCACCTTCTCGGGAGCTGGGCCACCGTTGCCGATATTGTATTTGACGCCAAAATCCCCATCTGGGCCACCAGGGTTGTGACTAGCAGAGAGAATGATGCCACCAAAGGCTCCATACTTGCGAACAACACAGGACACTGCCGGTGTGGAGAAAATACCACCTTGACCGACAAGGGTCTTGCCAAAGCCGTTAGCGGCAGCCATTTTTAAGATTATTTGGATTGCCTGACGGTTATAGAAACGACCGTCACCACCGACAACTAGGGTTTGGCCTTGATAGCCGTCCAAGCTATCGAATATAGATTGAATAAAGTTTTCTAGATAATTAGGCTTTTGAAAAACAGCGACCTGTTTGCGTAACCCAGAAGTACCGGGTTTTTGGTCTAAAAAAGGCGTTGTCGAAACCGTTTTGATGGTCATGATACTCCTTGCGCCGGCGAACCGATTCATCCTTAACATTACAGGATGCTGCGACTGCGGTATGTTTGACGGAATGCATGATGACACGTTCCTGTATTCCGCCAAACTGATCAGCAAACAGGTTAAACCCACTGGCGTTTTTTCTGACGTAAAAACGTTAGCCAATATTGAGCTGGTTTACCGTAAAACGTGAACACATCCCCATAGGCTAAATTGGCATTTCGATGGTGAAGTCGATGACGCTCAGGCGTGGTAATGCACAACCAGCGACAGAGAAGTTTGATGGCTTTTGGGGTGTGATAGCTGGGGTCAAACTGATGCCGCCAGATTACATGCAGCTCAGCGAGCAACAGACCCACTACGGTCCCCAGAGGCGATAGCAGCCACAGTAGCGGCACCCACATCAGGTAAGGTAGTGCGCCTAAAAACCCTGGCACTAAGGCTTGGGGGCAGTGTTTACGTAGAGCGTAGCTGACAAAACTGCGGTTAGGACTATGGTGCACAATGCTGTGATAGCGACCAAAGACGTGCTCAGGCACATGGTAGATAAACGTAGCAACAAAGTCCCCCAGCAGTAAAAGCAGCAGGGAGATCCCCAATAGTTTGAATGGTTCCATAGCTGATTGCCTCACAACTCCCCGGCAACCTAGCAGAGCGAATTTAAAATCTACTTAACATTTGATTTAGAAATAATTTACATTCGAGTGGCGATGTGCATTATTCTATCGGGTGGACTGCAGGCTGCTGAATAGCGCGATCGCAAAGCACGTCAAGATCAGTAGCCAAATGACAATTCCTGGTAGAAACAGGAGAAGGCCGGTACCACGCAAGATCCAAACGATAGCTGTCATGGCGATGATCGCCAGCAACAGCTGGGTAATTGGACGTAGACGAAAACGATTAGACATGGGGCAACTTAGGTGTATATTCCTGGACACCAACAAGGTTTACTAAGGTTTTACGCAAAACTGTGTCTGCTTGACACTAGGCTTATGTCGTCTGGTTAATAATGGCAACGAATCGGTAAATATCGGCAGTTTACACTCCAGCCGATAGTATTTCAGGGGTCTCAGTTATTCAGCAACTTATTAAGTACCTATAGAGTTTTCTTTTTATTTATCCTATGGTTTCGACGAAACAACAGACAGCATTGCTGCGCGGTGACGTCCTAATTGCCACCAACACCCACGCTGGTAAAGGGGCTGCTGTGACTGCTCAGATGTATGTGCCGTTGGTGCGATCGCAACTCTGGGAACAGCTCACCGACTACGGTCGTTGGGTTCACTATTTTCCCGATATCACCCAGAGTCGCGAGCTAGAAGCTTCTGTAAAGCAGCACGTAAAGCAGCAATCCAAGCGGATTACTCGTAAGCTATATCAAGCCGCTCGTAAGGCATTTATTCTCTTTACAGCACAGGTAGAAATTTATCTCCACGTCGTGGAGCACCTAAATCAAAGCATCCAGTTTCGTCTGGAGCGCGGCACCTTTGCCGATTTTGCCGCCGACCTTGTGCTTGAAGATTTTGGTGAAGGCACCCTGCTGACCTACTCGGTTAAAGCAACACCGATGATTCCAGCACCCAAGTTCTTATTAGAGCAGGCTATGCGTATTGACCTACCCGGCAATATGAAGACTATGCGCCGAGTTTTGTGTCAGTCTTAAAAGTGGTCTAGTTTCTCTCTACGACTAGCCGACCTGCAGCTAAAGCAGCACTGCTAGTTGCGTACACCTGACCATCACTCAATACATCTAACTCACGATTAACCAGCCAGTAGCGATAGCCATCATCCTGCTGGCTGATTTCGATGATCCAACCCACACGGGCAGATACTTGCACTACCTGGGTGATGTCCATCAGGTTTTCCTCATGTGCTATGTCTTTTAGGGTAGCAAACAGCTCACCCTTACTAACATTGGCGTTGCAAGAGATCAGCATTGAGTGTTGAGTTTTATCGCTTTGCCCACATCGTTCACACAGCGATCGCTATGGGTTTTCATTTTTGAGTTGTTTACTCTAAAATTGCCTGGGTTGGTAGCGCTTATTATCTTTATGCCCTCAAAGCCCAGCACTTACAATTCAACACTCTCTAATGTCTACTCAAATTCTCAACCTCGATAAAAATCTCTACAATTACTTACTTTCTGTTGGTGTTCGCGATAGTGAGATCTTAAAACAGCTGCGAGAAGAGAATGCTCAGCATCCTAGAGCTGTTATGCAAATTGCTCCAGAACAAGGACAGTTTATGGGATTGCTGATACAGCTGCTGGGGGTTAAAAAGGCGTTGGAGGTAGGCGTATTCACTGGCTATAGTTCGCTAGTGGTAGCCATGGCACTGCCTGAGGACGGCAGACTGATTGCCTGTGACATCAGCGACGAGTATACCCAAATGGCGCATAAGTATTGGCAGAAAGCAGGAGTAGCCCATAAAGTAGATTTACGCATTGCCCCGGCGCTAGAGACTCTTGATCAATTAATTACTGAAGGTCACAGCAACAGCTTTGATTTTGCATTTATTGACGCAGACAAAAGTAATTATGACAACTACTATGAGCGTGCACTAAAGCTGGTGCGACCGGGTGGATTAATCGCAGTCGACAATGTCTTGTGGTCGGGACGAGTTGCCAATCCAGTTGAGGAACAGGACAATCGCACTAAGCACATTGACGCTCTCAATCAAAAAATCCATGCGGATGAGCGTGTTGCCATAAGTCTAGTTCCGATTGCTGATGGACTTATGCTAGCGATGAAACGCTAATCATCTCTTTTATGATTGGGCTTGTAAACATTGAACCAGATGGCTAAAAACAGATTGAATCTTGCGTTTTGCCTGATGAAATTCGGGCATGTCCCAATCAGGAATGTGTTCTTGCTTAAGTTGACTCAAATTTAGATAGTTGTGATATCTCAGCTCAATCTGTAATGACTGCACATTGGCCATTTCACCATAGTGTCGAGTGATGTATCCACCATTAAAAACATGGTTTCGCGCTACCTGATATCCCTGGGAAACAAACGCTGTATCAACCGCAGATATAAATTCTTCAGAGCAGGTGCTGCCATTGCTGTTACCTAAACAAACCTGATCAACAATCGGGCCTGCAAAGCTGTGTAAATCTAATAGATACACATAACCAAACTGGTTAATCACCTGCTCTAAAAGATGAGACAACTGATGATGATAGGGGTGATAAACCTGATCGATCCGCTCTTTGATTTGTTGAAGTGATGGCAGCTCACAATACAGGGACTTGCCGTAGGCGGTTTGTTTTGGTACGGCAGCCTGCCAAAAACTTCCTATAAAAGGAGCGTTAGCAGCTCGGTTTAGATCCACAACATAGCGGCTGTAGGCTGCTTCTAAAACCGTAATTCCTAGCTGAGGCAGACTATCATAGAGCTTATCAAGGTGCCAGTCTTGGTGGGGCAGAAAGTCTCGATAGTTGGGCTTTAGGGCAGCTACCATCTCTTCTGGAACTATCAAACCACTGTGGGGGATACTGGCCACAATCGGGCATAGATCTACTGTGGGATGATGAACTCGAAAGGGAATAGCCTTAAACAAGCGTTGATACCTCTGTCAGCAGCTGATTAATTATACTGAAGAGTGGTCTTTCACTAGGTTCTGGGGTCATACACCGTTGCTGCAGCTCCCGCAAACGCTGAAATATTTTCACCTCAGATTCTTCATTATCAGAAACATGCCGCTCTAATAGATCTTCCAATAAGCAACCGTAGGCTCTGGCTTCAAGTCTTTCAAACATTTCTCCAGAAACGCTACCTTCTGGACCATAGAAAGATGCCGCTCCAAAATCTCCTAAAATGCTTTGCCCATGGGTATTTATCAAAATATTGTGGGCGTAAAGATCACCGTGCATAATTCCACGACTGTGGAGATGGGAGACAACAGACGCGATCCCTTGGGCGATTTTTAAGATAACGGGCAGCGTAAATGCAGTATCGTCACTGTAGGTGTCGCGGGTGCATGTGTCCAAACTAGGTGGGTTACCCAGATTGCCATAGTCAGGCGAAATAAACGAAAAAACGAGGCCGTTTTTTCCTTCGATTGGCTGACTCAGTTTGCCCAACACATTAACTAAATTGGGATGGGCGCCAGCCGCGATACAAGCCTGCATCTCATCTGTGGGCAGACCGTCACTCGTTATCTCACCCTTGAAGAGTTTAACGGCCACATCTTGAACTGGCGTTAACTCTGAAGCTGGTTTCCACAGTCCTTTATAAATTACACCAGAAGCGCCCTGACCTAGAACCTGTCCTAGCTGTAGCTCACGTGGATTAATAGTGGCCAGGGCAGCATTTCTTTGATTTTCTGTGGGATCACAGCAAGGATTACCGGCATAGGCCAGCCAACTTAACCGGGGTAGGCTAAACAGCCAGGGTGGCAGGCTTTGCAACTGATTAGCGGCTAATCGAATCAGCTCTAGTTTTTTGCAATTGGCGAGTTCATCAGGCAAGGTTTGGAGTTGATTGCCTGCCAGCATGCACTTTTGTAGGTGGCTAAGTTTGCCGATGCTGCTCGGTAAGCTGGTTATCTGGTTGTTGGTGAGAATTAACCAGCGAAGATTAGTCGATAGGGCAGATTCGCTAATGGTTTTGATTTTATTGACCTTAAAACTCACCATAGAGAGATTTGGGCAGGCTGCCAATATCTCTGGGAATTCTTCAAACTGATTGTTGTTAAAAAAGGCAACTCGCAGCTTTTTTAGCTGTGAAAACTCTTGTGGGAGAGACGTCAAATGGTTATTTGACAGATCCAAAATCTCTATCGAATCTGACATCTCTAGAATTTCTAGAGGGAATTCTGTTAGCTCTTGGGATAGTTTGAGGCGAGAGTCTCCCATGGCGTGGGTGGGGGATAAAGACTGCATAGGGTAGGATTATCAATGGGTGCGATCGCAACTTCAGACTTACGGTTGTTTGCATTTACCGGTCCAATACAGATAGCCAAAGTACATCAGCACCCCTAGCTGTATGGGCACCAGGACGAGATAGTTTTTAAGAAAGGGGTTGATTTCCATGTGTGCAAAGATCTGACAGTATGTCAGTCCTGCGATGGCTAGCCCTGCCTTAAGCGGCAATTTACGATTACGCATAGCAATTTTCATAAGAGTTGAGCTACAGCAAATTTCCCATCAATGATTGCTGTATATCTGTGGTCAATGTGCCTGAAGCCCACAGCCAATGTAATCGATAGCCATGGTATATCGCTACAGCTATTAGGCCACCGTACACAAGGCGGCGCTGTCGCCACCAGCGATCAAAGGCACGTTTGAGATAGAGTTCGAGGCTAGTTTGGCCAATAGCCACTGCCCAGAGAACTATGACCACAGGCGCAAGCAAATTGTAGCGAATAGCCGCAGACCACTGCAGATTTGCGATCGCAAAAATCGCTCGAGTCATCCCCCAAGTCGGACAGGGGATACCCACTAACGCCTTAAGCGAACATCCCCACAGCTTGATCTCATACCCTGCCAAAGAAAGCAGCACAATCAAGAGCGGCATACACAGCACCCCCAATATCCCCCAGCGTAGATAGACCGACGATTTTGACAGTGGCATATCCCTATTTAGAACCAGGGCTTTTTGTTGGTGACATAGGTGCTGACGAACTCTTCATCTGACTTAGTCAAATATAAAATACCTTCCACCAGGCCAATCACACCCACTACAGCAGAACCAATACCGCAGGTAACGGTGCCTCCAATTAGGCAAACCAAAAGCATAATAATGCCTTCATTGGTATATCCCAGATAGAACTTATGAATGCCTAAGGCCCCCAACAAAATACCTAAAATACCCGCCACAACTTTCTTGTCGGCTCCCTCAACTCCACCTGAATTAGTCATATAGCTTCATTCCTTATGCGTTCATTCCATCATGTCGGTCGTTATGACGACTTATCTTCCAATTTGCCCGAATTTATAAATAGAAAAACCTTGGTATAAAGATTTAATCAAGATGATCCAGTAAAAATCCGGATGAGGTGGAGAAAAAGGCCATTCTGTAGGCTTTATAGGCAGAATTTAGGATTTTGGCAACCCATAGCTAGCTTTCGCTAGTCTTCTATGTGTCATTCATCACCATGCTCTATCCGTACTATCCTATTTTTGCTTTTTGTTCCTTATAGCGTTCCTTAAAGATCGCCTGTTGTTTTTTATGATCGACAATGGGAGTCACATAGCCAGTGCTCTCTATATCTTGAGGAGAGAGTTTCCCGCTCACTAACGCAGCGGTCTCCACATGACGAATCTCTGGCACCCATTGACGAATATACTCGGCTTCAGCATCAAACTTTTTTGTCTGACTGGCCGGATTAAATATTCTCAAGGGTTTGGGGTCCATACCGCTCGAGGCACTCCACTGCCAGCCACCATTGTTAGCGCTGAGGTCACCATCCACTAGCTTTTGCATAAAGTATTTCTCTCCCCAACGCCAGTCAATGATGAGATCTTTAGTGAGAAAACTTGCCACAATCATTCGACAGCGATTGTGCATCCAGCCTGTTTCGTTGAGCTGGCGCATGGCAGCATCAACAATAGGATAGCCTGTGCGTCCCTCACACCAGGCCGTAAAATCATCTTCACTATTATTCCAGGGAAATTCTTTCCACGCTTCGCGATACGGGCCATCGGCCAATTCTGGAAAGAAGTACATCACATGTTGATAAAACTCTCGCCAGGCCAGCTCCTGCATCCAGGTTTTAACATTGTTGCGAGTCTCATCGCTACGACAGTGACTATGGGCACCAGCAGCAGCGGCCCATACGGTGCGAATGCCGATGGCGCCAAATTTTAGAGCCGCACTGAGCATTGATGTACCCGCAACAAAGGGAAAGTTGCGTTGTTCATCGTATTCAGCAATCGCGCGATCTTCTCGACAAAACTCAGTCAGTAGCTCTTGGGCAGCAGATTCCCCAGGTTCTATTGGCAGACGCTGATCCCAGTCAAATCCTAAGTCTTTTGCCGAGGGCAGCTCGACAATGCCAGCATCATAGGCTTTTGATTTTTCAGTGGGGCTAGGCCCAGTCAAATCAGCCAGAGTTGCGACAGGTTCCGCTTTTGTCTGCTGATACCAGTTACGCCAAAAGGGACCATAGACTGAATAGGGGGTGTCAGACCCGGTTAGTACATCCCCTGGAGCATGAAGTAGCTGATCCCAGGTTTTGGTTCGCATTTCGATACCTTGCTCTCGCAGAGCTTCTGCCACCGCATTGTCGCGCTGACGAGAATAGGGTTCTACATCTCGGTTCCAGTAAATAGCGATCGCACCCAATGCAGCCGCAATTTTTGGAATTTCTCGCACAGGCTTACCCTTTAGAATCAGCAGCTCACTCCCCGCTTCTTTGTAGCGGGTTTGCAGCTCGGCTAAACAGCCAATCATATAGGTAACTCTGGCGGGGGCCACATCGTCAGCGTCTAAAATGTCTGGGTCTAGGCAAAAGATGCCAATCACTTTAGCGCTACGTTCCCGCGCCGCAGCGAGGCCCAAATTATCGCTAACGCGCAGATCGCGACGGTGCCAAAACAAGATCAGATCAGCCATAAACTTTGGTCAAAAAGGGTGGAGTCCGATCAGTATAGGCGGTTTGCGGTTAACATTGCGCTGGGTCAGTATTCTAGAAAAATACCTACTGAAAAATACCTACTAAGGAGTCAACGGTTTTGAGCACGTCCGGAGCACCTATCGCCAAAAAACAGCCGACCCCCCTGGAGAAACATGGAGATATACGCGTTGATGATTATTATTGGCTGTGCGATCGCAACTCCTCTGACACCCTAGCCTATCTCAAAGCCGAAAACGAATACGCTGAAGCCCAGACAGCGCACACTGAGGACTTCCAAAAAGCGCTGTATGAGGAAATGCTGGGTCGCATTCAGGAAACTGATCTCTCTGTACCTACTAAAGATGGAGCCTACTATTACTACAGCCGCACCGAGGAGGGCAAAGCCTACCGCATTTTATGTCGTAAACAAGGTAGTCTAAACGCCCCAGAAGAGATTTTACTCGACGAAAATGAGCTAGCCAAAGGTCATGAGTTTTTTGCCCTAGGCGACTATGAAACCAGCCTTGATCATCAGCTGTTGGCCTATGCAACCGACACTAATGGTTCAGAGCGCTGCACTCTTGTTTTCAAAGATTTAAGAACGGGCAAGCTGTATCCCGAAGAGATTGAAAACATTAGCGAGGTCATCTGGGCCAACGACAACCAAACAGTATTTTATACTCGCCTTGATGAAGCTCATCGTCCCTACCAGGTATGGAAACATCGCCTCGGAAAGAATCCAGACAGCGACCAGCTAGTCTATGAGGAAACTGATGAAGCCTTTTATCTATCGCTGGGTGGCACACGCAGCGAAGCCTACTTGATGATTTCCATCAATAGCAAAATCACCTCTGAAATACGGATTTTAGATGCCAACTCCCCGGACGGAGAGTTTCAGATGGTGTGTCCCCGCAGTCACGGCGTGGAATATTACATTTCTCATCATCCTGGCATCGAATACACTCCTGACAGGTTTTACATTGTTACAAATGAGGACGCCATCAATTCAAAACTGATGGTGACACCGGTTAGCGCACTTGACAAAGAGCACTGGGAAACGGTCATCCCTCACCGCTCAGACATACAGCTGACGGGCGTTAGCGTATTTATTGACCATTTAGTGATCTACGAGCGTCGAGGCGGTCTGCCCACCATTCGCATTCAAAAGCTCTCCACAGGCAAAGAAACTGCTCTAGAGTTTCCAGAACCCACCTATTCAGTCTGGTCTGGCGCCATGCCTGAATTTAACAACAAAACGCTGCGATTTACCTATACATCATTAATTACTCCGCCGTCGGTGTTTGACTATGACATGGACACCCATAAGCGAGAACTCAAAAAAGAGACTCCCGTGCTTGGAGGGTATGACCGGACTTTATACCAAAGTGAGTGGCTCATGGCGAAGGCTCCTGATGGAACTCAAGTCCCGATCTCACTGGTGTACAAAAAGGGCGTTCGCGGCAACGGCCCTCTTTTGCTCTACGGCTATGGTTCCTATGGAGCATCTTCATCAGCCTATTTTTCTTCAAGCCGGCTGTCTCTGTTAGATCGAGGTTTGGTCAATGCCAACGCACATATTCGAGGAGGAGGCTAAATGTGTCGTCAGTGGTACGAAGAGGGTAAATTTCTCCACAAAAAGAACACATTTACCGACTTTATTGCCTGCGCTGAGTATTTGATCGAAAACCAGTGGACCACCCCCGATAGATTAGCCATCTATGGAGGTAGTGCGGGTGGATTATTGATGGGTGCGGTACTTAATATGCGGCCTGAGCTATTTAAGGCTGCACTGGCCGCTGTGCCGTTTGTGGATGTTGTCACCACTATTTTGGACCCCAGCCTGCCGCTATCGGTCATGGAATGGGACGAATGGGGCAACCCCAATAAAAAAGAGTACTACGACTATATGAAGTCTTACTCGCCCTACGATAATGTCACCGCCCAAGACTACCCTAATCTGTTAATCACAGGTGGACTTAACGATCCGCGGGTGTCTTATTGGGAACCAGCTAAATGGACAGCAAAGTTGCGATCGCAAAAAACTGACCAAAACCGACTGTTGCTTAAAATCAACATGGATGCAGGCCATGGCGGTGCCTCCGGACGCTATGGCTGGCTTGAAGAAACCGCCTTTGAGTATACGTTCATCCTCGATAGCCTGGGCTTAGCCTTGCCCGCAAACAATTAAGCAAATATTAAATCACACTTTAAGCTTTGCTAATTTGAGGTCAACATACTCGAATTAAATATAAACTGTAATCAATTACACACTTTTGGTGTTTCTGGGAGAAAACCTTAGTAAATACCTCCATCGCTAAGGGTTTCTGTCATGGCATCTACACATTGGAGAAATCGAAATGAAGCTATCATTTCTAGGCGCTAACTACGAAGCACACTTTGAAAACGTTCAAGTTACTGATACTGAGAAGATTGGCACCTACCGGGGGGCACCCTTAAAGCGCAAAGCATTTAAGGTTCCTAGCCATCCCCACCAGCGTGTACAACTCACCTATAGAGGCGTTAAGTACAATCAGGACGTTTAGACTGTCATAGCGTGCTCTGGATTTATGATCACAGGGCACGTTACGGTTGGGCGATCGCAACTAATATCAGCGCCATTCTTTCTGTTGGGCCGCAATTTAGTCAGGCTTTCATGCCGATATAATGTGCAGATTCAGGCTGTCGCAGGCTTTGCAATGCAAAAGCAATATTGGTGCTGCTTGTTGAACATGATCTCAAATAATATTGTCTCTGATGGCTTTCTTTCAAAACAAACAAAGCCATCGTTTGTTATTGAGTCTCTTTTCTTAACGAAGAAAAGAGACTTTTTTGTGGCCTAACGAATTTTCCTACTGATAGGCACTGGCCTGAGACTCAGCTACACCAAGACTTGTAAAATACACACACCATCAAATAGCAATAGCTCATACTCTTTTCAGAATTTCATCAGGTTCATTTCATAGAAGTCAACGACACTGGTAAGTATCAAGATGCATTTCAAGCATCTACCCAGGGTGTATCACCTTTACATTTCAACGTACCCCAATGTCTCTGAAAATTGGAGGCCCTATGAAACTCTACTGGCTACTCCTGCTAATTGTGGGCACTCATTTCGGTATTGCTGCCCCAAACGCTCTGGCTTTAGACTCTAAGACTTTTGCTGAACTCTTGCCCCAAGGTGCGCCAGCTAAGCTTGATCAGGAGCAAGGTAAATGGGTAGACGACCTAGATACAGACATTTCCTTAGAGAAAGGGTCTCGCCGAGTAAGAATACGTCACCGCATAAGAGTAGGAGATGGTGATTTCCGTTATGGTGAAGTACGGCACATACAGCGCGGCAGGTTGCACAACGGCAGCAACCGACATCGCGTGATCATCATACAGACTAGCCCCAGACGCGACAGATTCCATTATGGTGAATTTCGGCGCAATGATATCTTTCTACGGCACGATTCGCTCCGGCATGATCGATTTCGCCACAACCGTCTCCGACACCATCGACTTCGACATCATCACTTGCGGCATTATAGAGATGATCAAGACAACTTTCGCTTAATTATCAGAGATTAAGTGTTCCACTTTGCAACTGACACCGGCATTTCCTCTGAAATTACTCTAAGAAACAAAATCAAATGGATTAAAAACAGCCGTACCTGATTCCAGAAAATCTTTGACATTACGGGTAACAACACAGAGATCATGCTGTGCCGCCAGTGAACTGATAAACAAATCTGGCTGACTAAACGTATATCCCCGTTTACGTCCATGCTCAACTAGCTGTCGCCAAATTAAAATCGTATCTTCATCAATGCTAAGAATACGCTCTGTAAACCAAGGTCGCAGAGTATTATCCAACCAGTATGTTAACTCCTCGGCAAAAACAGGATCATCCACACGAGTAATACCAAAGCGAATCTCTGCAAGTGTTACTGTGCTCAAATAAAAGGACTGGGGCAGCTGGTTTTCACTCCACATCTTAACCGCAGAATTACAGTTAGGTTTTCTTAACTCCGAAACAATATTGGTATCCAGCAACCAGCCTTTCAAAACTCAGTTTTCCTCACAGGTGATTGCATACTTGGAGTCTCAAAATCAAGCTCACTCAAGGGCGATTGAGACAATAGAGCATGCAAGCTCGGCTGCACCAAAAGCGGCATCAACTTTTCAAACAGCTGAGATGAAATAACCACCACCGCATCTTCACCACGTACCGTAATCCGTTGTGGTTCAATTTGCTTAGCTAAGCGCACCACTTCACTAAAGCGACTTTTTGCATCTTCCAACTTCCAAGTTTTAAGATCATCAAGTCGGACAGTGATTGTATCTTGGGAACTCGTAGATTCTGCAGACATCAGAACAGTCTCCTGACTAGCGCTGGTCAGATTATAGCAACTCTACTTTAGTTTCCTTTAACAAGGCTTCTGCTTAGGTAATTTACGAGTTCTGATTATCTTACACTGTCTATCATTGCTCAGGTCATACGGCTGCTATGCAACGAGTTGCTCTGCTTTTTCCATTTCGACAACGTGTTCCTTTAGGCGATCAGCTGACGACCCGCTACAGACATACTGAGGGCCAGGTGATTATTCCACTCCATCTAGAAGCGGGAGAAGACTTACTGGCACCGTTTGAATGTTTGCGATCACACGACGGTTCTAAACCTTTATCCCGTAACCTTAACCTCGATTTAGTGGAGTACCTTTTCCGTCGGGTGGCCGAAGTCGATCAGCATGAGCTGCTGCTCAAGATTAACCTGACGACTCCTTCGCGAAATCCGGCAGTTGCAATACTGCCGAGAGAACAACTTAAAACCGATCTAGAAAATCTGATTCCTGAGCATTGTACCTATCTAGAAATCGTTAAACGAGAAAACCTTAAGCGTCTAATCTGTGATTCACTATTGCTAGCATTGTTAGGGCTACTTGCCCTAGGAGTTTCAATTCCAGTGGATGCGCTATCGTTTCCAGAAGATGCCGGCATTTCGCTACATCTGATCGGCCAGGGTATTACGGTATTTGGCTGGCTAACGTTGTGGGAAGCTCTAGTTAATTTGTTGTGGACCTGGCAACCAATCTATCGACAATTGCGCATGTGTCGGCGATTACAATACGCGACCGTTAAAGTGCAGTTTGTTGCAAACGAGCCTTCGGCTATGGCTACTGACTAAAGCTTGTCTAAAAACGGTTTTGCCATAAAGTATCCGGCGATAGATTTTGCATCCACTCCTTCACCGCTCAAAATAGCTTTTTCAAACTCTTCTGACGTCATTAGAACAACTTCAATATCTTCATCTTCATCTTGTTCTGGGGCTGTTTCAAGCTTCTCTAAATCGTTTGCCAAAAATGCAAAAATATACTCATCAGAATAGCCGGGTGCGAGGGGAAATTTGCCAAGGTTTGTCCATTCTTTGGCAGTGTAACCAGTCTCTTCTTCAATCTCTCGCTGAATTGTTGTAAACGCGTCTTCGTCTGTTTCGATAGTGCCTGCAGGAAATTCTAAAAGTCTTCCCTGGACTGCGAAGCGATATTGTCGCACGAGTACAAGTTTGCCATCGGTCGTGATGGGCACTGCCATTGCCCCACCCGGATGGCGAATACATTCCCACTGACCTTCTACTTTGTTAGGTAAACGCAGACGATTTACTTCAAAGTCAAACTTGCGTCCGGCGTAGTATAGACATTTTTTGAGTAGCTGGGGTGGTTCTAGACCAAGAGACATAGTGGGAATGCAATAAGGTAACGGAATTAGGTTACACCAAGAACCGTTGTATCGTCCGTCTGCTCAAGCGATCAATGGATATACCCCAGCTGTCTCCACTTGCTCTAGCAATTCTTTTACGGTTTGGAGTCGCACTGGATGCAGCCAGTGTGCTGCAATCTCAGCTAATGGCACCAACACAAACGCCCGTTCATGCATCCTTGGGTGCGGCAAGGTGAGTTTGGGTGTGTCAACGACTTGGTCACCGTAGAACAATAGATCTAAATCTAATGTGCGCGGTCCCCAACGCTCACGACGAATACGACCAAAGCTAGCTTCGGTTGTAAGCAACACCTGTAGTACGTGCTCGGGAGATAAAACCGTACAGAATACGGCACAAGCATTGATGTAGTCAGGCTGAGGGGGACCGACTGGGGCAGTTTTATAAAGGTGCGATCGCACTTGCAACCGCATTCCGTCTAGCTGATCGAGCCGTACCAATGCCTCTTCTATTATCTGTTCCGAGTCCCCCAGGTTGCTGCCAAGGGCAACGGCATACGCTGTTTCCATACCGCTATGATTAATAGTCACAAATTCAGATTTTTCTGAGGACTCTCAATCATAGCTGACAGGGAATTAACCGTTCTATTTATAAATTTTGCTGCAGCCGAGTGACCAGCTGAACCGAGGTCATTGCGCCCTCAATGCGATCAATCTCTTGACCATTTTTGAATAGCACCATAGTCGGTAGCGCATGAATCTCATACTTTGAGGCCAGCGTCTTATAGCGGTCTGTGTCAATTTTGACAATCTGCAGCTTGTCCTGCAGCTGCTCTTTAACCTTCTTTAGTTCACCTGCCATTAGCTGACAGGGGCCACACCATGTAGCATAAAAATCCACCAATGTAGGTTTATCAGAGCCCGAGAGCATATCCTCAAAGCTAGAAAATTGTTGTTTAACAGCCATTGTCCTAAATCCGGGATGGGTTCAGCTTTTATGCTAAGCGAGCGCCATAAAAATGGGAGCTATTTCAGCTAATTTTTGGCTTTTTTATAAGGATTTGTAAGGTATTAGACTTTGAATTAACAATTCCGGCCGAGATGGGCAGTTGGCAAAGTCTCAGCTTTTGGATTGATGATTCTAGCTGAGATGGGCAGCAGAGCAATTGATCCCTAGCCCCCAAAAATAATAGAGTGATCGAGCTGTTAACCATTTCCCCTCACCATGACAGGAGCAATGCAAGATCAGGTTGCCATTATCACCGGCTCATCCCGTGGCATCGGTAAAGCAGCCGCCCTTACCCTCGCCGCAGAAGGGGCTAGCGTTGTGGTGAACTATGCACGCTCCAGCACTGCCGCCGATGAGGTCGTAGCTGAAATTACCAACGCAGGGGGCAGCGCGATCGCACTGCAGGCCGACGTCTCTAAAGAAGAACAGGTGGATGCGCTGATTAAAGGCACCACAGAAAAGTTTGGTCGCATCGATGTGCTGGTCAACAATGCTGGCATCACCCGCGACACGTTGTTACTCAGAATGAAGCCCGCTGACTGGCAGGCCGTGATTGATCTCAACCTTACAGGCGTATTTCTCTGCACCCGTGCTGTCGCTAAAATCATGCTGAAACAGCGGTCTGGTCGAATTATTAATATCTCGTCCGTTGCCGGTCTTATGGGTAACCCAGGTCAAGCCAATTACAGTGCTGCTAAAGCAGGCGTCATCGGATTCACTAAAACTGTAGCCAAGGAAATGGCGCCCCGTGGTGTAACCGTCAATGCCGTTGCTCCCGGCTTTATTGAAACCGACATGACCAGTGAACTATCCAATACAGAGGAAATTCTCAAGTACATTCCCCTAGGCCGCTATGGTCAAGTCAGTGAAGTGGCCGGACTGATTCGCTTTTTGGCATCAGATCCAGCAGCAGCCTACATTACGGGGCAGGTGATGAACGTGGACGGCGGTATGGTGATGTAATATCCATTCAATTTGTAGGGGCGTTGCATACAACGCCCCTACATGGGTGCGTTAATTTGATTTTTCGCCAGCGCTGTTTGTACCGCCGCCTGCTGATCCCGATGAGTCATCCAGCGGTGATAGGTGCGATTGTGGACCTGCACTGAGTGGCCCATCATTTTGGCGGCAACGGCATCGGGTAACCCCATTAATATAGTGCGCACCGCCCAGGCATGGCGTAGGTCATAGGGTGAAAACGGTATTTTGTAGCGACGAAACTGAGTGGTGACCTGCTGCCCCACTCGCTGCAGTGTGGTTGTGTCTAGATCAGTATTAACGTTGGGGAGTTTACCATTGGTGAGGTTAAAGCGCTCAACCCACTCAGGATAGAAGGGCCAGACTTCATGACGACCGGTTTTGGTGGTCTCACGCACGATAATTTCGGCAGTGCGATCGCACTGTCGCGCATTGGGAGTATCGCAAAAGAACACTTCATGGTTGCGCAATCCATAGGTGGCCATCATGCCATAGACATATTTCCAACGAGGGTTTTTAAGGCTGTCATAGACCTCAACAATTTGCTCATCAGAGGGCAAGGCCCGCAGCTGCGTTTGGCTACTGCCATAATTCCCCCAAAAAGATTTCAAATCTGTCGGCAGCTCCAGGTTTAGAAACTCTGCCAGGGCGGCTAGAGCAGTACAACAAATTTGACGACTGCGGGAATTGGCTTGAGTACTTTGAACCGTGGCGTAGATAGCTTCAGGCAGACTGAGATTACGATGACGCTCTGCAGTAGCATGCAGCTTGCGCAAATAGGGTACGTAAGCCTTTTCCCAGGTAGTTCGTAGTGAGGCAGCTGACGTCTCTGAGCGACGAGTTTCAAAAAAATGACCCTCAAAGGCATCAATCTGGGAGGATAAATCAGCGCCTGCCATCCGTAGACCGGCCACAGGCCCAAGGTAATCTCGCCAATCAAAGACATTTTGCAATAGTTGGGCCGCAATAATTTTGGCCGTTTGCTCACATTGTTTTAACCCAGCCTTGGTGGCCGGTAGCTTTAGAGGCACTCGCTGCTGATAGGGTCGTAGCTTTGGGCTACCCGGTCGTGGCGGCAACGTACCTCTTAGATTTAGTCGATCGCCTCGTCGTTCAATCTGGAGACCCAATTTTGCCGCTTTTAGACGCTGATTGACTTGGTTTAGCGCTTTATCCAGCGAATGCGTTATGGAAGACTCGGCCATACTAAATGAAAAAAATTCTCAACTTCTACAAATCTGATATGTCTAGGGAGGAGTTAGTTGTTACGATAAGTCAAAGATGATTAAAACTTCGTTCATAAAGGTAATCACGCAGTCATGGGTCGTACTGGAGTCTTATTACTCAATCTTGGTGGTCCCGAGCAGCTTGAGGATGTGCGTCCTTTCCTGTTCAACTTGTTCGCTGACCCAGAGATTATCCGACTCCCATTTCCTTGGTTGCAAAAACCTCTGGCCTGGCTGATTTCCACGAGTCGTGCTAGCAAGTCCCAGGATAATTACAAAGAAATTGGAGGTGGTTCACCGCTACGACGGATTACCGAGGAGCAAGGAGACGCTCTTAAAGAGTATTTACAAAAACTCGGGCGCGATGTCAAAATTTACATCGGTATGCGCTACTGGTACCCGTTTACTGAAGAAGCTGTGGCGCAAATTAAGCAAGACGGCATTGAAGAATTAGTCGTTTTGCCTTTGTACCCTCAGTTTTCCATTAGCACTAGCGGCTCCAGCTTCCGTCTTTTAGATAAGCTCTGGCAAGATGACCCTGCTCTGCAGAAGATTGATTACACTCTGATCCCATCCTGGTACAGCAGTCCTGGCTATGTACGGGCAATGGCAGATTTGATTGACCAAGAGATTGCTAAACTTCCAAACCCCGACAGTGCTCACATTTTCTTTAGTGCTCACGGTGTACCGGTCAGCTACGTTGAGGAAGCTGGCGACCCGTATCAGCGTGAGATGGAACATTGTGTTGACCTTATTGTTAAAGCGGTTAATCGCCCCAACGACTTTACATTGGCCTATCAGAGTCGAGTTGGCCCAGTAGAGTGGCTACAGCCTTACACCGAAGATGCTATTGAGGAATTAGCAGAAAAAGGAATCGATGATCTCGTCGTCGTTCCCATTAGTTTTGTGTCCGAGCACATCGAAACATTGCAAGAAATCGATATTGAGTATCGTGAGCTGGCTGAGGAGGCCGGTATTCAAGGGTTTCATCGTGTGCCTGCTCTCAACACCTATCCGGTCTTTATTGAGGATATGGGGAATATGGTGGTCAAAGCATTGGAGTCCCCTCGTAAGCTCTTTTCCGATGCAGCTCAGCTACAAAAGCAAGTCCGTATCTATCCTCAAGATAAGTCTGCTTGGGGTCTGACACCGTTTGCCGAAGTCTGGAACGGTCGCCTGGCTATGGTGGGCTTTTTGGCACTTCTATTGGAAATGGTCAGCGGTCATGGACCACTGCACATTGCTGGGCTGATGTAAATATAAAAAAAAGGCGGGTAGGCAACCTACCCACCTTTTTTTTATCGTTTTTTTTGCCAGTCTTGCCAGACAGTCGAGCTACGAATGGCTAGCCACAGTAAAAATAAAGCAATCAGGCCACCTTGCTCTGGTGCATCAAACGCAAAAAATACTAAGCAAATACACAGGGCATCTTCGGCAAAAATCACCCACATAGGTGGATTATTAGAGCGATATAGCCAGCCCACCTGTACCATTTGAATCACCAGGGCTAGTACACCACCTGTAGCGGCTAGCAGCACCAGCATTAGACTATCATCGATATCTGCCAGGCGTGCGATCGCAACCCCAGAAATTGTGCCAACAAAGGGGCTAATAAACAGCTCGGCACTTTGCAGAAACCGACGACTAACCCGGTCCTTTGAAATCGTTAGTTCCAGCAGCGACCAGATTACTAGTACAGTAACGACGAGTACCTGGGGAATATTTGACAAAATAGGCACAGCCGACCAGAGCTGCTCACCGGAAAACAGACCAATTAACAAGAGTGGCAATGCTAATCGGAGTCCTGTCGCTGCCGAAATTGAAAGCACTGCAAGCAGTTCTGAAATGAGCACGTTGCTTATGCCTTTGAGGTGATAAAACTAAACGTGAAATGGCAGTGGTGACGCAGGTTGGGAGAAATTGCAGAGGGACGCAGGCAACTTTATGATTGTTGGCTTAACCTAGATCTAGGGTCTAACACCTTGCCGTATAGGCTGCCCACTTCTCAAGTTCATGCCATCTCAGCACATGTCATCCGAACGTCCTCTATTGTCTGAACTGAAATCTGCGACTACAGCACGATTTCAGCTGTTGGGTATTGTTTTAGTTACCCTGTGGTCCATTGAAATTATAGATTTTTTGGTTTTTGGAGGCCGTCTCGATCGATACGGTATTCGTCCCCGTTCTTTGAGTGGGCTATGGGGAATTTTATTTGCACCGTTGCTCCACGGTGGGTTTAGTCATCTGATCGCAAATACAGTTCCCATGCTTACCCTTAGCTGGTGGGTGATGCTACGGTCTATCGGCACCTGGCTTGTCGCTACAGCAATGATTACCGTTATCGGTGGCGCCGGTACCTGGCTAATAGCTCGGGGGGGCTCGGTGCATATTGGTGCCAGCGGTCTTATATTTGGATATCTAGGCTTTTTGCTAGGCCGAGGATATTACGAACGGACGATGGGTGCGATCGCAATATCCCTGTTTATCCTGGTGACCTATGGTGCGATGTTTTGGGGTCTGTTACCCACTCAGCCAGGGATTTCGTGGGAAGGTCACCTATTTGGGTTTATCGGTGGCATTGTCGCCGCCTACTGGCTAACATCTAAACCCGACATCATCTCTGACAGATAGCTCGAAGTCGCCTCTACTGCAGCAATTGTATTTTCATAAAGCATTCGCGTTGGCCCCATCACCCCGACGCTACCCAAGGGTCTTGAATCGCAGGTATAGGCCGCCGAGATTAGAGCACAGCCCTGCATCGGCTCCAGGGGGTTTTCCTCTCCAATCCAAATTTTTAGCGGGTGGGTATTATCGTCTGAGCACATCAGTGGCCACAGCTGCTCTCGACCATCCGCTAACAGAGAAACCAAATTGCGTAACTGACTTTGTTCTGAAAACTCTGGCTGGCTCAACACATCTGCCACACCTGTTACCAAAATGTGGGTCTGGGGCTGACGCTTACGGCGTGCCAAATCATCAATAGCCTGACAGAGCGTCATTACATGATGCTCTGCTGTATCCACTTCATGCCAATCCAGGCTAGATATTTCAGATAGCTGTCTACCACACAGCTGAGTTGTCAAAAAGTTAGACAAAATTTGTAACTCACGATCAAGCGCGTCTTCATCGTGAGAAGCTCCTGCTCCTGTGGTCCCTCTGGGTAGCTGCACAACCATTGACTCAGTGCCATAGCCATCTAACACCAATACCAACAGCACCTGATCAGATGACATCTGCACTAGCTGCAAATGTTTGACCATCAGATTCTCAAGCTTGGGCATAGTCACCAACGCCACATAGCCACTCAGATGAGCTAGGATTTGAGCCGCCTCTTGAAGCAACGCTTCCACACTCCATCCTTGCCATTTCAGCTGTTGAGACAACAGTCGATCAATCCTCTGGGCTGTTGGTTTTGATGGCTTGATCAGCTCATTTACATAGAGTCGGTACCCCGAGTCAGAAGGCACACGACCAGCGGATGTATGGGGCTGATATAAAAACCCAGATCGTTCTAGAGCACCCATCACATTACGGATAGTTGCTGCACTCACATTGAGACCATAGGCATCTAGCAGGGCTTTGGAGCCAACGGGCTCCGCTGTCGATACATAGTGACGTACAGTTGCACGCATCACCTGTTGTTGACGAGGATTAAGATTCGTAGACTTATCGACAGCCATCAATATTTAAGTCGCAAGCAATCAAACTAAATGGGCGTAGCTCTACAGAACCATAGCTGAACACATATTAGAACTTAGTGCCTAGCTATAAAGCTCAGTAGAATACTAAATCTTTTAATAAAAATATTAGATTGTATTCTTAGAAAAGGCTTTGAAGACTTCAAGTGTAAATATATTGTTACAAGCTTTGGATTTTAGGTCAGATACTATTCAATTCTCAAAATTTAATTTCTCTATCCGTAATTTTTGGTCTGCACAGCACGCTAAATCTATCGACTGTGCTTAAAGTAGTCATTTAGATTAAGGTTTTCGCCATTTTCAATCTGGCGCATCATAGAGCGCGTAATTAGTTTCCCTTGCTCTACTAAAACTGCACCAGTTAAAGGATGCAGCAAATCCTGCTCCGCCCGGCGGCCAATTAAAGACTCAATGTCTTTTAGAGAATTCACATACATACCCGGTGGCAGTTCCACCACAACACCATTACCCATTACCCTGGCCTGACAAGCCAAACGAGAATTAGCCCGGCAGGAAGTAATAATTGCGAGAGTACGCTGCTCACGTCGACTGATAGGGGTCAGCGCTCGCATACCGTCATTGACATAGATGTGGCAGGTGGCGCACATGCCCCGGCCGCCACATTCCTTTAAGACACTCAGCTCTTTATGCAATAAAACCGATAGCAAATTGCCATTGGTTTCAACAGCGCTCTCTTGGGCAATGGGCTCTAACCGAACTGTTTTAACCATAGGAAAGTGACTATCCCCCAAATAATAATTTCCAGTGTTGCTCGGGCAGCGTCTGCTCAACCAGTACGTCATAGTCCCGAATAATACGGGTACACCGCTGATGAAACTGCTGGGTCCACAGCCGAATCTCTGCCAGTTGCTCTGGGGACAGCTGCGAAGCCATATCAGTGACGCTGATAGTGCCATCAGCGGAAACATTAAACATAGCCAACCAGGCCGGACCTCTCGCTTGATGGGTGCGCCAATGATTTGCCACCAGCTGTGGTCCTAAATAACGACTTGTGACTTGGCTAAGACTGTTCATAGCCTCCAATACATCATCCAGGTTGGCGGTTTGCGGCTGTACTGATTTCGGCAACACATCGGTTACGGTTTCAGCCCGCATAGCGCGAATGCTATCAACTAAAGCAGAGCAGTCGGCCTTTATAAACTGCATTAGCTCACTAACCGACTTGGAATATTGGTTTGGGAGTACGTCTTCACTAAAAACAAATAAAACCGCTTCATGTTCTACCTTATGCAGCTCTACTTGATATGCTCCAAATTGAAACGCACAAAATTCAAGGGATGCGGGCGTTGTTTGGATAATCTGCTGGAGCCCTTGTAACAGCAATGGATGTTGTTCAGGGGCATTATTTTTGGGAAATCCAACACTATAGGCATGTGCGGGCAAGTCATCCAAAGGTATCAGGCTCAGTCCAAGGATGCCGGGCAAATTTAGAAAGTTTTGAATTAATTGGCGCTGCATATAGGCGAGACTAGGGCAAACATAATGTGCGATCGCTAGGATAAATAGGGCTAGACCTTTGGCCATTCAACAGCCTCTGACAGCTAAAACGTCCCAAAGATCAGCAATGCCCAAAATGTAAGTATTCGCGTTTAATAGAGCTAATAGATCCACCAATGGGCTTGAAAAGATTTCCACACAAACAAACACCTTAGTTAACGTTTTGAGTTATTCTCCCCTCATGAGGAAGGAATGATCTACGTATCCTGTAGACTCTAACGTGCAAGTCAGTGTGTTAAGCAGCGATAAGGTAGCTCTACTTGTTACGTATACACCGTGCTTTTCTCAAGAGGCTTTTATCAATCGTGCCACGGATTTTGTTTGAAATACCGGCGTTGACACCCTAACCGTTATGTCTGACCTCCCGTTTACGTTAGATCAA
>ERZ1740070.433-NODE-433-length-29288-cov-6.176308_pt1 | contig 29288 bp, 24 predicted proteins | sample MGYA00581734_ERZ1740070 | MGnify/ENA primary metagenome ERZ1740070 (study PRJEB43018, sample SAMN04849744) | marine metagenome | isolation source: floating plastic debris | place: Pacific Ocean | collected 2008-09-01 | study: EMG produced TPA metagenomics assembly...
TTGCGTTCGCAATTTCTAGCTTTCTGCCGAAATCGGCAGAAAGCTAGAAATTGCGATCGCAATCGGCGTTCATCCCCTAGTGATTATGGCCGCCGCCACCCCCATTCCAGTGGACCTGTCCGAATGGCTGTTTGCTGGACTCTACGGCGGTAGCGGGGTCCACCTCGCCAAGTGTAAAACCGTTGATCTAGAAGTCCCTGCCGCCTCAGAATTTGTCCTAGAAGGCACTATCACCCCTGGTGAAACCGCCACTGACGGACCCTTTGGCGACCACATGGGTTATTACGGCCCCGTTAACCACGGCGCCCCGCTAGTCCGATTCCAGTGCGTCACCCATCGCAAAAATCCGATTTACCTGACCACCTTTAGCGGTCGGCCCCCCAAAGAAGAAGCCATGATTGCGATCGCGCTCAACCGCATCTACACCCCAATTTTGCGACAGCAGGTGTCTGAAATTGTCGACTTCTTCCTACCGATGGAGGCCCTCAGCTATAAGGCCGCCGTCATTTCCATTAAAAAGGCTTACCCCGGCCAAGCCCGCCGTGCCGCCATGGCTTTTTGGACCGCGTTGCCCCAGTTTACCTACACCAAGTTTGTCATCGTCGTTGACCACGACATCAATATCCGCGACCCGCGCCAGGTGATTTGGGCCTTAACCTCCAAGGTAGACCCCAGCCGCGATGTATTCATCCTGCCCGATAACCCCTTTGACTCTCTAGACTTTGCCAACGAAAAGCTCGGTCTGGGCGGTCGTATGGGCATCGACGCCACCACCAAAATTCCGCCTGAAACCGACCACCAGTGGGGCGATGAGCTGAAATCTGACCCAGAAGTAGCCACCATGGTGGAACGTCGCTGGGCCGAATATGGTCTTAGCGATTTAGAGATGGGTGAAGCCGATCCAAATTTGTTTGGATATGATATCCGCTAGGTCATAACGTAGGGACGTTTCATGGAACGTCCCTACGTTATGACCCACCGTCCCCCCAAATCTTTTACCCATGGCAGAAGATCGTCGACCCTGGTTTAGAACCCTGCTGTGTGTGCGCGGTTCCGTCATTCAGGCGGTGTTGCCCCGTGTGGGTATCTGCACGGGCTTTGCACTGTTGATAACCCTGTTTCACAATGCCGGTATGTCTGTCTCCTGGCCAGTGTTGGGCGGTGTTGTCCCCAGCATTGTTCTCGGTTTACTGCTGGTGTTTCGCACCAATGCCTCCTATGAACGGTTTTGGGAAGGTCGAAAACTGTGGGGCAATGTTGTTAATACATCGCGCAACCTGGCCCGACAAATTTGGGTATCGGTCGATACTAGCCGTCACTCAAAAGAACAGGCACTAAAGCTACTGGTGGCCTATGCGATCTCAATGAAACAACATTTGCGACAGCAGCCCTACCAGCACGAGCTGACCCATCTGGTGACCCCAGCCCAGCTCAATCAGCTCACGGGCATGAACAGCCCACCGTTAGAAATTGCTTTTTGGCTAGGGGACTACCTGCAGGTGCAACAGCTCAAGGGTCGCATTAACCCCTATCAGCTGCAGGCCATGACCCAGCAAGTCAACAGTTTGGTAGACTCCCTCGGCGGCTGTGAACGTATCCTCAAAACACCGCTGCCCCTGGCCTATTCCATTCACCTTAAACAGCTGTTGGTGATGTACTGTTTAGCATTGCCTTTTCAGGTCGTTAGCGAACTCAACCTCTGGACAGTGCCGGTAGTAGCACTCGTGGCTTTTGCCGTATTTGGTGTTGAAGAAATCGGCTTAGAAATTGAAAACCCCTTTGGTTGCGACCCCAACGATTTACCCCTAAATGCTATCTGTCAGGCCATGGAGCGCAACATCCAAGATTTAACTACTCTAACACCCAGTATTGAAAAAAAAGAACAACAGCCCTGGCAAATTACAACGCTGCTTCCTGTCGGGAATGAAAAACAAAACATTGAATAGCCATAATTGCAGGTGTAGATAGTTTCACAGAAACTAAATAATTTTTCTCTAAAGCGAGTTCTGCAGATATATTTTTTCTCAGAAAAGTCAACCGGCAACTGGCGAAATGTCGTCTATCACTACTGTCCTAATTCTCCAGGAAAAAAACGCAACATTTTAGGGAATATCTACACACCTATAAATTATTAGTCTCGCGTTTGGTAGTCACTTCTTTCCTAATCATTTCTTAGCACATAATCGACCCATAGAGGAATTACTTAGATTTAACTTATATAGGGTGGGTCATACGCTATGAGGTCAAAGCGCCGTCTTTCTAGCCTGGGGAATCACTTTACCAAAATGCTGACGATAATTTTTTTCGTTGGCATTCTTACCAGTGGAATCATCCTCTCAGCTGCCATGCGTCAGAAAGCTGAGGGAGAGATGGTAAAGCAGGCAGAGATCTTAATCCAAACCATGAATTCTGTTAGAAGCTACACCAGTGGGCAGGTTAAACCCCATCTGGAAAATGAGCTGACTACAGAATCAGAATTTATTCCTGAGGTCGTACCGGCCTACTCTGCCAGAGAGGTCTTTGAAGAATTTCGGGCAACAGAGGGCTATGGCGATTTTCTTTATAAAGAAGCGGCGTTGAATCCAACCAATCCTGTTGATCAAGCTGATGACTATGAAACCCAACTTGTCAATAACTTTCGCAATGACGAGCAGCTAAAAGAGCAAACGGGATATCGCAAGATTGACGGTAAAAACCTTTTATACGTTAGTCGACCCCTCAAGGTGAACCAAGAAAGCTGTCTGCAATGCCATGGCAGACCAGCAGATGCACCCCGCAGCATGCAGACAACCTATGGCACTGAAAATGGATTTGGTTGGCAGCTAGGAGAAATAGTGGCCGCCCAGACTATCTATTCACCCGCTAGCCAGGTATTTGTTGGCGGTAACCGCTACCTGCTTATGGTGATCGCTATTTTTAGTGGAGTATTTGCCATTGTTATTGGTGTCATCAACCGGCTGCTAAAAACAAGCGTCATTCATCCTCTAGGTCAGCTAAATAAGCTAATTCGCGATATTAGTTTAGGGCAGCGGGTTACTCTGCCAAATGGTTCAGACGGCACTACCTCCCTCAGCAGTCTCACATCTCGAACCGATGAACCCGGTCAGCTGGCTCGTGCATTTGAGCATATGGCTAATGAAGTTGTGCTTCGAGAACAGTCTTTGAGTCATGCCAAAGAAACAGCTGAAGCCGCTACTCAGTCAAAGAGTGACTTTATGGCCAACATGAGCCACGAGTTGCGTACCCCGTTAAACGCCATCATTGGCTACAGTGAAATGTTGGCCGAAGATGCCGATACCCTATCTGAAGAAGATGCCCAGACCGATTTATATCGGATTCAAGATGCCGGCAAACAGCTGCTCAGCTTAATCAATTCTGTCCTTGATCTATCCAAGATTGAGTCAGGTCGCATGGAGCTGTTTATTGAAGAATTCTCGATTTCCTATCTAGTGGAGCAAGTCGTTGATGTCCTCAGCCCCCTAGTGCAGAAAAGTGGTAATAAGCTGATTGTTCATCTGGAAACAGAGTTTGATGAGATGAAGGCAGACCGTTCGAAGATCTATCAAAGTTTGTTAAACCTGCTGAGCAATGCCAACAAATTTACTCAAGACGGTACCATCGCTTTGAGTGTTGAATCAAGCCTGCAGGATGATGCGCCGCTGGTTAACTTTATCGTCACAGATACCGGTATTGGGATGACGATGCAGCAACAAAAGACCATCTTTGATGCCTTTGCCCAAGCCGATAACTCAACCACTCGACAGTTTGGCGGTACGGGGCTGGGACTGACCATTACCAAGCAGTTTGCCGTCATGATGGGTGGAGATGTGACGGTTGAGAGTCAATCGGGTAAAGGCTCTCAATTTACATTGCGGCTGCCCAAAACAGTCAGTGGTATTAGTAGAGCTGCCGCCCAGCAACAGCCATGGATTTTGGTTCTGCAGGCACCAGAGAAAAACGATGAAGTCATCACTCGTGTGCTGCAACAGGAGAACTGGGACGTCAAATGTGCCGGCAACAGTGGCGATGCATTAACGCTGATTCAGGTAAGACTCCCCGTATTAATCTTGATCGACCTTAACCTGGAGCCTGATGCCGTGCAGTGTATTAAAGCCCTGCGTAAAGCACCAGAACTCGAAGAGATTCCCATCATTGCCATGGCTAACTCCGTTATCGAAACGGATGTGAGCACTCAAATTGTCAACGATATTCAAAGTATTTACTATCGCAATGATTTAGACCTGCAAGAGTTTTTAGAAGAACTGCATGTTTGTGCGGAAGTTTAAGAGAAATGGGTCGGCGGCCTTTTATCAACACACATTTTGACATCGTTGAGTGTCTAATCTATCACCCTATTATTTGTCATGCCTAAGGTTTTACTCGTAGAAAACAATGCCTTAACTCGTAAAATGCTGAATCGACGGCTGCAGCATAGTGACTACGAGGTTATTCTGGCAGCTGATGGTGATAAAGGGGTATCGATTGCCATAGAACAGCAGCCCGATCTGATCATTATGGCCACCGATTTGCCCGTGATGGATGGATGGCAGGCAATCAAAATTCTAAAGGCTTCTGCTGCAACGGCTCATATTCCAGTGATTGCCTTGACAGCTGATACTAAATCGGGAAATTGGAAAACAGCGTTAGAAGCTGGCTGTAACGACTACGATACAAAACCCGTTGTTCTCAAACGTCTTTTAGGCAAAATCGACAAACTGCTTGGTAAAGTTGCCCCTGCTCCCACTGACCTAGACTCGCTTGAGTTTACATCGTCTGAGTCTGTCTTGCCTACATTTTCAATGTCAGAGCTAGAGACCGCGTTTCCCATCTCTGCCCATGATGATGCGTCATCCAAAGAGTTACTCAATGCCCGTTATGAAGTGGGACGGGTACTCAACAGTAGTCCATTTGGCCAATGTCTTTTAGCCAAGGATCTAAAGTCTTCACCAGCAAAATCTGTGGTCGTCAACAGCTTTAACCTGCCGGTGGACAAACCTGCGCTGCTGAAGCCGGTACGGGAGAGGCTGACAGCAGAAATGAGCTTTCTAAAAGTGATTACTCGTCAGGGAGATATTGCTACTTGTTTAGATTATTTTGAGCAAGATAATACTTTTTACTGGGTGCAGGTCCATGTTGTTGGTACGCTTCTAGCTGATGAACTGGGCAGTGCGCAGTCTATGGGGCATGTGCTACAGCTGACTCACAGTTTGTTGACTATGGTGCATCCGTTTCATCAAGGGCAGATGGTGCACTGTGTTTGTCATCCGACTAGTTTTATGCGCCGTCAGTCCGACAATCGGATTGTTTTGGTGGACTATGGGGTATTGAGACGACTGTTTGTTAGTTTGCGATCGCATTCCCTAGACTACCGCCAGGCTCTGTTGCAGCACCAAGACTACCAGCCAGCCGAGCAGCGGGTGGGTAATCCGCAGCTTAATAGCGATATTTATGCCATCGGCATGATTGTGCTGCAGTCTTTAACAGGGCAGTCGCCTGAGTGGTTAGTCACTGCCGGTCGTCAGCGCAGTTTGACTGAGCTGGTTAAGGCTGATGCCAAAATCGTTAAGCTATTTGAGCGCATGATCAGCCCTAATCCTCATCTGCGGTTTGGTTCTGCAAGTGAAGCGCTGTCAGCGCTACCGTTGGGGCTAATACCGAAAAAAAATAAGTATCGGCAGGCTCTTTCGTCTTAATTGTAGGCGCGAATTGTAGAGGCGTTCCATGGAACGCCTCTACAATTGGAAATCACGGCGTTTTGCCTGTCGAAATATTTCTGATGGGTTAGAAGAACCGCTAGAGGAGCGTTATAACTGGAAAAGTTGAGTTTAGGGTGTGTATGTCTCTTCCTACGCAGACGGTTCCAGTAGAGCTAGAGGATGGTTCGACGCTGTATGTAAAAGTTGACTCGCCCATGGGACGCCGGGATGTGTCCGGTGGTGGTCTAGGTCAAACAAAGTCATTTGAGCGAGTAGCCGCATCGATTGAGACAATTGTAAAGGCGGTGGCAAAGCCGATTAATGCCGCGAAACCGACAAAGGCCAGTGTGACCTTTGGGGTGGAGCTAGAGCTACAGGAAGGGCTATTGATTGCAGCATTGGCGAAGGGGACAGGTAAGACCAGTCTGGAGATTACCCTGGAGTGGGAAAAGGCTGAGGGTGAGTAATCTTCGCATTGATGAACTGCTAAAGCAGTGCACGGTAAAGCTCTCTGTGTCTGAAAATGGGCAAGTCGGTACAGGCTTCTTGGTTGCGCCGGGGTATATTTTGACTTGTGAACATGTAGTACGGGGCGCTGCTGCGGCTACGGTAGGCTACAAAAATAATGATGACTACGGGATGGCAACTGTAGAGAAAGTCTTTGCTGACAAAGATGTTGCCTTGTTGCAGTTTGAGCCACCAGAGGATTTGCCCTGTGTACTCCTAGATACCAGGGTGCCTGAAGTGGGAGGTGAGATTTCCACCTTTGGGTATCCCTATCGGTATGAGGATGATGGCACACCTTGGAAGGGGATTCCAGCACTGCTGACAATGGAAGGAACCACAGGGGATGAGCCACCCTATTTGCAGCTGTCGCTGGGCAATGTGTTGCCGGGGATGAGCGGTGGCGCATTGCTAGACCGCACCACAGGTCATGTGTGCGGCATGCTCAAGTTTACTCGGGATGAACATTCCCTCTTGGGTGGTGGTGGGGTGATGAGCAGCACCATTGCTCAGTGCATTCCTGAGGTTATTGAGGCGCAGCGGCAGTTTCATGAGCAGAGCCCTCTTTGGCGAGAGGCAAAACCGTTTCAGTCGATTGTGGAAAATTTGCCACAGAATAAGGCTCAGGCGTTTAAGGGACGGGAGAAAGCGCTAGGGGATTTGCACACGCAAGTTGAAAATGGCGGTGCTGTGGCGATTATGTCGATCCGGGGGATGGGTGGCGTAGGCAAGACTGAGCTGGCACTGCAATATGCCGATCGCTATCGAGATAGCTACCCTGGTGGAATCTGTTGGTTGGCAGCGCGGGAAAGTAATATAGGCACTGGGCTAGTGCAGTATGCAAAGGCGCGTTTGGGTCTGACACCACCGGATGATGTGGATTTGCCGCAGCAGGTGGCCTATTGCTGGCAGCAGTGGCCAGGGGATGGCGATGTGCTGGTGGTCTACGACGATGTCACAGACTATCGGCTGATTGAGGACTATTTGCCGTTGCGTCATGGACAGCGGATAAGGGTGCTGCTAACAACGCGGGTACAGAATGTTGCTACGACGGTGACGGACTTTCCATTGGAGACATTGGTGCCAGCAGCGGCATTAGAGCTGATGGAGGCAATTGTTGGTATTGAACGTATTGACGCGGAGCGGCAGATTGCCGAGGCGCTGTGTGAGCGAGTGGGGTATTTGCCTCTGGGGTTAGAGTTGCTGGGATATTTTTTGAAGAATAAGCCCAGTATGTCGCTGGAGAAGCTGCTGCAGCGGCTAGAGAAGAATCGATTAAATGCAAAGGCTTTTAAGGCAGCGCACCCAGGGATGACGGCGAAGCTGGGAGTGATTGATGCCTTTGAGCTGAGCTGGGCAGAACTGAGTGAAGCAGGGCAGGAGATGGCCTGCTGGCTAAGTTTATTTGCGTTGGCACCCACACCATGGGAATTGGCGATATATGGTGTGGATGAAGACACTCGCGATGAGTGGGATGATATACGGGATGATGAGCTGTTAAGGCTAAGTTTACTGCAGGATTTAGGAGGAGATAGCTATCAGCTGCATCAGTTGGTGCGGGAGTTCTTTTTGGCGAAGCTGGAAGAACGTGGGGACAAAGAAAGCCTACCGAAAGCATACTGTGGGCTAATGGTCAGTTTGGCTAAAAGTATTGGTCAAAGTTCAACAAAAGAGTTGACTCAGCAGTTGACTCCGGTGATACCCCACATTGAGGAAACAATTCGAGTGTGGAAAGGCAGCCTGAGTGATGAGGACTTTTTCTATCCGTTTAGTGGCTTAACGTTTTTCTATTACAGTCAAGGTACCTATGATTTAGGTGTTAGCTCGGCTACAGAAGGATTTAGTGCTGTTAAGGAGCGTTTTGGAGACGAGCATCCCTCTGTCGCCACCAGCTTGAACAATTTAGCGGCACTATATCGGTCGCAGGGTCGTTATGAACAAGCCGAACCCCTGTATCAGGAATCGTTGGAGCTGCTGAAAAAGTTACTGGGAGACGAGCATCCCGATGTCGCCACCAGCTTGAACAATTTAGCGGCACTATATCGGTCGCAGGGTCGTTATGAACAAGCCGAACCCCTGTATCAGGAATCGTTGGAGCTGCTGAAAAAGTTACTGGGAGACGAGCATCCCGATGTCGCCACCAGCTTGAACAATTTAGCTGTTTTGTATGCTAACCAAAAGCGATATTTTGATGCCGAATCTCGTCTGATAGAAGCTCTAGATTTGCGAAATCGTCTATTAGGCAACGAACATCCTTACACTAAAGGGACTTGAAATTCTTACATTCAAGTGATTTCCATTGCTATTCAATCTAACCAGGCGGATACTCTTTCTGACCACCCCATGACCCAAGACCTAATTCCCAAAATCCGTGCCGCTTTGGAGAATCAGGAGCACTCCTCGTAGGTTGGGTTGATAATTTATCCAACACTCTTCGCGTCGCGACGATCTATTGAAACCCAACAATCGATATCCTCGGGCTATTTTCCCTAAACCTCCTCTAAAATTTCCTTACCGTCCAACATCGGCAAACATGGTGGCGGTTATCGATTGTTGGGTTTTGAGATTCCGTCAGAAAGCACAAATTGCTGGACAAATTGCCAACCCAACCTACGCAACCATTAACCGAATTGTGTGGAATAACCTAACACAAAGCAGGATAACCTTTCCCCTCCTGGGAGGGGCTCTGGGGTGGGTCAACCGTTAGCGCAAGTGGCCGAAACCCACCCCGCCTTCGGCACCCCTCCCAAGAGGGGATAAATCGGAAAATAGCGTAACGATATCAATTACGCCACCAATTCCTTAAACCAATTATCCTGCCAAATATCCTCAAAACTCTCGTCTGCCTGAGCCTCTTCCTTAAATCGCGGGTCAATCTGCACCGCCTTTCGCAAATTATCTAACGACTTATCCGTTTCTCGCTGCAGTGCGTAACAAACTGCGCGATTGTAGTACGTCTTTGCATAGTTTGGGTTTAGCTCCAGCGCCTTTTCAAAACTCTTCAGCGCATCTCGGTCTCGACCCAGCTTTACCAGCGCCAGTCCGCGATTATCCCAAGCTTTGACCAAATCTGGCTTAAACTGAGTCGCCTTTTCAAATGACGAGACCGCATCCTCAAGTCGCTCTAGCTCCAGCAGTGCCAAACCTCGATTTAACCAGGCCACACCGTCATTTTCTTGAATATTGACCGCCTTATCAAACGACTCAAATGCTTCTTGAGCCTGTTGCAAAATTCCGTAGGCCACCCCACGGTTCACCCAGGCTTCGTGATATGTGGGGTTAAGGGCAATGGCCTTATCAAAGGAGATTATGGCTTTCTCTCGCTGCTTGAGACGGCTCAGCACCATCCCTTTATTGAGCCAGGCTTTCGGATCGTTTTCATCTAGCTCAATAACGCGCTCAAAGGTGGTTAGGGCATCTTCATAGCGGCGCAGTTCTCGCAATACTAACCCCCGCTGATACCAGGCTTCTATCCGCTGGGGCTGCAGATCAATAACTTTTTGTAGGGCTGATAATGTCTCATCGCGACGCTTTAGCTTAATCAGGGGCTGACTGCGTGCTAGCCAAAGGTCGGCATTATTGGGCTGAATGGCCAGAGCCCGGTCATAGGTGGCAATGGCGTCTTCTAACTTGTCTGCCTCCAGCTGGGTTTCGGCAGTGGCTATGAGCTCGTCGATGGTTTCAAACAGCTCTGGCCGATTAGACTGTAGCCGCGATAGCCGTTCGCTCAGGCTCTGCAGCTGATTTTGGGCGGACTCTACAAACGAGTCGGCTACATACTCTGGGGTAACTTCGCCCAGCTGCCGCATAATTTGGTCTTTTTGACCCTTGGCTTCAGTTTGTAGGTCATCTAGCTGCTGGACAAAGCTTTGTTTGAGCTGCTCCAGGTCGCCAGCAGCAGCGGACTGATCTCCTTCAAACCTGGTTTTTAGGTCCTCTAGGGCACTGGCAAACCGCTCAGCAATGACCACCAGACGCTGTTGGGCCTCTTGCTGACGTCCTCGGGCGGTAGTGGCTAGCTCGTTGATCTGCTCACCTAGATTGGTGTCAAAGGTGCTTAGCTTATCAATGACGACATCGCGACGGCCAAATACCGTATCTCGCACCTCACCTAGCTGCTGGGTAAATTCACCCTCTAGCTGACGCAGGCTCTGTAGTGATTGCTGCTGCTGCCCGGTGACGCTGCTCTGTAATTCTGTTAGCTGACGGTTAAAGTCACGGGTGGCCACATCTATATTTTGGAGCATGCGATTTTGCTGCTCGCCGGTTTCAGTCTGTAGCTGGCTCAGCTGGTTAGCAAAGCTACGAACCGTTTGCTGCAGCTGCTGAAATGAGTCGTCCCGTTCAGCACCCAGATCGCTTTGCAGACGGTCTAACTGATTTCTAAAATCGGTGGCAATTTGATCCATATCGCCCAGCAGCACCCCTTTGCGACCTTCTACATCTACTTTGAGGGTGGCAAACTGAGTCAAAAAGTCATCGGTGGACTGGCGCAGCTGCTGCATCATATCGGTTTTGCGCCCTTCAATATCGCTGCGCATCTGCTGAAACTGGTGTTGCAGATCGGCGACAGAACGCTCGACGGTCTGCAGGGCCAGCTCTTTATGACCCAGGGCATTGGCCTGCATGTCGTTGAGCCGCTGAGCAAATTCGCCACGCTCCTGCTGCATTTCGTCAACGATGCTGTCTCGCTGCTGCTCTAGCTGGGCTTTCATGGCCTGACGCAGGTCTTCGAGCTGAGGGCCGATGTCTTTTTCCAGTTCGGCTAGTTTTTCAAGCCAGCGATCGCGTTGCTCTACGGTCTCTGTCTGTAGGGTGCCAATCTCGTCGGCAAAGATAGATTCTTTGCGATCTAGCTCCTCTAGAAAAATACCCTGACGATGCTCAGCCGTGGCCTTGAGACCCGAGAGATGGTTGTCGAGGGTGGCCTGGGCGCTGTCTAACCCCTGAAAGACAGACTGCTGCTGACGGCGGGTGTCGGCCTGCAGGGTTTGCAGCTGCTGAATAATGCCTTGCTTGATGGATTCTAGTTCTTGGACAAATTCGTTTTTGCGAATGCCCAAGGTCTGGCGAGAATCATCCAGCTCTGTTTGCCAGTCTTTAACGGTTTTGGCTTTAAGCTCGGTTGTATCTGCCAGCAATTTGGTGAGGCTGTTGCGCTGGGTCGTTAGATCTCGCTGAAAACTGCTGGAGCGCTCTACTAGTTCGTCGGCTCGGTCATCGGCTTCAGCCAGAATGCCATCGATTCTGCGGGTGGCTGCTGCAATCTTGCCTTCCAGGTTCTCGATTTCGTCTAGCTGGCTAAGGACGTTTTTGGTCACGTTTTTGGTGACTTCATTTTCCACCGCTTTGCGCATAACCCACAGCATTGCCATCCCCATCCCCAAGAGCATAATCAAGGCAACGATCAGCACAATTAGCAGGGTAACGCTCCAATCAGACGTATCTCTGGAGGGTTGATTGTTTGGAGCGAGAGCCGGGGCGTCTGGAGACTGAGTCTCGGGAGCCGTTTGCGCCAGACTAGGACGCATGGGGGCACACATCACCATCAGCATGAGGGCCAACTTGGGCCAGTTAGCGGATTTTGATGATGGGCTCACAGTCATAGGGGCAGGGCGGGGTCAAAAAGACTGCTCATAGTCTACCTGAGCTGGTGCGGCTTGATTTAGTCTTTGGGGATAGATTATAGGCGGATTCCCTGACTTGAGGGTTCGGTTTGGATGGCCGGTAAGGGCGTTCTATAGAACGCCCTTACCTAATCGTTGATGGTTTCAAGCGGGTAGCCGTCTGGACCAATGGTGGTGCGATCGCAAATTCCATCATTCAAATTCGCTTTCTGAGCCCGAAACAGGTTTGCACCGCGCAGGTCGGTCTTGGTTAGCTGAGCATTGGTCAAGATGGCACGATTTAAGTTGACCTCGCGCAGATCGGCACCGGTCAAGTCGGCACCGGTCAGGTCGGCCCTATAAAGATTGGCCCCATATAGGCTAGCGCCGCACACAATCGCCCCGCGTAAATTTACGTAGGATAAAAGAGCACCCTGGAGGTTAGCGTCTGACAGATCGGCTGCCTGTAGCAGTGCGTTGCCTATATTTGCCCCGATTAAAATAGCCTGGTTCAATCGCACTCGACTCAGTTTGGCATAGGGTAAGTAAGCATCCTGTAGCTGCGCACCGCTAAGGTCGCTGCCACGTATGTCACAGTCGAATAGGTTGGCGGACTTGAGTACGATGCCTTGAAAGTTACGTTTCCCAGCTTGATAAGCGGCTAAGAATTCATCAACTGTCATACATTTATCTGCGTCAAACTATGAGTTAAATGCCAACCAAAAATATGGTTCGCTTTCTAGCTGGCTAACGCTGCTTCGGCACAATAGAGCTTTGCACCAAAAAACAACATGTTACAGAATGTAAATTAAGATACATATCGTAAAAAAAGGGCTTTCTTAAGCGTCACTTAAGGTTTTTGGAGGGCATCCTCGGCCTTGGGTATTCCTCCAATACATCGCTTCAATTCACCACTATGACTGAGGCCTCGCGTTCTCTCGCCTATCACTATCACCAGCGCACCAAGTATTTTCCTGATGCATTGCCCCAAGGGAGGCTCAACTGGGCTGAGCAGCCTGAGGTGTATAAGCGCTACCCTCTGGGCAGCCGGTTTGAGCTGCAGGGATACTTGGGACCGGTAGAGCGGTCTAGCGATCAATGGTGGCAGCGGCTATCGCAGTTTCTGTTTCATAGCTATGGGCTGACGGCGAAATTTACGAGCGCAACGGGTGAAACGGTTTATTTGCGCTCAGCGCCGTCAGCAGGGGCGCTCTATCCGGCAGAAATTTATCTGATTTCTCGCGGGACGTCTCAGTTGCCGGCTGGTTTGTATAACTATCAGGTGAAAACCCACAGTCTGGTGAGGTTTTGGGACGATCATCCATGGCAGCGACTGCAGGAGGCGTGTTTTTGGCATCCATCGTTAGAACATACGCATCTGGCCATGGTCACCAGTGTGGTTTTTCAGCGTTCGGCCTGGCGCTATCAGGCACGGGCCTATCGTCGGGTCTGTCTGGATACGGGCCATCTGTTGGGCAATGTTGAGCTGGCGGCATCGCTCTGTGACTATCGCCCCCATTTGATCGGTGGCTTTGTGGACAATGCGGTTAATGATTTGCTGTATCTAAACCCACAAGAGGAGGGTGCGATCGCAGTGCTAGCTTTGGCCGACTTACTCCAGGTGGAGCAAAATTTGTCTCGTGGCTGTACGGCATTGCCCAGCGATTTGCATTTGTCGGATGAACCGCCACCGGAGGATGATAACCAGCTGTTGGCGGCAATTCACGAGGCGAGCAAAATTATGCCGCAGCCGGATAAAAGTTTGGAGCAGGCTCAGCTAAACTATGCGCCTCAGCCCATAGATTCCCACTATGCGTTTCCGTTTGGAAATAATGCCAGCACCCAGGTGGCCCCTGTGGATTGGGGGGAGGGGCTGGAATATTTGACGAAGTCTATGCTGCATCGTCGCTCTACCCGTCGTTTTCGGGGAGCCGCCATCTCTCTAGATCCGCTGCGACAGCTGTTGGATTTTACTTATCATCCAGAACATTACAGCGAGCATGGATTTGATAGCCAGCCGGATTATTTTGACCTCAGTCTGATTCAGACGTTTATCGTGGTTTTGGGGGTGAATAATCTGGATACGGGCTGCTATTACTATGATCCGACGGAGAATTGTCTACGGCAGGTGCGGTTTAAGCATTTTCGTCGGGAATTGCATCACCTGTGTTTAGAACAGCATCTGGGGCGTGATGCCAGCGTGGCGATTATTCATACGGCTAATTTGAAGACGGCGACTGAGCGGCATTGCGATCGCGCTTACCGTTATTTGCATATGGATGCCGGACATCTGGGGCAGCGGTTAAATTTGGTGGCGACTCGGTTGGGGTTGGGGGTAAGTGGTATCGCTGGGTTTTTTGATGACCAGGTGAATGATGTGTTGGGGATTCCGGAGGATGAGGCGGTTTTGTATATTACGACGATTGGGGTGCCATAGTTGAAACCATTAAATTCCTCCCATTTCCCTTAAACTGCGGGCGATGGCTGACATGTCTTCGTCTCCAAAGCCTTGGGAGATGAGGCCGTTTTCTATTTGTTCTACGTAGGCGGCCATGGGTAGGGGTAGCCCCAGTTCGCGGGCGGTTTCTAGGGCGATGAGTAGGTCCTTTCGGTGGAGCCGCATGCGAAACCCGAGGGGATAGGTGTTTTCGAGCATGTTGCCGGAGCGGTTGGTGAAGGCCCAGGAGCCTGCTGCGCCACCGCCGACGGCTTGGACGACCTTTTCCATGTCTAGCTCGGCTTTGAGGCCCAGGGCTAGACCTTCGGCGACGGCCCAAAAGGTACCGGCGACGATAATCTGATTGATGGCTTTGGTGGTTTGACCTGCACCGATGGGGCCGACATGGGTGATGGTTTGGCCCATGGCTTGTAGAACGGGCATGGCTCGCTCTAGCTGGTCGGTTTCACCGCCCACCATAATCGACAGAGTGCTGTTTTTTGCGCCCTCTGACCCGCCGGACACGGGGGCGTCTAACATGGCAATTTGTTTTGTGGCTAGCTGAGCGGCAATGACCCGAGTGGCTTTGGGGCTAATGGTGGACATGTCGATGACTAAACTGGCTGGCTGGGCTCCGGCAATGACGCCGTCTGACCCCAGAACTACGGTTTCTACATCAGGGGTGTCGCTAACACAGGTGATGATGATGTCAGCGTCAGCCGCGGCTGCGGCTGGGGTATCGGCACGCTGAGCGCCAGCGTCGGCAATGGGGAGTTCGCGATCGCGACTGCGATTATGGACGGTGAGGTGATGACCTGCGGCTATCAAATTTAGGGCCATTGGGCCACCCATGGTACCAAGACCAATAAATGCAACCTTCATGTGTAACCTCCCAGGAATGTCTAGCCATTAGCTAGCTGATGACAAGGCAACCATAACAAAGGCTTCCTGAAAAAATCAGGAAGCCAGTGATCATGAGATATTAAGCTGTCTTACTAAAATGCGCCGGGCGTTAGCTGCCTGCACAGGGGTCAGCCGCACAGGGGTCAGCTGCACAGGGGTCAGCCGCACAGGGGTCAGCCGCACAGGGGTCAGCCGCACAGGGTGCTGCACAAGGAGCAACTTCCTCAGTGGCCGCACAGGGATCAGCGGCACAAGGGTCGGCACCGCCGCCGCCACAACCAGTTAAAACACCGACACTCAATACAGAAGCTGCTGCCACAGCTGCCAGATAGTTAACTTTCATTTAAAAGGCTCCTCTTAAAGCATTGAACAGATAATAAAGCAGCCGAAACCAGATCGACAAATTAATCCGCTAATGATTATTTAAGATAAACCTTAATCTTGGCTGAGAAAAGAAATACTAATTTATCAAAAAGTCTAATAGTGTCATGTCTGTGATAAGCAGATATTATCGCTGTGGGTCGAAAACTAACCGAAATCCAAATAAAATATGGCGATAGGTGGTGGGGCGGCCATGACGATAGGCGGTACGGCAAAAACCTGGTAGATCGTCCCAGGCACAGCCTTTCATAATGGCGCGTTCTTGACCGCCTTGCCCATATACAGTGGACGTAAATTCGAACACATTGCCCGCCATATTTTCTATGCCATAGGGACTTTTGCTGAGGGGATAGGTGCCAATGCGACTGGTTCTTTATGTTCTTGGTAGTTCTCGGCGGTAATACCGGGCTGATGATAGCCTGGCGCGAGTACAAATTCTTGGTAGTCCTTGTTGGTAACCAGGTGGCGACTAATGCACAATGCGGCCATACGTTGATTGCCAGAGTCAGGTTCAAAGTCAAACCATCGTTGCTGCCGTAGACGGGTTTCAATCTCTGCAGCTTCTTCTGGTGTAATGGCTAATGATTCAGCCTAGATTTGGTATGCGTAGTCTCTCTCTGCGCTTGATCACTGCCTGCAATGTAGTGTCCTCGCTCAATATATAGCGTCTTCTACGTAGCAAGTATCTTGCCCATCTGGGCCAACATTATTACTGGTATCTACTTGTGAGCTTGCCGGACTACATCCGGTGACCAAAGAAATTATGAGAAGTGTCCAAGCTAAAGGCCGATAACAATACTGTCTGAATGGTGGGGTGGGCATACTAGTCGTTGACTGGTAGAGCCAATTGTATTTGTCAGATTCTCCAACGCTGACCCCCCTGATGCTCTGTCGAGCTAGCGGGAGAGTTAGAAATTAAGAAACGATAGTGTTGACTGTGACACTTTCCAACGGGTTTACACTTAAAATACTCTTCAAGCCAAATGACCTAGACGTGCTCACCGATTGGCTTAGTTTGAGGCTGTAAACGCCATGCCGAGAGGGGCTAAGCTTAAGGTCCGAGCATACAGGCCGAACACACCGCTGTTACAAGATTAAATGTTTCTTTCATACAGCATTGCTACAGTGGGTAAGTGTTTTGGGTATTAACCGGCAGCTGTGTCCGTTTGAAAATCTAGGATAAAGCTGTTGGTGTCGTGTATGTATCTTTCTCTAAATTGTCTATGGCGAATTGCAACTGGTTAGTCACCGACGATGGTCAGCGCACTACATTTGGTACTGCTGATATGGAAACGCCTGAGCGTGTCTACCGGCTATATCGATTTTTAACGGATCTAGAAGATATTCTGGCCGATGAGAATGACGATGCTGTTCGTGTTCAAAAGATTACGCCTCTCGTCCGTCAGCTGCTAACTAGTTCATACTGGCTGCAAATGGAATATGACCAGCCTTCTCCAAAAACCGGGTGGTCTGTAAAATTTCTGTACCGTGAATATGAGTTTCCGCTAACGGTACAAATGGTGGCTTGGGCTCCTGGTCAGGTGTCAACAATTCATAATCATGCAACCTGGGGAATTGTTGCCCTAATTGGTGGTGAAGAAAAAAATCATTTGTGGCGTCGTTCACCTGTGACCGATAAGCCCCATCGTTTAGAATCTGCGGGTGAACAAATTCTCGGGCCCGGTGACATTATTGGGTTTACTCCCGGTGCTATTCACCAGGTGGAACCAATCGGTGATGAACCGACAGTTTCCTTTAATCTCTATGGGGTGACCAACTACAAGCAGCGCTATGAGTACAATGTGAATGCCGAAACGGCCAAATTATTCTAATCCACGATTTTGACTAATTTGTTGTCCTATCCATTCTCCATACTGTTCAGTGTTTCTAACTATAGGTACAGCGATGATCTCAGGTAGTTCATAGCTGTGGCTTTGGGTCACCAGCTTGGCAATGTGTTCAAAATGGGTGAGGTCGGTTTTAATCACTAGCTGATATTCAGTGTCGTGTTGGATGGCCCCTTGCCAGCGATAGATTGATTGAATGGGGTGATAGGTGACACAGGCGGCCAGTCTATCATTGAGCAGATTGTTGGCAATGGTTTGGGCCTCGGTTTCAGACCCGGCTGTGACGAGTACGAGACCGAGCTGAGAAGATGCTGGCATGACTTGGGATGGCTGTTCCTGATGGGAATAAACACATGCAGTGGCAGACGTGGCGGCGGTAAACTGTTATCTGCTCGATTCAAATGTGATAAGTCTGTCTTGCTAAAACAGGTAACGAAAAATTCATCTGTAGTTTGCGAATTGCGGCCGTTTGATGGGTTATTCCCCGAATAACCACTGATTTTTGAGCAAATACGGCTTTATTTTCGTTTTTATTTTCTAGATTAGAGTCAAAGACTGTATGGGTGAGTACAGCACCTGCTAGATCTGTCTGCTCAATGTTGGCACGACTGAGATTGGCACTTGTGAGGTTTGTGCGCTGTAGCTGGGCCTGGTACAGGTTAGCGCCGCTCAGCTGGGCTTGTTGAAGATTGGCGTGCTGTAGCTGGGCTCCTGAAAAGTTGGCGGCTATCAGATTTGTTTCTTGTAAATCTGCTCCCTTCATATGGGCGTGGGCAAAATTGATGCCGTTGAGGTCACGCCCGCGAAAATTGAGACCGTTTAACCGGGCTCCTTCTAGGTGGGCGCCATTAAATTGTACAGCGCTGATATTGGCGCCATATAGCCGGACATCCTTAAGGTTGGCCCAGGCAAGATTAGCACCGCGTAACTCGGCTTCTCTCAAATTAACGCCTGGTAGTGACGCACCGCAGAAATTAGTGCAGCACAAACGGCTTTGACGCAGGTTGACATGGGCGAGCTGAGCACCGCTCAATTGGGCATAGGAGAGTTCAGCTTTAATCCAAAACGCTCCACGAGCTTCAATTTTGGTGAGGTTAGCGCGGCTAAAATTAGTTTCGCTAAGTTTGGCAAACTGCAGGTTGGCTCTCTGAAGCTGAGCCCCAACAAACTGACCTTTGGTGAGAAAAGCGCGACTAAAATTGGTTCCCGTAAGATTGGCACCCGATAAGTCAACGTTAACTAAAATGCAGCTGGATAGGTCAGCACCGCTAAGATTAATTCCCCTAAAGTTTCGGTGACCCGATTCGTACAGTTGCAGGAACTCGTGAACTCTCATTGCAGGTTAGGACCCTAGTATTGATAAAACATGGCCGTTGGTGAATTGGCACTTGTCTACAAATCACGCTAACGGTCCTTTTATAGACTAGACGGCGCCTCGTACAATAAGTGAGATGGTTGATGTTGGTTGATATACCAACTTAAAACTTAAGAAAATCTAAACTTTCAACATACGTCTTTGTATGAATACCACTGAGGAGATTGCTACAACCCCTTTCCTGGCAGGGCGATGGCCGTCGTTTGCTATAGGTGCGCTTTGGTTAGGTTTTGTAACCTATGCGGTGGCGCTCTCACCGCCCAGCACCCCCGACACCTTGGAGGTAATTCGTCAATTGTCGACAGGCCAATGGGCAGATATTAACCCTATGGTGGTTGTTTTGTTCAATCTGATGGGGCTTTGGCCGATACTCTACGCCAGTCTAGCGTTGACAGATGGACGTGATCAGTCACTGCCTGCCTGGCCATTTGTAGTGGGGGCCTTTGGCTTTGGTGCTTTTGCGCTGATGCCCTATTTGGCGCTGCGGAAATCAACTCGTGCGCTTCCCTACCAACCCGCTGAGACGACGTTGCTAAAGGTGAACAATCATCCGTTGGTTGGTGTGGGAGTTGCGATCGCAACTCTATTACTAATTGGTTACGGTCTTACCCAGGCGGCCTGGATAGAGACCTGGCAAGATTTTCTTGCCCAATTTTCCACCAGCCAATTTATCCATGTCATGAGTTTAGATTTTTGTATGTTGACTCTACTCACCCCCAGTCTGTTGTGGGATGACATGGCCAGACGAGGGTTGCCCGCTATCTGGCGCAGTGTTTCTCTGTTCCCTTTGCTGGGGCCTGCCCTTTATCTAGCACTGCGTCCAGTCGCTACCGCCAAGCAATAATGCAGTTTTCCAGTGTTTCCACCCTATGGACGACAGACCAATGGGGCTACATCCGTAAGAATATCGGTGAGTGGCGGGGGGCATTTATGCAATTTTCTCCAGAGGCTAACCCGATAACCGAGACTCCAAGCGTGCTAACGCTTGAGGAAGATTCTCTAGATCAGCACATGACGCTGACATTAACGCGCACCCCTGAGGGAACGCCACCTAGCACCGTAAGGCGAGATTTGGCCTATCCCGGTGCAGCTCCCTACATTTGTTTTTTCCCCACAGGTGCGTTCTCCCAGGGGGCAACCCAACGTCGCCTATGGAGTAGTTTTGGCGCTGAGTTCTCATTGCTGTCAGAGAACCGTCGCATGCGGCTAGTACAGCTGTATAACGGCACCGCCAGCGGTGATCACACCTTAGACTATGTCACCCTGATTCCAGAATATCGTTCTCCAGAGGCGACAACCCCAGAGGCTGTGACAGAGTGCCTAGATGTAGACAATCTTCTAGGCACGTGGAAAGGGGAATATCTCTATCTGCCAGCCACAATGGATAGCTCTAGGGTAGGTGACAGCTGCTTGCAAACAGAGCAATTGAGAGATGGGTCTGTGCTGCAAACGACAGTAGAGAGTTGGGGACAACAGGCGGATAAACAGCGGTTTGTCCAGATTGATCGCCATCGTTGGCAGGCTGTTGACCAATCGCTGCAGCTTTGGCTATTGCCCGGTGGCGTCAGCTGTATGGTCTATCCTCAGCTACCGCGACAGCAGAGTGCTCGACTGGAGTTTTGTTGGCATGTATCCTCCCATCAGCGTCAGCGGGTTGTGCGAGATTATGATGCTGATGGGAATTGGGTTGGAACGTCGTTAATCATAGAAACGCGAGAGTGACTTTTGGCGGATGTCCATCTTCATGGGTTAGCTAGATTACGATTGTCTTAGGTGAGTGCTCACCCGCTGTTGCTTTTTTGACTGTGTGTCATGTCTCATACTCAAACTATTTTGCAATCGATTCCTGGCAATCCCTGTGTTGGGCTGCAGCGGGCGGATGCGCTGTGGCACGATTATCGCCATGGCACGATTCCGATACCTAACGTCATCACCACTCAGGCTGAACCGCTGGGCACAGAGGCGCCTGCCTATGATGTCGTTATCTGTGGTGGCACCCTTGGTGTCTTGCTAGGGGCTGCTTTGGTCCGTCGAGGCTGGCGGGTGGCGCTGCTAGAGCGGGGGATATTGAAGGGGCGAGAGCAGGAGTGGAATATTTCTCGTGGTGAGTTAAGGGTATTCGTTGAGCTGGGTCTATTGAGTGAGGCCGAGCTGGAGCGTGCGATCGCAACGGAATATAATCCTGCACGAGTCTATTTTGACGGGGGTGAGGACATTTGGGTTCGTGATGTTCTCAATATTGGGGTTGATCCGGTCTATTTACTAGAGACCCTAAAACAGGGGTTTCTAAAGGCTGGCGGTGAGCTGTTGGAAAAAACACCCTTCTCTTCAGCTCAAGTAGCCCCTGATGGGGTGCTGGTTACTGCTGGTGATAAAACTATAGCCACGCGCTTGCTAGTCGATACTATGGGTCATTTTTCCCCCATTGTGCAGCAGGCTCGTCAGGGTGAATCTCCGGATGCTGTGTGTCTTGTTGTCGGCACCTGTGCCACTGGCTACAGCGATAACCAAACCGGTGATCTAATTGCCTCATTCACACCGCTCAAACACCAGAGTCAATACTTCTGGGAGGCATTTCCAGCCCGCGATGGCCGCACCACCTATCTGTTTACCTATCTAGATGCTCACCCCGACCGAATTACCCTTAGCGATTTATTTGAAGACTACTTTCAACTATTGCCTGAGTACCAGGGAATTTCTCTAGAACAGCTACAGTTTAAGCGGGCTCTGTTTGGCTTTTTCCCGGCCTATCGCAAGAGTCCCTTGCGTTTTTCTTGGGATCGGATCTTGGCAGTTGGCGATGCCAGTGGCCATCAATCTCCCCTCAGCTTTGGTGGATTTGGTGCCATGATTCGGCATCTGGGTCGGCTGACGACAGGCATCGATGAGGCCCTCCGACAGGAACAGCTCAGTGCGTCAGCACTTGGGTGGCTACAGCCTTATCAGCCCAACATTGCTGTTACCTGGCTGTTTCAAAAGGCGATGAGTGTCTCCGTGGATCAGTCCCTCAATCAGGATCAAATTAACACTATCCTCACCACTATCTTTCAAGATATGGCCGCCTTAGGTGACCCGATACTACGTCCATTTTTACAAGATGTTGTTCAGTTTCTGCCTCTGGCTAAGACACTGCTGCGCACCTCTATCTATCACCCCATGTTGGTAGCAAAAATTCTGCCCCAGGTGGGTATTCCGGCTGTTTTAGACTGGACCGGGCATTATCTCAGTTTGGCGGTTTACAGTGCGCTTAATCAGCTGCTGCCCGATGCCCCTAAACAAGCTGAATATTACTGGCGACGCTGGAGAGAGTGCTTGAGCTACGGCAGTGGTGGTGACTACAGTCTCCATTCAGAATCTAAAGCTTTCAGTGATTGCTAAGGTTGTGAACCATGTGCACAAAGCTATGTTTTCCCCACGCCACGTTTCATGTCTCTTCGTTTCTCCCAAGCTCAGCTGCGGTTTCGTCATCTCATTTCTCAACCGTCTCTAGAACTGGCGGCGGCGGCCCTGTGTCCTGCCCAAGAAATCTATCCAGATCTTGATCCCGCCGCCATTTACCAACAGTTAGATGACATTGCGATCGCGATTAGACCCAGTATTTCTACGTATCCGCTCAAAACGCTGCAGGCGATTAATCACTATCTCTATGGTGAACTAGGCTTTGCGGGCAACCAGATCGACTACTACGATCCAGACAATAGCTATCTCAATCGTGTCTTAGAGAGACGTCTAGGTATCCCTATCACCTTGGCAGTAACTTATCTAGAAGTGTCTCAGCGACTGGATTTCCCTATGGTTGGTGTGGGTATGCCAGGACATTTTTTGGTGCGTCCTACGGTTGAAAATATGGAGGTCTATATCGATCCGTTTAACCAGGGAGAAGTCCTCTTTATGCCAGACTGTCAGGCAATTTTTTATCAACTGTATGGGGCGAATGCTGCCTGGGACTCTGATTATCTTGCTCCCATTACGGCTAAGGCTCTTTTAGCTCGACTGCTTAACAATCTAAAACTGATCTACCTAAATCGTCGAGATTTAGCCCATACTCTGATAATTCTTGACTATCTGCTGTTGCTGTTGCCCAGTGAACCCAGCAATAGCCGAGATCGCGGTTTAGTTCACTATCAGCTGCAAAACCTCATGGCCGCTCGGACTGATCTAGAAACCTATTTAACCCATCGTCCAGACGCACCAGACCGTGACCAGATCTCACAGCTGTTAGATAACATTACGGACAATCTCTAGATAGCGGGGTCTGATTGTTTACTGCTGAGCCAATGGAGAGCGACTGGCGTCCTCTTTTGTTCTGTGCGCTGCTCCCCTTCCCTTTTTTTGTACAATTTGAACCATTGCTACTCTCATGTAACGGTGGATTCTAATTATGGATGTGATCCCTGCCATTGATTTGCTCGGCGGTCGCTGTGTCCGTCTATTCCAAGGGGACTATGACCAATCCCAAGTATTTGATGATGATCCGGTCGCTGTTGCCTGTCGCTGGGCTGAGCAGGGAGCCTCTCGCATTCATTTGGTAGATTTAGATGGTGCTAAAGCTGGTAAACCTGAGAACTGGCAGGCGATTTCTGAGATTGTTAACGTCGTTGATGTGCCAGTGCAGGTGGGGGGAGGATTACGCGATCGCAATCGGGTGGCAGACCTGTTTGATCTAGGTGTGCAATACGCCATTCTGGGGACTGTTGCCGTCGAGAATCCTGATCTAGTGGGAGAACTCAGTGCTGAATATCCAGGGCGTATTTTTGTCGGAATTGATGCCCGTGACGGTCGAGTCGCCACCCGTGGCTGGGTTGAAACCTCTACTGTTATGGCGGATGATCTCGCTCGTCGCATGGGAGACTTGGGTGCAGCGGCCATTATTTACACCGATATCAAGCGAGATGGCACACTAAAAGGCCCAAATTTAGATGCCCTTAGAGATCTTGCCGAAAAAATTGATACACCCATTATTGCCTCAGGCGGTGTCAGTTCCATGAGTGACCTGCTTAGTCTGTTGGGGGTAGCCCCGTTAGGAGTGAGTGGGGTGATTGTTGGCAAAGCCCTTTATACCGGCAATGTCGATCTATCAGAAGCTATCAAAGCCATTGGCCCTGGACGACTTCAGGATGTTCCTCCTGATCTACACTCAACTCGATGGGGATAACTCAACCAGCAACTTTATAAAAAGAACAGAAGTAGTTCACGTGAACTACTTCTGTTCTTTTTATAGGGAGACTTAGTTCATGGTTAACAGTTTGCATTGTTCTGTCTCCAAAAAAATTTGGAAAAAATTGAGGATTCTTTCCCCAAAAATAATAAGCCCGATATATCTAAAAAATAAATCAGTAAGAGGACAAAGACACTACTTCATAAAGCCCTCTTGAAAGCTGTTGGTTGATTTTCGGATAAGCTGAAACTCCCTCTGCATAAAGGACGTGTTTGTTGGTGGGAGGCGATATTATCAGTGTAGCTTTCTAAAAAATATTGACTGTCGATAGGAGTGAGTGTCTAAAAAATGGATTGTCGACAGGGTAAAAAAATGTTCGATGATAGTACTTTTTTCTGTTCGGGTATCTTTTTGGTGTTAAAAACTTGTTGAATTAGTGCTATATGTTTGTAGAATTAAAAAACTACGAGATTATCTTTCTCAAAGATCACTCCATTCATTGCAACAAAAAGTGAGGTTTAACTCAATATGGCTAACAATGTCCTTGAACAACTCAAGGAAGTTGAATCCCAGCTTGCTTCCCAGGTTGAAGCACTGAGTGATCAACTCTCCGCCGCAGAAAAGCAGCGTGAAGGTCTTCAGACTGTTATTAATATGTTTCAGGCAAGCGGCGGCACCAACGGTGTAGCGCCTGATGTTACTGAAATTCTATCCAGTGCGGTTGCTAGCGTTGCAGAAAGTGAGCCTGTAGAAGAAGAAGTGCCTGCTAAGAAGCCTGGCAAACGCCGTGGCCGTAAGCCCTCTGCCAAAACAGTAGCAAAAGCAAAAGCCGCTGCCACTAAAACTAAGGCAACTAAGACAGCTAAGACAAAAGCGGCTCCCGCTCCTGTAGCTGTTACTAAAGCAGCTCGTAAGCCCCGTGGAGGCAAGTCCCCCAATTGGCAGCGATATGTCCAGGACCCTTTCCGCAAAACCCCTCTGCCTGATGTTGTTGCCAATATTCTGAAGGCTCAGCCCGATGAAGCCTTTAAAATTGCTGAAGTCATGGAAGCCATATTTAAGAGCGACATGCCTAAGGCGACGTTCTTAAAAGCTCGTAACCGAGTATCTAACATCCTCTCAGCTGGCGCCCGCACTAACGAGTGGTATCGCGGTCGTGGTGGTAAGTACAGTATGAGCAAAAAGGCTTTAACCTAAGCCATGTTCTTCTGTTTATAAAGAACAGTCTCTGACTGCCAAAAACTCCCTGTTAATAGTTCATCTGTAGATTTTTTGATGAACTGTTTGCTGGGAGTTTTGCGATTGCTGAGACGAATCAGTGTGCTCTCTAACGTGTGAAGCTAAAGATTGAATATAGTGGTTTTGAGCAGCAAGTGGGTGCCTGATTTCCGAACAGTTAATACAACGGTGAGTTAGTCGTAAACTTTTAGATTTTCTCTGGTTTAGCCGATGCGGCGCGTAACATTCTTAGATACCGTGGGGTGGGTTTTAGTGATCTGACAGTAGAAATACTGAGACTTTTTAGTCTTGAGCATAGTTATATAAAAAGTTGGGCTGTAGTTCTGCTGTCTGTGTAAGTGGGGGTAACCAATACCTGCGCCTGCTGCAGCTGCTAATTTGGGTATTAATATGGACGCACTATTGTCATCTGTAAGTTGACTGCGCCATATTTAAGACTGTGAGGCAATTATTTATGAGTAAGGATGTATCTTCAGCTTATCTGTGACTTTAACGGAGTTTAGAAAAATAGGTTCCCCTAGATGTCTGGGCGACAGTAACTTTGCTCGAATATATGATTGATTTCTCGGTTGCTATTCGCCTCTACAACGGTGCTTTACTATTGCCCAGAATTTTAGATGCCCTTGATGTTCAAGTTATTGCTGATGACATTAGATGGGAAGTTATCGTTGTTGACAATAACAGCATTGATGACACGGTAGATGTCGTCCGCAAGTACCAGCAGATGTGGACGCGATGTCCGCTGCGGTATGTTTTGGAAACTCGACAGGGCGCATCGTTTGCCCGTCGTCGCGCCATTATGGAAGCTAGCGGTGTTCACATTGGGTTTCTAGATGATGACAATATTCCTGCGCCCGATTGGGTGCAAGCCGCTTATACGTTTGGCCGGACTCATTCTCGAGCCGCTGCCTACGGTAGTCAGATCCATGCTTGCTATGAGGCCCCTCCCCCCCCAAACTTCGAACGCATTGCTCCTTTTATTCCTGTAGTAGAGCGTAGTGAAATTGTCTGTTTCACAACAGGATGGCGGGCCAAGACTAATTTAGTTCCCCCTGGTGCAGGGCTGGTGGTGTTGCGTCAGGCATGGCTAGAGTGTGTGCCTGATGATTTGACGCTGCAAGGACCCGTAGGAAACTCCCTGAATTGCAAGGGTGAAGATGTAGAAGCCTTGTTGCATCTAAAGAAGGCAGGTTGGGAGATCTGGTTTAATCCGCTGATGCATATTGATCATCAAATTCCTAGCTGGCGATTTGAAAGACGTTATCTACAGCGTTTTTTCCATGGGATTGGGCTGAGTAAGTATGCTACTCGCATGGTGAGTTTGCGCCTATGGCAACGACCGCTGTGGATCTTGTTGTTTATGGGTAATGACGGCCGTAAGCTTCTGCAGCATTTGATTCGACATCATCGTCACCTAAAAAAAGATGTTGTATCTGCGGCTGAGCTACAGCTGTTGTTGAGTAGTTTGTTTAGTCCGTTTTATGCCTTGAAACAGCGTTTTGCTGGTCAGAGTCATGCTTTACCATCTGGAGATGAGGTCAGTGGCAATTTGTGTAAAACAAATCATCTAAAGAAAAAACCATCAGCCCTATCAAACTGTCTCAATCCCCATGATTAGGGGCAATGCTCAACCTAATGCTGAACAGGCGCTACCTACGGTATTAATCTATCGCGATCAGCTATTGCCCTATTCAGAAACCTTTATTCCTGCCCAGGGAGGATGTTTATCGCGCTATGGGGGAGTTTATGTTGGGACCAGTCGGCTAACAGACAACCTGCCGACTCAAAAGACGATTGTTTTGGGTGAGCATGCGGTTCCAAGTCGCTTTTGGAAGGGGCTGTATAAATTCGGAGGGGTTATTCACCCAAACTGGTTAGACCTACTCAAACGCTATCGGCCAATGTTGGTACATGCCCACTTTGGTAGTGATGGTGGTTTAGTGGTGCCCTTATGTCAGCGTTTGCATATTCCTCTTGTGGTTACCTTTCATGGCTATGATGCCACTTGGGAAACACCTGGATGGACAACAGTGCGCAGTCAGGGGGATTTTTTTAGAGCGCTGCTGCTGCATAAACGAGACCGCGCCCTAGCGGTGGCTCATCAAATTATTGCGGTGTCTGAATTTATCCGCGATCAGCTGTTATCTAAAGGAGCGCCGGCCCATCGGATTTCTGTAAATTACATTGGTATTGATCGACAGCGTTTTTGTCCTCGCATAGATCAAGTGCGAGAGCCGATTGTGTTGTTTGTGGGGCGACTGGTTGAAAAAAAAGGTGGAGATTATCTGGTGCAGGCTATGGCAGCAGTGCAGCGCCAGTTGCCGATGGTCCAGCTAGTGATAATTGGTGATGGACCCTTGCGATCGCACCTCCAAACCCTTGCCGAGCAGCTGGCTGTACGAGTCCAGTTTTTAGGCAAACAGTCCCCCGACCAGGTGCGCCAGTGGATGAACCGGGCTCAGGTCTTTTGCGGCCCTAGCATCGTTGCTCGCTCAGGCGACGCCGAAGGCTTTGGTATGGTGTTTGCCGAAGCCCAAGCCATGGGTCTGCCGGTGGTCAGCTTTGCTACTGGCGGCATTCCTGAAGCCGTAATCCATGGGCAAACCGGGCTGTTAGCCCCAGAAAAAGATACGGCACAGCTAGCCAAAAATTTAATCTGTCTGCTGGAGGATGCAGAGCTGCGACAGCGATTTGCCCAGGCCGGACAGGCCCATGTGGCCAAGAAGTTTGATCTAAAAAAGAATACGTGTCAATTAGAGCGTGTCTATGACACTGTAGTGGAGCAATATCAAAGATAAAATGGGAAGCAATTTAAGTCGGGATCACAACTCATCCGGTGATCTCGACTTAAACTGCTTCAGCGTCCGTCGCAGATTTGGCACATTGGCAATCAAATAATCTACCCGTTTGCGCCAATCTTGAAACATCCGTGTGCGGGCATCTGGAAATGTCTCAAACAGGCGGTTGACCATGGCAAGATCTTCGGCAGTGGTGGCCCGATAGGCCGCAATGGCGGCGTAGGTGTTGAGGATGCTCTCCAGGATAGGGCGATAGCTATCGGGGCAGCTACGGCGGATCGGTTCTGGTTCTAGCAGCATCGGCCACGGCGGTCGCACCTGATTCCAGACAGCCAGATCCGATGCCTCGGTGTGGTACCACATCAGCGGTCGCAGATCGCGGTAAATGGGATAGTTGAGAATCACCTGCAGCCACAAATAGATGTCTTCACCATAGGTGCAGTGGTCTTTGTCGTAAAAGCCACCAAATTGATTAACGATGTTGCGATCGCAGACAATCGCCCCGGAATGGAGCACATCGATGTTAGGTTTATACTGCTCTGAGGGGAGTTCATGGGGAAGTTGCCATCGTCCCGATGTTAGTCCCAAAGCAGATAGCGTATTGCTCCAATTAGAGCGATTTTCACCACGATATTGACCGGTAACACATAGGGCACAGTCAGAATGCTGTCTCAAGTGATTCAGCGTTGTTGCTAAAAAATTAGGTAGCCATTCATCATCAGCATCTAAAAAAGCAACATAGGCTGCATTTGCTTCCCTTAACCCTCGATTGCGAGCACTGCCAGGACCTTGATTATCTTGGGAAATCAGCCGAATTCGCTTATCCTCTGTAGCTTTTACCAAATCTGGGCCATCATCTGTTGAGCCATCATTGACAACGATGATTTCATGGGGAGAGTGAGTCTGCCCCAGAATTGAGTTCAGTGTTTGTTCAATATAGGCAGCCTTATTGTATAGAGTGACCACAACACTGACGGTAAGAGGCTCCTGAATTACCTGAAGTTGGGGCATCTTTCTACATCACAGCATAGGGAGATCTTTTATCTGGAAAGCTGTGCCAAACAGCGCTGAATTTTTTGACCTACAGCAGACCAGGTATACCGCTCTAGAAAATAACGATAGGCGTCCTCTGTCAATGCCTGAGCCCTGTGGGGTTCCTGCCATAGCTGCTGAATTGCTTCCACCATAGTAGCGGGGGAGTCTCTTAGGAGTAACTGTTTCTCATCTTCTACCTCTAGCCCCTCAGCGCCATATGTTGTACTAATCACAGGGCATTTTGCAGCAAACGCCTCTAAATGTTTGAGCCGAGTACCACTCCCTTATAGCAAGGGAACGCCCATAACC